>Ga0315291_10010203_pt1 | contig 11490 bp, 5 predicted proteins | sample YL17G12_20_MG_FD_203070 | JGI IMG/M metagenome (GOLD analysis project Ga0315291, IMG submission 203070) | Sediment microbial communities from Yellowstone Lake, YNP, Wyoming, USA - YL17G12_20 | ecosystem: Environmental > Aquatic > Freshwater > Lake > Sediment | place: USA: Wyoming | collected...
AGAGAGAGAGAGAGAGAGAGAGAGAGAGAGAGAGAGAGAGAATTTCGAAAAGAAAAAGAAAACCGACGTGGAAAGCGGGGAGCTGGGCAGTCGGACAAAAATAAAATCCAACGACTTCTTTTCCTCTCTCTCTCTTTCGGAGGGAGGGGGAAACGCAATCTTTCACGCGTGGAGGAGAGCGTCCAGCTTTTTTTACCCCCCTCGTTCTTCTTTTTCCCCCTCTTTTAACGGGGGAAAAAGAAGGATTAACTGAAACGCGCCGGGACAACAAGTAGAGAGAGGGAAGAGAGAGAATGAGAGTCTCTCTCTTTCCCCTTTTTTCCCTCTCTCTCCCCGCCCTTTGAACAGGTTTCGGCGACGAAAGGCTTAAGTCCGCTCAGAAGTTACAAGGCAGAACGGGACAGCTCAGAGCGCTCATCATTCGCTCTTGATCAAAAAAATCGAAACACACAGGTTGAGTTTTTTATGTCATGTTTGTTTCTGGGGTTGTTGCATTTCATTTTTTTGCTAAAAGAGGAAACAGTTTTCTCTCTCCCTCTCTCGCTACCCCCACTACTAATCAGCGGTGCGCGCAGGCACACAGAAGAGCACGTTGGATGTAAATAAAAAAACAGAATCAGCACAGAAAACGAAAAGCTGAAAATTCCCTATTTGGCGAGGTCGACAGCGGCGACCGCGGCGGCGAGCGACCTCTCCCCCCCCCCGCCTTCCCCTCCTTCTTCTCCCTCTTCTCCGACGAGCTGCTCCTCCCAGCTCGAAGGGGGGCTGCCCACGGGGGCCGCCGGAGGCGCGCTGCGGGGAGGCGAGGCGACCGGGACGGGGGAGGAGGGCCGCGCCGCCGCCGCCGCCGCCGCCGCCGCCTTGGGTCCTTCCCCGCTGCCGTCGACGCTGCCCCCGCCGTCCTCGCTGCTCTCGCTGCCGCTGCCGCTGCTCGAGGAATCGGACGCCGAGCGGCGGGGCGGCACCCCCGCTGCCAGCTCCGCCGCGGCGAGCGCCGCGTCGAGGGCCTCGAAAGAGTCCACGGGCAGCAGCCTCCTCCCTCGCAGCGACGACGAGGAAGAGGAAGGAGCGGCTGCATCTCCTCCCTCCCCTGCCGCAGACGACGCAGCCAAACCCTCGTCGTCGTCGCTGTCGCTTTCCTCCTCTTCCCCGTGGCTCCCGACGGCGGACTGCATCATCAGCGACCCCATCCCTGCCATCCCTCCTGCCCTCGGGGGCCGGCCGCACTCCCACGCGTCGGGATCCTGCAGCGCCTGTCTCTCCTGCAGGGGGCCCGCGACGAGCTCGGCCCAGCGCTGCGCGAGGGACTTTGACGGAGCCGCCGACGAGGAGGGCGGACCGTCGCTCTCGGCCTCGAGGTCGGCGGCGGCGGAAGGAGGAAGGGAACGGGGCCCGGCCGCCGCCGCCGCCGTCGCCTCCACCGCGACCCTCACGCCGGCCTCGGCCGCGGAGCACAGGGCCGAAGCGACGTTGGTGAGCATACCTGTGTAGCCCGCCCTCCAGTTGCCGCGGCGGCGGCGGCGGAGGCGGGAAGCGCTTCCTTCGCTCTCTTCGCCCCCCCCTCCGTCGCTGCCGCCGCCGCAGCCGCCGCCGCTGCTCGATCCCCTGCTCTGGGTCGCCTCCACCTCCATCGGAGCGTCCAGGACCCACGACACGAGGTCGCCCCCGCCTCCGGCGAAGCGCGCGAAGAGCGACGACGGGGAGAACTCGCGAGAGGCTTTCTTCCTCTTGTTCCCCCTCCCCTCGGCCGCGTTCGCTGCCGCCTCCTCCTCCTGCTCCTGCTCCCGGTCCCCGCAGCAGTGGAAAACGCGCCTGTGCCGCTCCACGGGCCTCTTCTCCTCCGCCTCCTCCTCCTCCGCCTCTTCGGGCCCAGGGGCGAGCAGGAGGGCCAGCAGCCCGGCGCGCCGCTCCCCGCCGAACGCCGCGGCGTCGACCGAAGCCGCCACCAACGCCCCGATCTGATGGTGCAGCGCCGCGTTGAAGGGGTACCGCAGTACCAATCGAAGCAGCGTCGGCGCCACGAGTGCCACCGCGGCAGCGCGGAGCGGGGTGGCCGGGCTGGATCTGGCGCGCTCGGCCGCGGAGGTCGCCGCGGCCGTCGCCGTCCCCGCGGTCGCGGCCGTGGATGCCGCCGCGGCCGAGGCGTCGCCCCTCGCGCCCTCGGCGGCGGCGGCCGCGGCCGCCCTGGCCTCGACCCGGTTGGCGGCCCTGAGGAACGAGCACAGCGCCGCGACGATCGCGAGGCGGGCGCATCCCAGGGGAGGGGAGAGGGCGCGGCCGTAGGAGGTCCGGAGGAGGAAGCGGTGTTCGCCGACTCCCGCCGGAGCCGGTGCTGGTCCGTCGCTCCCTTCCTCCTTTCCCTTCTCCCTCTCCTGCTCCTCCTTCTCCTCCTCCTCTTCGAAGGGGACCACCCCCCGGAGCTCCAGCGTCGATACCAGCGTCGTCAGGTGGGGCATGAGGGCCAGGACGGTGCGGGAGGCCGCGGAGGAGGCTAAGGCCGAGTCGAGGGCCGAGGGCCGAGGGGCGGCGGCGCCGCTCCCGCTCCCGCTCTCGATCTCGCCGCCGCCGACGGCGGGGGCAGCGGGGCCCGCGCTCTCCCCGGTGCCGCGGCCGTCGTCGCCGCCTTCCGTCGTCGTCATCATGTCCTCGCCCGCGCCGACCGAGCTCCCCGAGATGCTCTCTTGCGCCGAGGTCTCCACCTTGCCGACGCCGCGGGGCGAGGCCTCCCCTCCGTCCTCCTTGCCGTCCTCCTCCTCCTCCTCCTCCCAGTCCTCCTCTTCCTCCTCGCCGCCGAACGCGCCCCCGAGCAGAGCCATCAGGATGCTGACGGCCCGCATCGCCGCCTCCCTCTCCGGCGAGGCCGCGGGCGCGCCGGCCCCCCTGGCGGCGGCGGCGACGAGCCTCGCGACGGAGCTGCCGCTCGCGAGCGGCAGCGACAGCGGGCAGAGCTCCGGAGGCGTCCGCGCGACAGCGGCGACGATCAGCGACGCGAACTTCGCTGCCTCCTCCAGAGAGGCGGCGTCGACAGAGGAGGCGCAGGAGGAGGGAGCGGGGGGAGCCGGGTGTTCTCCCCCTCCTCCTCCTCCGTCGGCGAGCGCCAGCGACAGCAGCGCCCCGAGGACGCCGCTCGACGCCAGCCACCTCGCGTGCGCCTCCCGCTCCCGCTCCCGCTCCGCCGCTCCCGCGCCCGCCGGCCCGCCGTCGTCGCCCCCGGCTGCCGCTCCCGGCGCGCCCTCGGGCCCGGCCCAGACGAGGCGGGCGAGCGTCTCCGCCGCGCCCTGCGACGCGAGCGCCCGTGGGGCCGCCAGCGCCAGGAACCTCCTCGGGCCCCGGGCGCGCAGCCACGCCTCCAGCCTCCGCGGCGCGGCGGCGAAGGCCGCGTCGACGATTCGCGTTATCCTGCTGGCGCGCCCGAGCTGGAAGGCGGTGGCGCCGGCGGAGGCGGCGGGAGCAGGGGCGGGAATGGGGGACGACGGCGGTTTCTTTTCTCCCCCGTCGTCGTCGCTGCTGCTCCCACTGCTGCTGCTGCTGCTGCTGCTCTCCTCCTCCCCCTCCTCCTCCTCCTTCTTCTTTTCTTCTTCTTCTTCCTCGGCGAGATCCGGATCCGGGTCCGGAAACAGCAGCCGCAGGGCCCCGTCGCTCCTTGCCACCGCCGCGGCGACCGCCGGCACGCTCGCCACGAGCTCCGTAGCCAGGAACGGCCGCTTGAACCGCCTCGCCGCCGTGGCCCCGGGCGGTGGCGGCTCAGTCACGAGCCTGACCAGGATCTCGGGCCTCGCGCTCAGCGCCGCGACGACGCGCGCCCCCGGGGAGGTGATGCTCCCTGGGATCAGAGCGGCGGTGCGGGCAGAAGCCAGACAGCCCTCGGCGTCGAGCAGCGCCCCCACGGCGGCCTCCTCGTCCTCGGGCGTCGAAAAAGTCTTGGAGGAGCGCTCGAGGGCGGCCTCCAGCGTCAGGCGCGGCGTCTGGCGGGCCGCGGGGGCGTTGGCGGTCGGCGGGCTGGCGCCCGAGAACCACATTTTTTTTTCTCTCTTTCTTTCTCTCAAAGAGGAGGTCGAGGGATTGATGGGGGCGGTAGAGAAAGAGCAACGTGAAAGCGTTTGAAGAAGCCCTTCTTCTTGCTTTTTATCCCTTCTCTCCGCGCTTCACCGGCGTCCAACGCCCGAGGCGCGTCGCGGAGCAGTCAGAGGCGTCGTCTTGGACTTCGTGCGCGAAAGGGAAAGTCGAACAGAGCACGGACGAAGCGAGTGAATGCGCGAGAGAGGAAGAGCTCTCTGCTTCGACGGCCGATGCGTGAAAGTAAGAGAGAGAGCAAAACTCCTTCCTCTCTTTTCTCTTTTCTTTTATCTCGAGTGCTCTTTCGCCCGACGCTCCCCGCCACTTCGCGCTGCCTCTCCCTCTCTCTTTCGTTTTTAGAATTCGTTCTATTTTTTTGTGTCACAATGCTATTCTACTTCAATTTTGATTCTTTTTTGATTCTTCGTGCTGGGGGGGTGAAAAAGAAGGAAAGAGAGAGAGAAGACGTCACTCCCTCCCTCCCTCCCCCTCTTCAGGCGGCGCCTCCTCCGACGGCGCCACCCTCCTCCTCGCTCCCTCCTCCCCCGAAGACCTCGTGGCAGAACCCCTGCAGCAGCGGCACCATCCTCGCCGAAACGTGGGGGAGCCTGTAGGAGATCGCGGCGAAGGCCTTCGTCGTCGCCCCCCCCCTCTGCTCCTCCTCTTCCGCCGCCTCGCCCTCCTCTTCCGCCGCCTCGCCCTCCTCTTCCGCCGCCGCTTTCGCTGCTTCTCCTCCTCCTCTCCCTGCTCCCTCAAAGCGGCACACGGCGGCCCCTTCCGCCTGCGCGGGATCAGTGCCCATCTCTCGGCCGTATACCAGAGGGGGGTGGTGGCGGTGGACCTGGTTTTTGAGGTCGTTTTGTTTCGGGTTGGGCTTTGAAAAAAATGGGCAAGACAAGTTCTCTTTCTTCCCCCGAGTTTTTTTTCTTTCGGTTTTCGGTTTTCGTTCTTTTCCCTCGTCCTTCTCTCCTCACCTCGAACCTCTTCCCCTCGAGCACCATCCCGGATCTGATCGCCGCCTCCCGGTCCTCGAACAGCCTCTCGAGCGAAGAGAGCTCGTCGTCCGTGGGAGGCGGCGAGAAGGACGAGAAGAGGACCGTTGCGCTCGAAGAAGAGGTCGGAGTTTTCTTCCACGCAACAACCCGACTCGCTCCTTCTGCGAGCAGCGCCCGGGCCGGCGCCTCCATCAGGTCACTCTCGCTCGGGTGGGGGAGAGCTGTCGAAGAGAAACGCGAGCTCAGGTAGACGGCAGCAAAGACCGAGTGCTGGACCGCTCGCCGGCAAAGGGCGAAAACGGTTTCGATGGGCAAGCGAGAAGAAAAAGAGACCGAGGCGATCGCTTCTGTTCTCTTCATTCTTTCGTCGTCGAGAGCGCACTTCTCAGCAGCTGCTTGCTTGCCATGCCAAAGATGGGGGCGATGCCACCGCGCCTCTCCTTCCGCCGCAACGGCTTCGCTTTCACTCTCCTCCTCGCCGTCACCGTCGTCACTCTCTGCTGTGCCGGACGCCTCTGCTCAGCAACACTCCAGGATCCAGCGACGACGACGGAAAGTGCGGCGCCGAAACATCTCTTCACCTTTTCTCCTCCAGCGTCGACCTCTACTTCTTCTTCTTCTTCGCCCTTTGCTCCATCGGGCAAGGACTACCCGAACCCCACGTCCGACCCGGCAGCCTGCAACAGGCCCGCGGGAAGGCCCAGCTGGCTCTGCGACCCTGACGCCCTCCTCCCCAGGGGCTCCGCGGACGAGATCGAGGGGATCCTGCGGGACATTGCGCAGGCGAAAAAGCCCTTCGCGGCGTCGGCGTGCGCGGGACAGCACTCGGGTTATCAGGTCGCACTCGCTGCCCTCGGCCGCCTCGACCTCTCGTCCTCGGGTTCTTCCTCCGCGAGCGACGCCGCGGAGGAGTTTGCGGCGGGGATAATGGACCTCTGGGGGGTCGGGCACGCAGGATGCGACGACGGCGTCGTCATCGTGCTCTCGAGGGAGGACCGGCAGGTTGGTTTTTCGTTTTTTCTTTTGCTTTTTCATTCTCGACGCCGACACCGAGGGGGAAAAAAACTCAACTTTTTCTCCCCCACCCCCACCACCACACACACAAAAAAAACGAAAACAAATACAGTCGTACATCCTCGCGGGCCGAGGCTCCCTCTCGAAGCTTCCTCCAAAGGCCTCCTCCGCAATCCTCGAAGCCGCGAAACCTCTTTTGAGGGCCGGAGACTTTGCGGGAGCGCTCAAGCAAATCGTCGTCGACGTCGGCCTCACGCTCGCCGGCGCGCCTCCGCCGAGCATCAAATCTTCCTCTTTTGACTGGAGCACCCTCTTCTTCTTCGCCGTCGTGCTCGCGATCGTGGTGACCTCTGCGAGGGCCGCGGCGCAGCAGCGCGCGCAGCAGCGGGCCGCGAGCGAGGCGGTCGAGAAGCTGCGGAGGGAGCAGGCGGCGGCCGAGGCGGCGGCGAGGAGCGGCGGCGGCGGCGAGGGGGCAGCGAGCGCCCCCTCTCCTTTCGCGAGCCCCTCGTGCCCTGTCTGCCTGGAGGACTTCACACCCGTCGAGGGGGCTGAAGACGACGACGACGGCGGCGAAAGAGGAGGAGGAGGAGGAGGAGGCGTCCTCGGAGGGAGCGGGGGCAACGCCAGCGACGCGCCGCCGCCCTCGGCGCCGCTCCTCCCCGGCTTCTTCCGCTCCGCGTCTTCCTCCTCTCCCTCCGCCCCCCCTCCCCCCCGCCGCCGCTGCGTGCGCCCGCTGACCATGCACTGCGGCCACGTCTTCTGCGGCGACTGCATCGCGAGGTGGACGGACGGAGGGCACGACACCTGCCCGATCTGCCGCTCGCCGCTGGCCGCCGCGGCCGCCGCCCGCGCGCAGGCCGCCGCGGCGGGTGCGGCCCCCGCCGCTTCTCCCCCCTCCTCCCCCTCCCGCCCCCGCCCGAGCTACCGCGACGAGCTCGCCTTCCGCCTGGGGTCGCTGCACAGGCTCTACCCCGCCGTCGTCACCGCCGAGGTGCTCTCGGAGTGGCTCGGCCAGGCCCGACGCGGCGCGCCGCTGTCGTCGTGGGAGGGCGCCCGCAGGGCGCAGCTGGCGGAGGGCGGCAGGACCGCGGGCAGGAGGCGACAGGAGGGGGCGCGGTTCGGGGCCGTCGGCGGGTTCGGGGGAGGGGGGAGCGCTGGCGGCGGGGGGGCCGGGAGCTCGTGGTAGAGAGGAGAAGGGGAGCGTCTCTCTGTGCTTTGCTCGCCAAACGAAAACTTCTTCCCCGCCCCTCCCCCCCCCGCTCTATCTGTAAAACTGCCACTCCAAGCACTCAATGTTCTCTTTTTTTCAAAAGGTGGGATATTTTACAAGGGGAAGGGGGGCGGACACTTTTTGCTCGCGTGCTTCACCCGAGCTCCATCTCTTCTCCCGCTGTTGCTCTCGAGGACCCCGAAGAGGACGCGACGAGGGCGCGGAGCCTCCCGGCCCTCCCTCCCTCTCCCTCCCCGCCGCCGCCGTCCCCCTCGAGGGCGTCCAGCGCCTCCGCGAGCCTCCACGCCGCGTGGCGGTTCACCTCCGCGGCAGAGGGGAGGGCGAGGAGGGCGTCGGCCGCCCTGCGGGCCTCCGCGACGAGCGCGGCGGCAGGCGGAGGAGCGCTCGAGGGAGACTCCGGGGGACGCAGCCACGGGCGCGGCAGCGCCGCGACGACGCGCGCGGCGCGCTCCGCCGCCCTGGCCGCGGCCTCGGGGGCCGAGGCCCCCGCGAAGAACGCCGCGCGGACGTAGGGCAGCAGCTGCCTGTCGACGACGCCGGAGAAGGCCGCCTCCCTCAGCGCCTCCCGCGGGAGCAGGGCGGACAGGCGGGGCCCGCCCCCGTTCCCCCCCTGCCCCCCCTCCTCCTCCTCGGAGACGGAGGCGAAGGCGGCGACGCCCCGCAGCAGCCGCAGCCCGCGGCCGAAGCGCCGCGCGAGCAGCGCCGCCGCCCTCGCGCACCTGGCCGCCGCCTGCGGGGGCCAGGGCGGGACCACGGCGGGCCCCTCCCGGCTCGCGGCCTCGAGGACCCTCGCCGCGGCCGAGGAGGCCAGGGCCTCGAAGCGGCGCCGCCCCTCCGAGGGGGAGGGGCGGGGGGAGGAGGGGGCGGGCGGCGGGAAGAACGGGGCGAGGTCGCGCAGGAGCGCCGCGGCCGCGGCCGACCCCCTGGCCGACCTCGACGGCCGCCAGCCCGCGGAGGGCCCCACGAGCGCCTCGGCGGCCAGCGGCAGCACGAGGTCCGAGACGAGCTTGGGCACGACCGAGGCCGAGGCCGCGCCGCCGCCGCCGCCGTCGGGCCCCTCGTCCCGCTCCCTCGAGGGGGGGGAGGAGGGGGAGGAGGCACTGGGGGGGGGGGAGCTGAGGCGCGGCGGGAACGCCGCAGAGAGCGTCCGCAGCCACTCGTGCTCCCTGAAGCTCCCTCCCTTTCCTCCGTTCCCTTCTCCTCGTCCTCCTCCTCCCTCTCCTTCGGCCGCCTCGTTGCTGCCCTCCTCCTCCTTCCTCTGCCTCGCGGCGAACGTCGACAGGGGCTCCCACGCGAGCAGCTCGAGGCGGACGAACGGCGCGAAGAGCGCCGGCGCGGCGGTCGCGGCGTAGGCCGCCCGGAAGCTCGCCGGCTGCCTGCGCTGCCAGTCTCGGAGACGCCCTGCGACGGCGCCGAGCGAGGCGAAGGGCTCGTCGGCATCGGCGAAGGTGGTGGAGGCGACGCGGAGGAGCTCGGCACGCTTGCGGGCGAAGCGGTGGAGGAGGCCGGAGGAGGAGGGAGATGCGTCGTCGTCGCCGACGCCGCCGCCTCCTCCTTCGCCGCCGTCCTCCTCTTCCTCTTCGTCCGTCGTCTCGTCCCCCAGGGCGGGCTCCGCCGCCCCGGCCGCCTCGGAGCGCGCCCTGGCCCGCAGCAGCGAGGCCTCGACCGCAGAAGAAGAGGAACCCTTCGATCGGGGACGACGCCCTTGAGGGAGCGCCCTCTCGGCCTCTGCCGCCGCCGCCTCGGCGATCCCTTTGACCTCATCGTCCCCTCCCGCTCCTCCTTTTCCCGCTCCTCCCCCTCCCGCGCGAAAGAGCGCCCCCAGCGCCGCGGCGACCCCGGCGGCGGCGGGCTCGAACTCCGCCTCATCCCTCTCCAGCGCCCGCTCCTCGGCGCCCGCGGCGGCCGAGGCCCTGAGAGAACTCAAGTGCTCCTCCAGCTCCTCGACAAGCGGCGACTTGGAGCTCAGCGCCGAGCAGAGGTCCGCGACGAACAGACGAATCCCTTGGAGGTCGCCGTATTTCTCGGAAGCGGCCTCGAGGGCCCGCGAGGCCTCTGAAGCGGCGGCAGAGGCGGCGGAGGCGGAGGAAGAGGCGCGTTCGGCGGCGCGGCGGGAGGCCGAGGCGCGGGCGGCCGCGCGGTCGCGGGCGGCCGCGAGCTGGGAGAGGGCCCTGTCTCCGGCCGCGGCCAGGGCCGCGGCGGCCTCGTCCGCGGTCCTATTCGCGTGGGTGGTACGAGGCCGAGAGGAGCCCGCGTGCGGCGCGGAAGCGGGAGGGGACGCGGCCGCTTTCGCTGCCGCTCCGCGGCGGAGCTGTGCTCGGGCAAAGGCGTCGGCCTCGTCCTCGTCCCCTCCGTCGCCGCCGCCGCCTCCCAGGACCCCGTGCGGCGCGGACTTCTTCTCCGAGAACGGGATGAAGTCTTCGCCCTCCGCGCCGCCGCCGCCGCCGCCGCCGCCGCCGCCGCCCGCCCGGAGGCGCTCCCTCCTCGCCCGGGCGGCGGCGACCGCCGTCGCGCTCGGGATCGCGCCTCCTCGTCCCCGTCCCTCCTCCACCTCCTCCTCCTCCTCCTCCTCCTCCTCGTCCTCGTCGCTGCGGCCATCTTCGTCGGCGGCGGCGGCGACGGCGCTGTCCACGTCCGCGGCCAGGGCGGCAGGAGCCCTGGCCTGAGCCCTGGCCAGTTCCTTCAGTCGCTCGGCGGTGTACTCGCCTGTGTCGTTGTTTTCGTTTCGCGGGGAAGAGAGCAAAAGAGGAGGGGGCGCCGAGGGCGGGGTGAGAGGAAGGAGGTTGGGGAAAAAAACAGAGAGAGCACCGAAAGAAAAAAAACGTCTCGCTCTCGCACCTGCCGCGGCCCGCAGCGTCGTCGGCCGGGGAAGGTCCGCGTCGTCCTTGGCCGCGACCGAAGAGAGCTTCGCCCCGGAGGCGCGCATGCCCCCCCTGGCCTTGCGGAACGAGGACGGGGCAGCGAGGAGCGCGCCGGCGTCCTCTTCTTCGCCGGTGTCATCTTCTTCGTCGCGTTCGTCGTCGTCGTCGTCGCCGCCGGTGCCGAATGAGAGGGCTGACCGCTGCTGCTGCTGCTCGCGCTGCATCTTGGCCTTGGCTGCTGCCGCTCTGAGGGCTGCAGGAGAGAGGACAGGAGGCACACCGGCGCCGCCGTCGTCATCCTCTTCCTCGTCGGCGTCGACGGCAAACCTGCGCCGAAACTGCCGGCTTCCGCTCTTCATCGAGAAAAAAGTGGCGTCGAGATTCTCTTCGCCTCTGTGCCGGCCAAGACTCACTCTCTCAAGGGAAGAACTTTTGAGGAATCCGCTCCTCGCGGCGCTCCTCTCCTCTTCGCCGCCAGCCAGGAGCGCTTCGAGATGCAGCGACACGCCGTGATTCGTCAGCAGTCGCTCGCGGCCAGCAGCGCGCGGGACACACGAGCAACAGCAAGGGCGGGCGCGTCGATGACGGCGACGAGCATTCGTCGATCTCGCCTCTTCCCTCTCCCTCTTCCTCAACCTCTCCTCCTCCCTCCTCCTCCTGGCCTCGTCGCCCTCCTCCCTCTGATGATTCCCTCCGCGTATGCAGCGGGACGCAGCTACGACGACGGAGACAAGCTCCTGCAGGACTGGGGAGGTGGAGGGGACGAGGGGGGCGATGACGAGGGCGGCGGCGGCGGCGGAGGAGGAGGCGGCGGCGGCGGCAGGGGCGGTGGCGGCGGCAAGGGCCCCGATGGCGGCGGCAACGAGCCGCTCCCCCGTGGCCTCCTCCTCTCCCTAGCCGTTCCCGCGGCGCTGCTTCTGGCCCTCGTCGCCTCCCGGAGGGTCCTCCGGAGTCGCCCCGAGAAGGGGGCGGAGGGGAAGGGGAAGCGAGGCAAGGGCGCCCTCTTCGCCTCGCTCACCTTGACCCCCGCCGTTGCCGCTCCCCCGCCGCCTCCTCCGTCCCCACCCCCGATCCCGCCCTTCTCCGCCGCCGATGACTCCGACGTCCAGGCCCTGCGAAGGCTCCTGCGCGAGACCTTCGAGACGCTCCAGGCGCATGGGGAGAGGCTCGAGGCCCTGGAGCCCGAGGACGGGGGCGACGAAAACGGGGGCAGAGGGGCAGACGCGGCGCCCTCCTCCCCCGGCCGCCTCTCGACGGGGGCGCGCCTCCTCCGGGACGCGGAGGCTGCCTCGCGCTTCGCTCCCCTGGGGGCCATGCGGCGCCGCGCCGGGGG
>Ga0315291_10010205_pt1 | contig 11488 bp, 14 predicted proteins | sample YL17G12_20_MG_FD_203070 | JGI IMG/M metagenome (GOLD analysis project Ga0315291, IMG submission 203070) | Sediment microbial communities from Yellowstone Lake, YNP, Wyoming, USA - YL17G12_20 | ecosystem: Environmental > Aquatic > Freshwater > Lake > Sediment | place: USA: Wyoming | collected...
CACCTTGATTCCCACTCGCTCTCAATCCATGCTTTCATATAGCGTGCGCTGAGCGCGCCTTTGTGTGTTTTCACTAAGCTTTATATATTTTCACCGAACGGTATATAACAGTGCAATCTACATATTCGTAGGGCAAAGCATGCAACTCTCTGAGCAAGAAGCCATATGGCGACTTACTGAGAACTCGACGAATATCCTCTCCGGAGTGGAGATTCTAGAGAAAGTCCCTCAGTATCGATCAGGCTCCTACATCGCAGATTTAGTGTTAAAAATCCGGATAGGTGACATGATCAAGAATCTGGTTTTCGAAGTTAAGACCAATGGTGAACCAAGATACATATTCCAGGCTGTCTCACAAGCAAAACTGTATTCATCTCTTATTGAGAACAGCTACCCGGTAGTTGCAGTACCCCACATCGGAGAAAAGGGTAAGGGAATATGCAAGTCCTTTGGCGTTGGATTCATCGACTTTGACGGTAACGTGTATCTAAAATTCGATCATGTTCTAATAGAGAAGGAAGCGAAAGGAAGTCAAACACGGGCAAAACAACAGACTAAGGATCTCTTTGCACCCCTTTCCTCTAGAATTCTACGTATCCTTCTAGTAAATCCAGAAATGACTTGGACTCTATCAGAGCTCTCTAAGACTGCAAAAATCAGCATAGGATATGTTCACAAGATTTCGAAGACGCTTGAGGAAAAAGGATATGCCCTAAGAGACCAAAACAATAGATTGAAGCTGTCAAGACCAAGATCACTTCTGGATGAGTGGGCCTCCAAGTACGATTTCACCACAGCAAACAGTCTTCATAGATTCTATACTTTTGAACAAGATTCAAGCCGTCTTATTGAGAACATCAGAGATATTGCTGACCAAGACAATCTTGAGTACGCATTGACACTTCATGCTGGCGCCTTCCTGATTGCGCCATATGTTCGGTATACTGATGTGCATTTCTACGTCAAACTAAAAGAAGTCAACGTATGGAAGGATCGTCTCAACTTGCGACCTGGCGAGTCTGGGGGCACAGTAACGCTGGTTGATCCTTATGATAGGGGGGTATTTTGGGGAGCACAGAAGATTGATGGGGTAGACGTCGTATCAAACATCCAGCTCTACCTGGACCTTTTCAACTATCCGGCCAGAGGGAGGGAACAAGCCGAGTTCCTTAGGGAAAAAAAGATGAGGTTTGAATGAGTTATGAATGGATGGAATATTGATGTTTATAATTCAGCTGTCACGGAGGCATCAAAATCCGCTCTAGTCGAGGTCCTGCGTGTTCTCAGTTCATATTCCGACTATTTTGTGTTGGGAGGTGGATGGGCTCCTTACTATATTGTAGAGTGCTTCGCGCGGAAAACACAGTTAAAACACTGCGGATCTATAGATATTGATTTGATTATGGATCCGAAACTGCAAGAGGCCTCTTGCTATGAGACTATCGTCAAGATGCTCGAAAGGCGTGCCTACCATCGACATGTTGAGAATAGTCATCGCTTCCTTTACAAATTTGACAAAACTGTAGTCTCACATGTGGATGGCAGACCTTATGATATTTCCGTTGATTTCCTCACAGAACCTCCCGACACGAAACTGCAAGAAGGCCTCATAGCTGCCGGAATCAAAGGAATCAGCATCGGCCTTGGTCACTACTTCACTCAGCCCATACGTGGCATTCTTCCAGGTAATGGAGAAGCAACTGTTGACGCCAGAATTCTGGATGTAGTGGGCTGTTTGGTTACAAAAGGTTTAGCAATCAAAGGAAGGTACAAGGAAAAGGATCCATATGATGTTTATACGGTCACGACTTGTTACAAAGATGGCCCCCAAGATGTTGCGAAGGAATTCAAGGAACATATGAAAGATCCGATCGTAAAAGAGGCCTTAGGATATATCCAGAAGCAGTTTGCTAGTGAAAGCTCCGAAGGCCCATATTCAGTCGCTCGGTTCATGCATCCTGGAGATGTAGAGGCACAATCGCGAAAGCGACTGGACGCTTTCATGCAATTGAGTGAATTCTTCAATCATCTTTGACCACAAGACTTTCACTTGAGCCACATACTTTCACCGCTCGGTGAGCCAATTGCGCATGTTAACAGAAGGGAACTGGCTACAACTACTTTCTATGCGCCGTCAATGCCGCTGAGGAGCTTCGAGATATTTCTGAAATGAGTCTTTGATACGAGAGGAAGTATCTTTTTTTCGATTTCTTCAGGCGAACTATTTCGCTTTTCTCTTGATTTCATGTACCTTGTTTCAAGCTTGACTATCTTCACACCCTTTCTTCCTTCTACATATCTCATCACGTCATACCTGACGTCTCCGAGGGCCGTGAGCGTCACTCTTTCGTCTGTTTGCAGGCGCTTCTCAAGCTGCTCCTTCCATATCCGATGTATGGCGCGGTGAATATTGGAGAAATAAGGGATAAGTGTTCGAAAAACTGAACGCCTGTTCGAAAAAATGAACATTTATAAGTTTGTTTTCACAGTGTTCAAATTATGTCGGAATTGTTTACTCCTAAGGTCATCCTAATTCTGAAAACTATGAGCAAGGACTTAAGCAGGTGGTATTATACCAGAGAGCTCGCTAAGCTGTCAAGAGTAGGTGTGGGAACGGTCTCTTCAGAATTTAATAAGCTCGCAAAGGAAGGCTTAGTGGAGCAAAAGACTGAGGGACAAGAGAAATACTATAAGCTTAACTTGACGAGTCCGAGAACAAGAAAATTGTGTGAACTTTTTGAGGTCAATAAGGGAGAAAAGCTTTTTAAGGAAAAAAGAAGGCTTGCTTGGGTTCTGGAGGATTTTACGAAAAGGGTTTCTGATTTTGCTCCTGAGGTTCAATCGGTAATACTGTTTGGGAGTGTAGCCCGAGGCCAGGCTACTCCGAGAAGTGACATAGACATTCTCGTCATTGCACCAAATTCTGGAGAAGAGCGGTTTAACGAGTTGATGAACGCTGTTGATAGATTGGCTGCTGAAGTTAGTGGAAGACATCCAGCCAAGTTAGTGCCAATTGTTATGATGACAAAGGATTTTGAGAAGAGCATAAAAGACAGAAAAAGGTTTGCTGCTGACATATTAAAAGATGGCATTGTCCTCTTTGGACAAGAGAGGTATTATCATATACTGTCGAGAGTGATTTGATGACAAGGCTACCGGCATGGCAAGATTGGCTGCAAAGTGCTAAGCTTTGCGAAAGGTCTATGCAGTTTTTTGAAAAGCCAAGAATTGCAGCCATCAAAACTTTGTCAAAAAGAATCGCTCAAGATAGTGTTTTGGGGCATTTGAGAAAGGCGTATCACAATTTGGATCTAGCAAACAAAGTTTTCGATATGCATGAAGGCGAAGCAGCTTTTAGGTATGAAAGTGAGAATTATCTCGATTGGGTCATTACCATTTGTTACTATGCAATGTACCAAGCTTCCTTATCTGCGTTAGCTGCTGTCAGAAAGGAAGGCGAGACTCATGCTGCAACGGTTTGCGCGTTGATTTACTATTACGTGCATAAGAGGAAGAGGCTTGGCGAAGAATACTTGATTTCTTTGGATGTAATAGCAGCTTTGGCAAGGCAAGACGTACAGAAGCTTGTTGAGAAGAAGGGGGAAAGAGAGAAAGCTTCGTATGATACGGGCTTCACAACACAGAAGGGACTTGCTGAAAGGGCTTTAACCGATGCAAGGGAATTTGTGGCAAAAATCAGAGAAATCCTAGAAGAAGGAATTGGCAGAGAGTTTTTGTCTGGAGTCTGATTCTTCCTGCAGGAAGAAACATTTGTGCGCATCACTGCTAGCATGCACTATTTCGTTTTGTATTGGTATTTTGTGTTGTTGTCGATTATGTAGAAACTGTGTTCTCCTCCTTCTGTGGTGTAGAACACGGGTCTTGCGAGGATTTCTGCTGTTTTGGCGAGGTCTTCGAGGCTTAAATTTTCGTGCGCGCTCAAAACCTCACTCTTCTCGGAGCAAAGTTCTCGACAACCAAAGACATACCTATTATCTCCAACAGGCCTCACAGTAATCACCTTGAAGAAACGGCCTTTATCCTTGAGAAAGAAACTGCCCTTAACCTGCAACTTCTTCATGCGTGCACCATTCTGAAGCCTAGAAGTATTACTCTTTCGCCCGTTAGAACCCTCGCAAAAACGTTTCCGCCCGCGCGCGCTATGAGGCCGGTGGAGGCCCTCTCTCGATACTGCCCCAATGGGACCTCTCAAGCGAGCAAGGGCTTCTCTTCATCGCCATTCCCATAGGAGCCGTACTATTGTATGCAGGTTCCACTGCCTTGAGATCGAAAAGAAAATGGAAATACTCCTATCTATAGGAATTTGCCATCGACCTTGTCAGATCGCAGAGTTTCATTGAGGTTTTGCGGAAAAGTTATAGCTGAACAAGAAGAACCTATATAATGGAATTGGAAATACGGAAAGCAGGGTGCGGGATTGAAAACATGAAAAAACATGCATACGTGGAATTTCGGGAGAAAGTGGAAAAGACTTTGCAGGGAGAAAAGGATGGGTTGAAATGGAGTCAACTTAAGGAGAAGGGTGAAATCGAACAAGCTCATCTATGCTACACTTGGGCGAGACAACTTGAGACTGAAATTGGATTGACTAGAGAGCGGCGTGGACGTAACGTTTATTGGAAATTGAAGAGAAGGTAGATGTATTAAACGAAAAACTCAGTTTTTTTTGGGTTTGGGAATGATTCGAGTATCTCTGCAACATAACGAAGAAAAGAGAACAAAAACTCCAGAAATCAAAAGTATAAACTGCCAGTCTTTTTGAAGCCAGTTTTGGGTTTTGCGGAAAAGCTATACCTGAACCCAAAGTAACTGTGTGGGTTGGTGAGCCGAGTTGCTAGAAGGTAAGACTGTGAACTTGAGGATTGTGGAGAAAGAGGATTTGCCGATATTAGTTGAATGGAATAGCAAACCAGAATTTTGGGGAGAATACGGAGAGGGGGCACAGCCATCAAAAGGAGATATTGAGAAATGGTATGACAAATTGCTTGCTGAGGGCGGAAAAGGGTTCTTCATAGAGAAGAAGGATGGAACTAAAGTGGGTTATATTGACCACTCTCTCTGGGGAAATATGTTGGAAATAGGCTATGTTCTGATTCCAAACGAGAGGAGAAAAGGCTACTGCACCGAAGCTGCGAAAATGATGGTGGACTACCTGTTTCTGTCTAAGGACATTGTTAGGATTCAGGCAGTAACCAACGTAAAGAACATAGCATCACAGAAGGTGCTAGAAAAGACTGGTTTTCAGAGAGAAGGAACAATGCGAAAGTGCGTCTATCTCACAGGAGCATGGAGAGACTTCTATCTCCTTAGCATTCTTAGAGAAGAGTGGAAAGAACCAAGAATACTAACCAAGACCGCTTGAAGAAAGACAACTTTTAGTTTTGCGGAAAAGTTATAGCTGAATCAAAACATAAGACAAGACTCTGCACCCTCAGAATCACTTCAATAGGAAACCACTTTGTACGTCCTATCATATAACAGGGCTTTTATTGCAGAAGGACACAATTAGCATTTAGTGGTATTATGGGAGTCGAAATAAAGACTGGTGGCATCAAGTTGGTTCAGGTTGACGACAAATACAATGTTTGGACCAAGAAAATCGGCAACAGCTCGACGAAGATGCTTACGTTGCATGGTGGTCCAGGAGCCACGCACGAATATTTCGAGTGCTTCGAAGACTTCTTGCCACAGGCTGGAATTGAGTTCTATTACTATGACCAGCTTGGGTCAGCTTATTCGGACCAGCCGAAAGACAAGAGTCTGTGGACTGTTGAGCGTTTTCGCGAAGAAGTAGAACAAGTGAGAGCATCACTTGGATTGGACGGTTTCTATTTGTATGGTCAATCATGGGGCGGAATGTTGGGCATCGAGTATGCTCTGAAATATCAGCGCCACCTCAAGGCTCTGATAATATCGAACATGACGGCCAGCATTGCCTCATACGTGAAATATGTCAATAAGCTCAGGCAGAAGTTTCCGGTCAAAATTAGAGAAACCCTGAAAAAGTATGAGACTAAAGGGGAGTATGACGCACCCGAATATCAAGAAGTCGTCTTCAAGAAGTTGTACACGAAGCACTTTTGTCGCCTTGACCCTTGGCCGGACCCGATAATGCGCATGTTCAAACATCTGAACACGGAAGTATACAACACAGTAAATGGACCGAACGAGTTTGTAGTTACGGGTACGTACAAGGAGTGGGATAGATGGAAGGAAATTCGAGCCATCAAGGTCCCTACGCTTCTCATAGTAGGTCGCCACGATACAATGAGCGTTGAAGACATCCAAGAGATGGGCAAGCGCATATCCAATTCTCGGGTGGCAATCTGCGAAAAAGGAGCCCACTTTTCGATGTATGATGACCAGCAGACATACTTCCATGAACTATTGAGGTTCGTCAGAGACGTTGAAACAGGCAGGGTACCTCTACGATGAAGAAGAGAAAAAAACAACGCGGATAGAGGACACTTCTGTCAGTCCTTTTAAGCTAGTTTGACCACGTTATTCTTGGAGATATCTATGTCAGTCGGGAATACGGGAGACATCTCCTGCGATCGATCTATCATTTTCGCACTGCACTCTCCACTGTTGGTAGATGTTGTATCGTCAAATAGCTTTTAACGGTTCAGCTCAAGGAACTAGTGTGCAGCGTAGACTCTCTTCGAGAGAGCGACGCCCACAGACAAGGAGAGTTGATCTATGGTTAGGCTTCAAAGAAGACTTGCCAGAAAGCGGTATTTGAACAGCAAACGCATGTACGAGTATGAACGAGTTTCGCTACCTATTCCAAAGAATTTTCATGATATGATCAGATCCTTCTCGAAGGAAGACTTGGATCTCGAGGCGAAAGTTGAGAAAGGCTCACTTATCCTCAAATTGACGCCCGTGAAAACGTTGCGGCATGCCGCAAACGACCCCACAAAAACACAACAGAAAGGCTCTGAACAGACCTGACTTCAACATAGGATCTCGATTTTTGTTTATATGTCGGCACGCCGAAGCCTTTTGCCACTAGCGGCTTTTCTGCCTGCAGAAACGTTTTCCCCCAGACCTGTAGACACAAAAATGTGTAAATTAACGTGAAAAGGCACTTACCCACATAGTTCTGATTTTACCCACGTTGCTGGTCAGCGAATGAAGTGCCCAAACCCAAAAACACAAGGCTCTCAGTTTTCAAAGGTCGAGAAGCCAGGCTTAACCGCGCGATCTTTCAAAGCCTAGCCCTCAAAGGGGCCCAGACAATATACGACATCCACAAACACGTGAAGACATTCAGAGGGCTGAAATACACTTACTACGGAAATGTGAACAAGCGAGTGAGGGCCTTGCAGCAACTAGGATACGTGAAAGAGGTCAACATCAAAAGCACGAAGGCGGGCTTTGAAGCGACCGAATACGAGCTCACTGCTAGGGCTTACTTGGCTCTAATGCTTGACTCAATCAAGCTAGAAGACCTACTCAATCGAATAGATGAAGACGTTGCACTGGAGATCTTGGCTGCAATGACAATCGTGTCCTGAATGCAGCAGCTTCGGGAGAGAACCCAACCCCCAAACTCAAACACACGCTAGACAAAGCTCATTTCTTGATATTCGCCTTGCTGACAGGGATTCCCAAATAGCATCTTGATCGTCTTCCTATTCGGGTAGAATATCATTGATCTATGGGTGCATCCAGGTTCCCCGTGCTTACAAATCGTGTACACGCTGGGAACACCCTCCCGCCCATGGTCGCGAAGGACAGAGCAAATAGCCCCTTCATCCACCAAAGGCTTGTCCTTCAGTATTTCCATGACACGATCAATCCTTGCTGGAGAAGTCTGAAAACCAGGCAGGTCCCCAGAGTCGGGTGGGATCTCACGTCTTCGCATCTCAGCTGTTTGATAATTGTTCGTGTTTATTACTTGCCCGTTTGTCGTCTCTCTGACCACTGCATGGCGGCACGACAGTTCGACTGTCTTTATGTTACCGCTTGGGTCGGCCAGGGTTATCAGGCCGTCATGGCCTCCCCTTTTGGATTGTGCAATCATCCTTACCCCTTCGTCCACGGTTGCACAAGTCTCAAGCATTTCCTGCAACACTATTCCGGTCGGAACGAAGAACTCCGGTTTATCAGTCGAGCGGGCTAAATTGTAGGTAATGGCAAGCCCGTGCTCGTTCATGCCATCATACATTCCCGGCAATGAGGCCATCTTGAACCCAAGCGTCTGATAGCCATCGGTTGGCTTGGTTTCGCAAGCAAAATTGTATGGGGCAAGGAATGTGAGATAGTCGAAGTTCTTGGCCATGATTGTTTCTGACGTGGAAGTCCTGTCCGGCGAGAATGCCACTGTAGTGCAACCAATGAGCATCTCCAACATCTGTGTGAATAGTATTGTTGGCAGGTCGACGCCAGCTCCATCGGCTATTCCCTGCATCCTCTGAGCCTGCTTCGGATGATATTTGAAGATATCTTCTCGAAGCGTATTGTTCGCTCGGCGCTTTGCCATGGAATAGTAGAGGGACGTTGGCACCAGTTTGGGCTTGGAACCCCTTATGAGCTCAGAAGCCAATATGGCGTGTAAGCCTTCGTGTATAGACTCTCGCATGGATTTGCCTTGCTGAAGGCCAACTTCGTAATGACTCCCGGCAAAGCGGTACACCTTGGCGCTCATAATCATACACTACACGTCCAGGGCACATATAACGATTAATGCCGTGATTCGGCAATTTGCGTGCGCCATGGGCTTGCCGACTAGTTCGTTTTCTGACACTGTGCCTTGTAGCTCGCGCTATCGCGTGGTCTTTACCAAAGCTAGGGCTGCTGCGATGTCTTCGGCGATCATTTTTCGTTTACTCTTTTCTATGAAAAAGCTGGGACCTGCCTGCAGGTAGGAAGGAAATGCTCTTTTTCCTCTGAAATGATATTGTCCGTTTCTGATTTTGTATGTCGAGCCTGCTGGTATCACTCTTTCTTCGCCAGCTCTTTTGGCGATGTAATTGACGGCTTTTATCGCAACATCTCCCATTAGCATGAAAGCTTTCACGTGTGGGAACAGTGAAATCTCTTGTTCAAGAATGTGTGAGCATTCCTCAATTGTGGTTGCTTTTATGCCGTAGCCTGTCTTGCCGCATTTTATGGCAGTAGTTAGGTAAACACCCATATCGATCAAGTCTTGGATGGATTTGACTTTGGCTCCGGCATCATTGAATGCTTGTACCGTTGTCTGCTGAAAGAGAGGATTGCCTTTTGAATAGTAGTAGTCGTTGGGGTTCGTTGGTGTGGCCTCTGAGATCATCATTATGGAAGTTCTCTGCGGCTTCACTTCTACGTCTGGAACTGCATAGCATTGTTGATCTACGTCATTGCATGGGAACCGAACGCATCTGATGCATTCATTCACGCGCATTTCTCGATGTCCTCCCGACTGAATACAATTCTTGTCTTCGGTTTTGCGCGCTGATAAGACTTTGCCCACGAATCACGTGCCGTTCCTGATATGTCCGTTTCGTGACACTGTGCTTTGTTGAGCTCTGCAAAGCACACTATGCTTTGTGATGTCCGTTAAAGCACACTGTGCTTTGGCGGTGCCAGAATTGTCTTAAACTCTTGTGGCAACATAGTTTAAGGTGAAACATGTTTGGTGAACATCATCGAAGAATGGGAAGATTTCGCGAAATACGCGCGTGACAAGGTAGGTTTCTACCAGATACTCGGTGCCGACAAAAACATTGAAGTCAGGGCGTTAGCTGGAAAAGCAGGCTTCATCAGAGAGTTTGAAAGCGCCACGGACCCGCTGCTCAAGAAAATCCTGGAATTCTGCGAAAAAGAAAGAAGCTTCCTGAGAGTAGGCGAAACCGTGAGAGACGAAGTCTTCTTCAAATAAACCCTAAACGTTGGCATAGATGATGGCTGCCTTCCAAGAAATCAGCACATTTGGCAAAGCCGGTTCTCCAAATAGTGGGAAGTCGGATCCCTCGGAATCCGCTGGCGCCAGCCCTCTATGCCCACAATGCGGATCCAAGAAGCTTTGGCGCGACGGCCTACGGTATTCTCCGTTCGGGGACAGGATCCAGCGGTGGCTTTGCCGTAACTGCGGATTCAGGTTTTCCGACTCTGATGATATTGAGAGGGCGTTGAGTGCGTTTGAAAGAGTTGAGAGAGTTGATACCAAAGCAGTAAAAGGCAGGGGCCACAAAGCTCTTGAGTGCCAAATATGCGTCGAGGAGACGAAAAACTTGGCCACAACAGAATTAAAGACTGTTGCGGGAAATCTCCAAAACAAAGAAGTCAAAGGCTTGACCACGCAGTTCATGGCGTGGTTGGACAAAGAAGGGTATACAAAAGGCAGCAGATATCCGAACAACCTTAAGACGCTTGTCAACCTAGGCGCTGATTTGCTGAACCCAGAAAGCGTCAAAGAAGTTTTGGGAAAACACAAGATGAAAGGTGGCGCTAAACTGCAGTATGTCTATGCCTACTCTGCATTCGCGAACATGCTAAAGATTTCTTGGGACCCCCCTAAATACAAGCAGGAAGAAACGTTGCCTTTCATTCCAGACGAAACGGAGCTAGATCAACTTATAGCGGCATGCCGTAGCAGAAGAATGGCAACATACCTACAATGCCTAAAAGAAACGTTTGCAGACCCAGGAGAAGCTTTGAAGCTAAGATGGATAGATGTCAGCGACAACATAATCACTATAAACCATACTGTCAAAGGACACTTACCTAGGCAGCTAGAAGTTTCCAACAAACTAATATCCATGCTAAACTCTCTACCGAAGACGTCAGACATAATCTTCCCAACAACCTACAGCGTCATGTTCAGCTGCTATGACAAAGTGCGAAAGAGAGCCGCCGAATTGCAGAAAAACCCGCGCTTGCTGTCAATTGAGCTACGAACCTTTAGACATTGGGGAGGGTCTATGATCGCACACTACACCAACGGCAACGTTCTTACCGTCAAGAGACTGTTAGGTCATAAGCGGATCGAGAACACCATGAAGTACATTAGTATGATCCATTTCAAAGATGACGAGTTTGAGGTTACAACCGCTACGACAGTAGAAGAAGCCAAGAAGGTGCTTGAAGCAGGTTTCAACTACATAACAGAGAAAACCGGCATCATGCTGTTCAGACGACCAAAGAGGTTTTCGAAATATGCGTCTTGATCATAAACGCAGAACCGATATGATAAACTTAAAATAACTGAATGAACAGTTGTGTAAACGAATTCACTAAAATTTAGAGGGAAATCCGAAAAATCGAGGAGGAAAAAGAATGAGCAAATCTCAAAAGCCCCACCTAAACCTAGTGATCATGGGACACGTCGACCACGGAAAATCCACAACAACAGGGCACCTGCTGTACGCTGCAGGCGCAATTGACGAGAGAACCGTAAAGGCTTACGAAGAAGAAGCTAAAAAAATGGGAAAAGAGTCCTTCAAGTTCGCATGGATCCTAGACAACCTCAAGGAAGAACGTG
>Ga0315291_10010206_pt1 | contig 11488 bp, 15 predicted proteins | sample YL17G12_20_MG_FD_203070 | JGI IMG/M metagenome (GOLD analysis project Ga0315291, IMG submission 203070) | Sediment microbial communities from Yellowstone Lake, YNP, Wyoming, USA - YL17G12_20 | ecosystem: Environmental > Aquatic > Freshwater > Lake > Sediment | place: USA: Wyoming | collected...
CTGCCAATGCTTGCGCAGCTCGGCAAAATCGCGTTTGGTTTTCTCGCGGAGCTTGGCTGGGATGAGCAGTAGAGGACGCTTGGAGTTCAGGAGCGTGGGCGCGAGAGCCGTTAGTAACGTCTTCCCTGCACCAACCTTGATGCTGCCGAAGAGCCCGCCATAGTCGTGCATCTCGCTGAGCGCGATAGCCTGGATCGGCCTGAGCTTCATCGTGCCTAGCGGGAGTTTGAAGAAATCCGTCACGTCGGCAGCAAAAATAGAGTCCTCGGTCCAGACGCGCCGAGGCAGATCGACGATGCGGCACAACTCCTTCGAATCAGCGACGCCTTGCTGACGGAAGATCTGACCGATCTTCGAGTTGGATTTGAAGTCGGTAGAGTGGCCTGTTTTGGCCAAGAGTTTTTCGAGGACGGAGGGCATTACTCGTGCCCTCTATTCTTATCCATCCTGTGTTCGGCACCCTCTGCAAAATCCGTCGCATAAGCGGCGTGCTCGACGCCCTTCACATCGAACGTGTGTGCAGTGAGGCCACACAAATAAGCGTGCTCACTCAACAAGCCTTCGAGGAACCTGCGCTGCGTGTGAACGGGCCAGGATTTGAAATCCACGCGGGCGTGCTGCGCCTCCAGCATCGTGTTTTTCGTAAGCTCTTCGTTGTTCATCTAGTACACCACCGTGAGCCTCTCGGAAGCCCGTGTGACCGCCGTGTAGAGCCAACGCTTGGCATCGTCCAAGCCCATGTTCCCAGGACGCTCGTGCAGCACCAGCACGTCCGAGAACTCTGACCCTTGCACCTTGTGCCCGGTAAGCACGTAGCCGTAGTCGAACTTCTTACCAATCTCCCACCAGTTCTTGGTGACCAGACCGTGCTCTGCTAGCTCGGCGAACGCGCTGAATGTGTATGGCCGTCCCAACTGATGCTTACTCACCTCGATGGTGGCAAGGCCTAGCTCGGCGTAATCTGCAAAATCGAAGGTGCCAAGGTACTTGTGGGCTGACGGCGACGTTACGCTGCCGCGTACGAAGGCGCGCAACCCGTTGTAGATGCGGGCAGATCCCTTGTCGAACGCGCCGTCCATGTTGTACAGGCAGATCGTCAGGTCGCCGTCGTGCAAATCCTGTTTGCCGACCGTCTTACCGCGTGCGCCCAGATACGCAGCACGTGCTGCTGCGTTGTACGCACACCTGCTGGCGTTCGAGTATACGAGCACCACGCGGTCTAGCAGCTGCTCTTCGGTGATACCGCCGCCGAACAGGCGCTCGATCTCGCGCTGCATGTGCTTCTTCTCGACAAACCTGATTTTATCGCCGTCTTCAGCAGAACGCAGGAGTTTGCCGGTCTCGCGTATGCACGCAGACAGCCTGATGATCGGGTTGCTCTCGGCTTGACGATGGATCTTCTCCAGCCTGATGTTCGGGTTCTGCATCAGCAGACCTGAGCCGCGCACAGGAGGAAGCTGCCCGTGATCGCCCACGGCCAGAATACGCACGCCGTAGGATTGCAGATCGGCGAGAAGATGTTCGGGCACCATCGATGCCTCATCGATTACGAGCAGCCCGAACGTCACCGTGTCGCCGTCTTCGGTCTTGTACCCTAGATAGCCCTTCTTCACGAAGGCCACCTCACCCGTCTCCTTGTTCTCGACCGCCTGGTAGCACAAGCTGTGAATGGTTCCGCAGAACGCAGGTGTCACACCTGCCGTCTTGAGCTTCTTGCGTAGAACGGAAGTTGCCTTGCCTGTGTAGGCGCAGAACGCCACGGAACGCTTGAAATTCTGCGCTACCAGCGCGATTAGCGTGGTTTTGCCCGTGCCCGAAAATCCGCCGAAGGTCAGTAGCTTGGATTCCTGCTGTCCTGGCACCGTCTGGCCCTTGTTGAGCCACGCCATGATCTGATCGTAGGCGCGCTTCTGATCGTCCGAGAGGTCTACGTCTCGCACCTGAACGAGTCGCTCTGTCTCAGGCTCAGCAGTACGCAGAGCGAGCGTGAACCTGCTCTCGTCTGTCAGGAACGGCGAGATCTCGGCTACCGCCTGCTCGTACGTCTTACCTGCTCTCGCGAGCATCTTGTCGAGCACGCTCGCGTTGGTGGGCAACGCAATTTTAGGCACCGGAGGCGGCGCGGGCGGTATCTCGTGCACCTCTGGCAACCCTATTTCTGCGCGGGTCTTGCCGGTCTTGGCGAGCAGTTTGTCGAGGACGCTGGTCATTTATTTTGCCTTCTGTTCGTTTAATCCTGTGAAGTGCCGAGCAGCATCACAAGAACTAAACCCGGATCTTGGTTCCGCGAAACTCCGGGCGGATTTCGCCAAGCAGCGCGCACGGCGCTGCTCCCAAGCTCAGAATTCGTACGAGATCTTCGTAGCGATTCCGAGAACGCGAAGCTCCGCAGCAGCCTCCGCGATCATCGACATGAGCTGCACTGCCTCCGCCAAGCTCTCCGGCGTCGCCTGCGCGTGACTCACGTCTTCGTTACCAGCAGCGACGGCGGGCGTGCCCGCGTTTGTGCTGCCCTTCGGGCGACCGCGCTTGGCCTTCGGAGCCTCGGTCGCAGCGGCGGGAGCTACCGCTGCCGCGACGGGGGCGACAGGTGCCGCAACCGTGTTGGTGGCTGCGGGCGCGACGGGAACGGGAGGCGGTGGCATCTGAGGCGCTGGCGGAACCGCCTGCGCCTCGACGGGCGGCGGATTCACGTTCTGGGCCTTGCGCGCCGCGATGCGCTCGGCCAGCGTGCCTTCGGCGGGAGCGTCCGCAGCAGGCGCCTGCGCGACAGCTGCGGGAGGCGCGGGCGCCTGCGCGGCAGCCTTCGCCGCGAGGCGCTCGGCCAGCGAGCCTGCAACAGGCGCCGCAGCAACCGGCGCAACAGGTGCAACAGCAGCAACCGGTGCAGATGTTGCGACAGCAGCCGACTTCGCTGCGAGGCGTGCAGCGAGCGAACCTGCGACAGGTGCTGCTGGTGCGGGTGCAACCGCCGCAGCTGCCGCAGGCGCGCTCGCGGCGCCGTTCTTGGCCTTCAGCTTGTCGAGCAACGAACTACCTTGAGTTTCTTGTGCCATCAGAGCCCTCATTTTTTGAACTGGTGAAAGATTGCAGTGTTCTTTGTAGATGCAGCCGCCGAACGCTTCACATGACTGTGGGGACACAGGCAGATCCGTCGCTGCGGTGACCGTCTTGTACGCTTCGATGATGTCTTTCGCGATGTTGTCGATGCGATCCATCTGCTGAATGATTTCCTCGCGGAAGACTCTCAGCGTCACTCGATGGCTCGCGGGTGCTCCACGCGTACGGTAGTAAACCCAGTTCAGCTCGATTTGATCGACCTTGAAGTGGTCGAGCGCCTCGGCTGCGTAGAGCACCGCCTGCGTGTTTGATTTCAGGTCTTCTTCTGTTTTTGCCCAGCGGAAATCTGTTGTCGTCTTGTTATCGAGCACCACCGGAACCTTCGTCTCCGGATGGATGAATTCCACGTCTTTCTTACCGAAGTACGTAGCAACGTCTGTTTTGAGGTGAAACTCCCTCTGCACGAACATCTGCGGCGTGCCGGGTACGGGCAGGTACTTGAGGCCGGGGATGATCATCTTCCCGTACTCGCTGGCGCCGTCGATCGGCGTGCCTTTTTCGAGCCACGCGTTCAGGATCTCATCAATGGCGATCCCGCGCTGCGCGAAAGCATTTGACCCCTTGATACCGTCGATGTAGCTCCACCCCCACTTGCGCTGGCACAGATCCCAGGTGTCGATCTGCGTCGCAGACAGAACAATCGGATGGTAGTACCACCAGGGCTTCAAGGCGGGGTCTGTGCTCTGTGTATAGGGTGCGAGAGCGGTATCCAAGGAGAGCGAACCAGGTTTGCTCTGCTGATCGACCTCGACACCCCCTACCTGTTGGGTAAGCGTTTTGGGGTCGATTTGTTCCGGCATGAGACGCCGTTGTAACACGAGAGTAGTGCAAAGCAACTTCTTTTTTGTCTTGCTTGTCGTTTTTACTTGGGGCATCTTAGCCGACCCCATGCCTAGCAAGTCCGCGCTCCAACTCAAGCTGTGGATCTCCTACACCAACGCGCTGCAAACCGACGTCGCCAAGGCGTTCAAGTGCAGCAACACTCTGATCACGCTCCTTTTACAAGGCAAGCGCACGCCTGGTCCTCGCCTACGCGAGAGAATACATCAGAAAACCAGAAGTTGGTCTGATGGTCCCATCTCTCGCGACGGGTGGGACCTCGGCGCGTGAAGGGGCTAGCTAAAACGGGTTGCGTGAGTCTCGTGTGGGCTCCTGCGACGCTGCGCGAGGTGTACTCGTGAGCGGTACAGTACGCGATTGGGCCGCGTGGTACATCGAGCGTGGGTGGACCCCCGTTGAGATCGCTTTTCAAACAAAGCGTCCTACCACAACAGGTTGGCGGTCGATCACGATCGCTGATGCGGAAGCAAATCTCGATCGCATGTTTCCGCCTAACCAGGCGCGAAACATAGGTATCGCACTTGGTGCGCCTAGTGGCAATCTCGTAGACATCGACCTGGACTGCCCAGAAGCCAACGAACTAGCGCCGCTATTTTTACCAAAAACTCTCGTATTTGGTCGCAAGAGCACACCTCAATCTCACTGGCTCTACGAGTGCCCAATAGACAAAACCATCTTCAGAGATCCTTTACGCATCAAGAAAGCGCAGGACAAGAAAAAGAAGGGTGCCGACGACCCTAACGATCACGACGATGACGACGGTGTTCCTGCACTTGAGGACAAGTCGATGATCGTCGAAATTCGATCGACAAAAGGCCAAACCGTGTTTCCGCCCAGTATTCACAAGGACACGGGAGAACAGATCGCCTTCATAGATCCGAGTGTCCAGCTTACGTCTATAAAACCTAGCGATTTGCAGTTCGCTGTCGAACGCTTGGCGGCAGCGTGCCTTTTTGCCAGGTATCTGCCTGCTACGGGGCGTCACGATACACAACTCGCTATGGCAGGCGCCTTTCTCCTAGACGGTTGGTCAGAAGAACAAACCACAGCCATTCTTTGTGCCATCTACCGTCTTAACGGTAACGAAGATGCTCCCAAACGTGCAAGTACAGTAGCGAGTACTCTTGCCAGGATTAAGGACAACCAAGGCGTCTGGGGTTGGAAAAAACTCGAAGACCACTACGAAAAAACACTGCTGCGCAAAGTGCGCGAGTGGTTTATTCCGGTAGTCGATCCTAACAGCTTCAGCTCACTAAACACCGCGACAGATGTAGCCAACGCCCGACGTTTCAAAACACAACACGTCAACAAATTACGTTACGTGTACACGTGGAAAAAATGGATCGCGTGGGATGGTACTAGGTGGAATGCGGAAATAGCAGATGTCATCGTACAACAAGCCGCTGAAGCTACGGCTCTGTCTATTTATGATGAAGCTACTGCGGCGGTGAATGCTGGAGACTTGAAGAAAGGTACTGTCTTACGTAACCACGCAACAGCTACTTGTGATGCACGCAGTATAGGTCGCATGATCCGACAAGCGCAGTACCAACCTGGTATCCCCATCAGTCATCGTGAGCTGGATACGAACAACTGGCTACTCACGTGTACCAACGGTACGCTCAATCTGCGTACCAAGGTGTTAAGTCCTCACGCACAAGCAGACCTAATCACGAAGCTGTGTCCTACACCTTACATACCTGCTGCCAAAGCGCCAACGTGGACAAAAACCCTGTTGGAGATGATGGGAGGCACTCAAGAGCTGGCAGACTTCCTTCAGGTAGCTGTTGGTTACGCTACGACCGCTTGCGTAAAAGAAGAATGCTTCATCATGCTCTATGGCAACGGCAACAACGGTAAAACCACGTTCCTGGAAGCGATTCAGAACGTGCTCGGTGACGATCATGCATCTACTGTGGCGTCTGACATCCTGCTCACCAAACCAGGACAGACTCAACATCCTACGGGATTGACCGATCTCTACGGTAAACGCTTCATCCTCTCCGTCGAGCCCGACGTAAACAAGGCGCTCGCCGAGGCGCTCATCAAATCCATCACAGGTCGTGATCGAATTCGAGCACGTCGTATGAACGAGGATTTTTGGGAATTCAAACCGACACACACAATCTTTCTTGCCTGCAACCACAAACCCACTCTCGTGGGTACCGACGAGGGGATCAAACGCAGGATCAAACCAGTACCTTTTATGGTGAAATTCTCAAAACCCAACAAGGAGATACCGGAACTGTTAAAGAGCGAAGCGTCCGGCATACTCAACTGGATCGTCGAGGGCGCAGAAGCCTACATGACGCGACCCAACTCGTTTGATCTTCCTGAAAAGGCTCAGGAGTTCAAGGATTCCTACCTGGCTGAGCAAGATCGGCTTCGTGAGTTCTTCGAAGATTGCGTCGAAGACGCTCATGGGGAGCGTGTGGAGTCTTCTCTCTTGTGGAAGACATACATGTCGTGGTGCAACGAAAACGGGGACGACACTGTGTCACGCAAGGCCTTCGGTATCATGGTCGAAGAGCGCGGATACCCAGCGCACAGAGGTGAGCAAGGGAAACGCTACCGTAAGAACATGCGCCTCAAAGGCGCTCTTGCAGCCGTCCTCAAGGCCTTCAAACCAACCCTCGTCAGGTGACGTGAGTGACGCTTGGTGACGCGACTTTGTAGGTACGGCGCCATTTGGACCCCTAGTATCTCTTGTTGTGTCGGCATGTATGTACTAGCGTATAGCCTATAAACTCACGTCACCAAGCGTCACTCACGTCACCAGAACAATTTCTGATTGATTTTCGATAGTTTGAGGATTTTGCTCAGCAGCTACCACCACGAGAGGTGGAAATGTGCAGCGGGAGTACGTGTTTACAGTAAACTGCGGTTCACAGATTACACAAGAACACACGATGAGCTGTAAGCTCGACTACACGAGAGTACATGTCGTACAACAAACCCGATCACACAGATTCCGTACCTACTTTTTACGACGACATCAAGTTCCGTAGTCGTCTCGAAGTGAGGTGGTACATTTTCTTTCAGAAGCTGGGTGTCAAGGCTTTGTACGAGCCCGAGGTGGCGCCTCTTTCTACAGGTAACTACTGGTGTGATTTCTACCTACCAAACGTCCGTAAAGGATGCTGGGTAGAGATCAAACCGGTTGAACCTGACGACCGTGCTCAACACCGAGCAGAAGAGCTTGCTGTACTCTCCGGTGACGAGGTGTTTATTTTCTGGGGCAAACCTGGTGTTGGTGGTCAGGACATTTACGGTTTCGAGACCTACGAAGATCCGACTCGGTGCTCTATTTGTTACGATGGTAGAGGATACAGAGATAGGGGTCACGCTTTCTGCGTGTGCGGTTGTGGTCGTGTAGGTATCGAGTACGGAGGAAGGCAGGATCGTGTCTGTGACGAGGTTTCTGGGTGTTTACCTAAAGGTAAATGGCGAGACGTAAGTAAAGCAGCGCGTCTCGCAACGAAACGCAAATTTCGTAACGAGCCTCTTACACAAGAGCAGATAGATGAAGGGTATCGCTCCCTACAGCGTTATTACCAGGATCTTAAAAATCGCAACAAGTGAACAGCATCAGAACAGAAGGAACCGCCTACCCATGCCGCCCCGCAAGAAGCACACGCTCGACTACAACAAGACGATGTACAAGGAGCTGCTCGCCTTCGCCTCGACACCTGAGAACAAGGAAGGCACGCAGGACGCCCACGACGACCTCCTGAGTGCCTGGGGTATATGTCAAAGCGTTTTTGGCGCCCAGGCGAAGCCGGAGCACGCCATCGCCCTCATGCCTCTCCTCCAGGACGCCCTCGACAAGGCCAACACGCCCGAAGTCGAGGTCTCGACCACTGAAGACGATGACGAGGACGATGAAGACGAAGATGACGATGAGGATGACGAGGAAGATGAAGAAGAGCCAGACCCTGAGCAGCGCGAGGTGATCGACATGCCCGCGATCGATCCGCCCGCGCGTCGGCGGCGCAGAGCACGAACCAGCGAGCACTGATTCCGCCAACCGTGATACGTTCTACGAATGGCCATGAACCCAGGCGTACAAGACCGTGTGTGGCTCTGGGAGCAGAACGCTGACACGACGCTCAAAGCCTGGCGCAAACAAGGCAGTGATCCGGACCTGGCCCTCATCGTTGCCGACCTCAACGACAACGTAGGACGTGCGATCACGACCGCCATCGCGCAGCACCAGGGCACCGAGCAGGAGCTGAATAAGCTGATCCTCGGTACGAGAGGCCTCATCCCCACGTCGTACATGCTCATGGTGCGAGAAGACCTATCGATGCTGCTGGAGCGCAATAACCCTGGCATCTCACAACGGCTTCTGGACCCGCCGCCTCCAGGACACGTGTACGCGGTGTCTATCGCAGCAGGCGGAACCACGCTGATGCTGGTGCCCGTCGACTAAATACGCAAACTCGATTTGCTCTCCAAAACACGGTGACGCGTGTACTACTGGAGGCCTACACATCTGTGCTTGCACATCCTGTACACACTAAGTAGACTCCACGTATGAAGAAGGTTACTAAGTCTGCCCCGAAGATCGTCAGCACAGATCCTCACCCCATGAGCATTCGATTTACTGCACAAGAACGTCAGCTCATCGACCGCTCTGCAACACGTGATGGGTTGAAGTTTGGATCATGGGTACGGCAGATAGCCGTGCTTTCAGCCAAACAAAAAATATCAATTTCTCGTTCGGTCGAGATGAAGGGCTATAAAGTCGCGTGACAGAGCCTTCTTACAGCGCCACCACACTGGCCAACGAGTCACGAATCGTGTGGCTCGAAGACATCGCCAAACTCGATTACGTACGTCCCATCTACGCGACCAGCACCTCGCGTACAGGAAAGCCCACGGGCTGGGAAGGCGGCGAGCGGCGCCTGGTGGGCTACTCGGAGCTTTGCGCAACTGCGCAACCCACGCACGAGCACGTGACCTACTACCGACGAGTCTTCTACCTGAACCCTCGCGACCGAGACTCTGGCGATCCTGTGTACCGACAGACGTGCCCTGTGGAAGCCGTAGACCCGCGCACGTTGGCGCCAGGCAAGCTCGGTGAGAAAACGCCGCGTGTTCGCGGCCAGAACTCTGAGTCGAAACACGAAGCCGAGAATCACGAGGCAGAGAACCGCGCATGACCACACGAGCACCCACTGCGTCCACAGCTGCGTCTCCAGCTGCGTCTCCCGACGAGTTCCTTTACTACTGCGCCAAGTGCGGCTCGCCCCTCGCCAAGGGTAAGCTCCCGCAACTACGCGCCACAGGTGTCTGCGGTGGCTGTGCACGCATCGTGACGCTAGTGTCGGGCGAGCCCTTCGCAGATACAGCGGACTTGTCCAAGGTACCGCTGCGTGACCGCGCAGGCCTGGAGCAACGTGCCCAGGAAATTCGCCGAGCACGCGGGATCAGAGAGCCCATCTTGATCTAGTCCGTAGAATGGAGGCTGCGAGCGCGCTTCTCTTCGGGGGCGTCGCAGAGGCATCGGTTCGCAGCCTCCTTTGTACGGACTGTTCACGTGAGTCACGGAAGCCCAAAGATGCTGTCTGAAGAAAGCCAGAGCCAGAGCCAGAGCCAGATCCAGATCGGTATGAACCTCGCGTCAGGTCTCGTGAAGGTGCGTGCACCTGACGAGAAGAGTGATGGCGGGTACATCGTCATGACGCTGACGCCCGCAGGCGCTCGGCTGCTAGCCGAATGGCTCACAGACGGCGCAGCAGGTAAGGTGCTCAAGGTCTCGGACAACAAGCGCTGGGCGGAGCATCACATCCCGCCGTACAACGTCGAGAAGATCGCCAAGGATCTGCGAGAGTGCGCAAACCAGATTGAGACGCCGTCTTGATCTCCTTCGCATTCGTAACAATCGTGTTTGCGGTGGTCATGACGTACCTGACGCCACACGGTCCCGAGGACGGCCCACAGTGATTAACACCGACGACATGTTTGAGCCCATCAAGCGCGCGATTCGCGAATGCGAAGAGGCCCTGTATCAAGAGAGCCGCCACACCCGCGAGCTGGAGCACACCTTGAGCAAGGCGTCGATGTTCGAGAGCGACATCCGGCGGGTGCTAGATTCTGTGACGTGCCCGTGCTGCGGAGCACTACGTGATACCGAACACGCCGCCAAGTGCTCGATCGGAATGGTGCTGCGGTGCAGGTACTGAAGCTCTAGCGACTTGACACACACGCCTGTTCGTTCTACTTTTCTACCATGAGCAAATATGGATTCGTGGTTTGGCAAGACGAGGGCGTGTGGACGGCGCACAGTCCGTCTGTGCCAGGTGTGTACGGGGTAGGAGCTACGCGGCGCGCAGCAGAGAAAGACCTCACCGAAGGGATCACGGTGATGCTCGACTACCTCAAAGAGATCAAAGCACAACCACCCAAGGCCAAGAAAATCGCGGCAGGTGTAGCCGTGATCGCTTAAACCATGGAGAAGACGGGTAAGTTCGTCACACGGTTGAAGCGAGCTGGGTTCGTCGTAGTCAAGCGAGGCAAGAAGCACGACCTCTACGAGAACGCGGTTACCGGTAAGCGCGTTCTGGTGTGGCGACACGCGCGAGATATTCCTACCGGTACGTACCGCAGCATGCTGCGGGACGCGGGTCTGTCTGATGAAAACTGAGTTTGCGTCCGTGAAATTGAGTCGACCGTTCGTGGCGTGGCTCAAGCGAGAAGCAGCGCGTAGAGGTATTTGTATGTACGAGCTGGTGGAAGAGCTGGCGGCTCGCGGACAACCTAAACCGTGGTTGGTCAAGGAGAGCACACGATGAGCAGCGCCGCCGACGATTTCAAAAAGGAAGCGCGGGATAGCTCACCACGAGCTGTACGTAAAATGTTCAGCTGCTGGAGCGCCGTCATGTCTCTTGGATTTGTGGCAGCGATCGAGGAAAAGATCGTTGCAGAAGAAGGGCGCGGGCACATACACCACTCGCCACAGGAGTGGTACTTATCAGTCAAGCCGATGCGTGAGCCGTCGCCGAAGGATCTCGTGATCTTGGAAGAGTTGCTCATGGCTCTGGGAGCACGCAACGAAGAATTCTCGATCGCGGGTTCCAGGCAGTTTCGATGGGTGGAAGAAAACTAGGTTGCGTGCTCTAGAAGGATCGTTTCACCAATAACTTCGGTGAGGCCTGTGGAGTGGTTACCGTGGGCGCGACGTGTTTTAACCACCGCGTCGCACGATCCTTCGAGCGCACGAACACTTGCCCGCCCTCTACCCACGACGTACTATCTCGACATGCTAGACCGCTGGGCCGAGGACACAGATCCCGAGGAAGTAGCCGCCATCAAAGACGTGCTCCTGACGATCCAGGACGAGGTCGGGTTTGGCCCGATGTTTGCCACGCTCACGACGGCTCTGGATGACGTGCGCGATCACCTGGTCGAGAAGATGGAAGACCACGACGACGCTGTACGCCAGATGCGCGAATCCGGCGGTGAGGTGCCAGCCCAGCTCTCCAAGTCGGTCGCGGCGCAGCAGTACGCCATCGCGCGTCTTAGG
>Ga0315291_10010208_pt1 | contig 11487 bp, 12 predicted proteins | sample YL17G12_20_MG_FD_203070 | JGI IMG/M metagenome (GOLD analysis project Ga0315291, IMG submission 203070) | Sediment microbial communities from Yellowstone Lake, YNP, Wyoming, USA - YL17G12_20 | ecosystem: Environmental > Aquatic > Freshwater > Lake > Sediment | place: USA: Wyoming | collected...
CCGGCAGGTTCGTTCGTGAATCTTTTTCCCACATGGATCAGTTGTTTAAGCTGGTTGTACAGAACTTTTCTGATCGATGGATGTCCGTGTCCCAGAGCTGCACACCATATCCCGGATTCAAAGTCAGCGTACCTGTGCCCATTGGAATCCCAGATGTGAGCGTTCTTTGCTCTGACAATCTGGATATGTTCCAGAGGATGGGTGAGAAGCACGTAAGGCAGCCTGCGTTTTCCCATCAATCCTCCCTTATTGGGAAGTGTCATTCCTCATTGAAAAAGGCTAAAACTTCATAATGCTTTACACATGGCTCCAGTTCAAGAAGAAATTCCTTATCTTCAGGAAAACAATAAACGGCTTTTTCAATATCCGGGCCTGCAAATTGGCGAATGGAATTAAAGGAATCCCATAGTGAAAGCAGCAAGAACTCAGCTTTCCTATCATAAGTTCGTCTTAGGACATAAACTCCCTGGTTCCCCTTGAGAGAACGGTACATTTTTACACCTGTTTTCATCATATAATCAAAATAATTATCGCTTTTTGATTTTAATGTAACGCCATGCCAAATCCGCATAATCATGATCTTTGCTCCTTTCTTCCCATTTAGACGATAAAAACCTAGCAAGAGTTTCAAATATTTATGAAACTTTTGGCGCATAAAAATCATCTTTATCAGCAGAAACGAAATAAACAGGGTCATCTTTATATTTATGAGGTGGCATTAGAACCATGAATTGTAAAGAAGTCCGATCACTTTTTTCCGAATTCTATCTTCAACCGCTTCCTCAAGAAATAAACAAAGCCTTAGAGGAGCATCTAACGGATTGTTCAGAATGCCAAAAAGAATTTAAAAACGCTATAGAAATCTTAAAACTCAAAAAAGATTTAAACATTTTAAATTCCCTATGACTATTTAAAGTGTTCAAAGAAAAACAAAAGATAGTAAGATGCAAAGGCTATTTTTTGAAAAAGACATAAAATCTCTTTTATGCGCTTATCTTAAACCATCTTTAGTGGCGATCACTGTCTTTTTGGTGACTCCTTTTCATAATGAGCGAGTTTAAACCTAGGGAACACCGTCAGCAGACCAAATTTATTCAATCATAAATAGATATTTCATTAAAACTCAATACAAAAAATGAAACTTATTTAGTACTTAAATAATCTAATTGATGCTACCAACTAAGCGTTTGTGTATCCGAGTTCCAAGGAGGCAAAGTTATGAATTTTTTTAATGTCAAAGAATTGCCAAAAAAGAAAATCAAGGAAGAAATCAAAATGTGTTCGGTTTATCTGAAAAATGTGATGCTCACCTATTTTGAGTTTGAGCAGGGTCAGGAGATTCCTCCTCATGAACACCCTCACGAACAGATCACTTTTATTCTGGAGGGAGAAATGCAATTCAGGCTAGGGGATGAAATAAAAAAAATAAAAGCGGGGGAAGGAGTTACTGTGCCTTCGAATATGAAGCACAGTGTTTATGCCATCACTCCGGTAAAAGTGGTTGATGCCTGGAATCCCGTCAGAGAAGACTATGTTGTTTCTTAGGGACAATTATGCAATTAAAGCTCCGTCAAGGAAAACGTAGAAATATACGGAAAAAACTGCTGCCTGAAATAGAAGAGCACGGTATTAAAGGACAGGTTGTTTCGACACATCACCTTGTCCATTTAGAAGAGGATATAGAAGAGAAACACAGCCAGGGAATTTTCGATCCAGAATTATATAAGGAGTATCTTTCAGGCTTTAAGTTTAAAACGCCGGAGAGCTTGCCCGATGCAAAATCTCTTATTGTAGTGGCTTATCCTCAACCTCAAATCCGCATCATTTTCAGCAGGAAGGGAAAATTGCATCCCGTCATCATCCCTCCAACCTATCTACACTATCCAGACAAACGAGTTGAGCAAATCCTTTCCAGCCTTCTCAATCCTCAAGGATACCATCTGGCCAAAGCAGTGTTGCCCTTAAAACTCCTCGCAGTAAGGAGTGGACTGGGATTTTACGGAAAAAATAACATCTGTTATGTGGAGGGGATGGGAAGCTTTCACCGGCTAATGGCATTTTATTCGGATTTTCCTTGTTCCGAAGATTCTTGGGTTGAGGCAAGATTAATGGAAAGCTGTAAAAAATGTGTTGCCTGCCAGCGAAGCTGTCCTACCGGGGCTATCACGCCCGAACGCTTTCTTCTCCGGGCCGAGCGATGTCTGACCTTTCTCAACGAGGGTCCGAGAGATTTTCCCTCCTGGGTAGATCCCGCCTGGCACAACTGCCTTGTTGGCTGCCTTGATTGTCAAAAAGTCTGCGTCGGAAACAATGGTCTATTCGGGTGGATCGAAGAGAGAGCAAATTTCTCAGAACAAGAAACCAAGTCTATTCTTGAAAATCCGCCATTTGAACTGCTCCCTTCCAAAACTCAAGAAAAATTAGCGCAGCTTAACCTCATTGAATACTATAAGATTTTGCCCCGCAACCTGCATGTTTTATTCAAAGCGAAGTTATGAAAACTAAGTTCACAAAAACATGCGCCAAAATGTTGACATCGCTTAAGAGAAAATGCTTATAGGGAATTCATTTTTTTAAAAAGAATATTTTATGGACCATAGGATGCGCTCTGGTGAAAATGCAAAAAATGAAGAGACAATAAATTCTAAAAGGTCCCTAAAGGACCGTGTCAACTGATGTTCGCAAAATGGGGGTCATCGTAAGCTTCTTCAGTTAGCCGTATGAGCCATCAGCTCATGAAGCCTGTCCAAGGATCCGAGGACCTTGTCCTCCCATATGTAGCTGCGCTCGCTTCCCCAGTCCTCGGAATATTCCATGAGGTAGCAGGTCTCGAGCCTGACCCAGGATTCGACTGATGGGAACACGCCGATCACCCGGCTCCGTCGCCGTACCTCCCGCACCGTCCGCTCCGGCATGTTGGTCGACGAGATCTTTTTGGGGTCGATCTCCGGGAAGCTGTGGAACTGGAGGGAGTCCTCGAGGCCCTCTTCGAGGCAACGGATGGCGTCGGGGAAACGGTCCCCGTATTCCTGGGCCAGCTGATCGGCTGCCCGCCGCACGCTTTTTCGGTCCGGCTGGAGCCAGATCTGCTTCAGATGCGCCGCAAAGCGGCGTTTCTCCTTATGGGGGACCTTGGCCAGGATGTTCCTCATGAAGTGGACCTTGCAGCACTGCCAGGAGGCCCCCAGGAGCTCTTTCCTGACCGCGGCCTGGATGCCGGCATGGGCGTCCGACACGCACAGGCACACGCGTTTCATTCCCCGCTTCTTCAGCTTCCGGAAAAACTCCCGCCAGGAGTCCTCCGATCCATCGAACATCGGCTCGATGGCCAGGATCTCCCTGGAGCCCGAGCTAGACACCCCATGAGCGATCATCAGGGCCAGCGTGACGACCCGATCCTCGACCCGGACCTTGTCGTAATGCGCGTCTATCCAGAGGAACGGATACTCCTCCTCAAGAGGCCGAGTCCGGTAGTCTTCCACCTGGCCACTGAGCTCCTTATTGATCTCCGAGACCTGGGAGGCGGAGATATTCTCGATTCCCAGAGCTTGGGCCAGCCGCTCGATCTTCCGCGTCGAGACCCCGTTGACGAAGGCCTCCTGCACGACCGCGATGAGCGCCTGCTCGGACCTTCGCCTCTCCGAGATGAAGAACGGGATGTACCCGCCCTTCCGGACCTTGGGTACGAGAAGATAGACCGTCCCCAGCCGCGTATCGATCCTCCGGGCCCTCGCCCCGGAAAAATACGTAGTCCGCTCCGCCGTGTGCTTCCCCTTTGTCGCCCCGACCTTGGCTTCGGCCTCGATCCTCACCATCTCCGTCATCACCCACTTGAGCATCGCCAGGAAGGGATCCGGTTCCGTAATGAACTGTAATAGCGCTTTCTTAAACGGTGTCCTATAATGCCCTTGAGCCATCGTAGTAAAAATCCTCCTCTCTTTCGGTTTAGCGGTCGAAGAGAGTTTACGATGGCTCTCCTCCCTAAGCCAAATTGCGAACAGTACTGTACACTAGCTCCCTAATCCCTAAAGTATTATTTGTCCAAGGAAAAATAACTTTATATATCGTAAGAGGGATTAGCTTTTTATTCAGTTTTACTCTCGGCGCTCTTTCTACTTTTGTTTTCTCAGGGGCCTTGATATATTTTGGCGGGTCCAGCAGGGAAGTGGCTGCGGATAAATTAAGTGATCTCTTTACCGCCATCGGCCTGACAGCAGTAGCTGTTGTGGTTCTAGACATAGCCGTAACTATTTATCGAGAAATAGTCACAACAGAAGCAGAGAAAAGACATCGGTTTCTTGAGTCTTTAGGGTCTTCCAGCGTGAAGGAAATCAGAAACACTCTTTATAGTCACTCTTCTATATTCTTCATACTCCTGTAGCATTCGCCAACTAAGTTTTGAATTTCTTCTATCACTGATTCCGCTGCGTCTAGGGGGTATCCCCAATAGTCATATATTCCTCCATGACCTCTGTTTTGACCGCAAATGACAAAAACGCCCGTCCCGATTTTGTGTTTGAGATGAGAGGCTAACCAGCCTATAAATCCGCTGTTATCGAGAGCTTCTTTAAAATAGAACCTGATAATTTTGAATCTTTCCTTGGTCAAATCTTCTGAAGGCACAAGCTGGCTCCAGACTTCCCCATCGCGGAGTAACGCCAGGGCTTCAGACCTTGCCTTAAGGGTGAAATCTTCTCTGGAGAATTCTTCAAACGCATAATCTTCTTCATAAATCTTAATCTCGGCCTGAGCCAAGACCTTCAACAATCTGAGCTGGATTTGCTCTCCTGTCTCTTTACTGATAAACATAGGATCTGGCCTCGTTCCTCGGCAAAGTTATTTTCAAATCACCCAGTGCAGCCAAAAATTGACCGGAGTTTTCAGGTGTGATACTTAGTCCTCCCAATATGTCCTTTTTTCTTCAGTCCATATTGACTTTGCGGATCTCAACATTTGACCATAAGCCGCCAAACCCCAGAAAGAGACGATTGGCGCCATCTTAAAACTCGGGAGATTAGGCGCAGTCCAAATATTTAAGACTGCAGTTATTCCAAACAGGACTATCCCCAGTGCTCCAAAGATTTTCCCAAAGTATTCGCTTTTAAACATAGATAAGCCTAATAAAATCCAGGCGGCGAAGAAAAACGTGTCAAAAGCCAGGTCTAAGCCCATGTCAAAGCTTTGTAGCCCTTTGTAAGGAACCACGTTACTTTGACGTTGAGCTTCGTCGGTCGCAGAAATAAACATCCTGCCCAGCCTCACCCTTACGGTTCCCTGGGTAAGCATCTGGGCAACCATTATAGGGCAGGCAATGATTCCAAAAAGGCCACCGATTTGGGAAGACAATCTGGGTCTTTCTGTTTCTAATAATCGCGTAAGGCCTAAAAAAGCGATGATGAAAAGGATCCTCGCAAGCCCTTTTAACAAATGCCCGGCCATATTTATTTGAGAGTGGGGAGGACTCCCCAGGACTGTTAATTGGTTTTGATTCGTCTCAACGGGAATCTTCTGCCACCAGAAGTTCTCGAGAATAAAAGCGATTCCCAAATAAATTATAAAGCCTACGATGCCACAGACGCTGCCCAATTTTATGATCTTTTTATTATCCTGTTATCGCCACACCGTATAGAGCTGTTAGCTTCGTCAAAAGTTTCAAATGTGTTTGAAACTTCATCGCTCTTTTTTGCATCTAAATATATAGGTGGATAGGAAGGTTTTACTTTGCGTGTTTGCGTGAGTTGGTAACGACGCAGCAAACTCAGATGCGATGTTTTTGATGATAAAGAAGGCAAAAAGGAGGTGAGAAGGGAGAGAAAACGACACAGATGGGGCAAAGAGGGTTTTATTGGATTCGGTTCCATTGAAAGAGGAGGTAAAAAGTATGATTAAAAGAACATTGAGCGTAGTGTTGTGTCTGTTGGTCATAGGCGCTATCGGCTATGCCCAGCAGCTCAATGCTAAACTATTCGGGACGGTCGTCGAAAGCGAGGGAGCCCCCTTGCCCGGGGTCAGCGTCGAAGCGACGTCCCCCAGGTTGGTGGGCAAGGCGACGGCGGTCACGGACCAGAACGGCACGTTCCGATTCCTATCCCTTATGCCGGGCGAATACAAACTGGTCTTCAGCCTCCAGGGCTTCCAGACGCTCGTCAGGGAAGGAATCATCGTCAGCCTGGAACAGACGATCACGATCAAGGAGACCCTGCAGCTCGGCAAGCTCGAGGAGCAGGTCACGGTCATCGGCCAATCTCCCCTAATCGACGTCAAGAGCACGGCCAAGGGGCTCACCATGACGAAAGAGGTGTTCAAGAACCTGCCCAGGGGGCGCGATTTCAGCTCCCTGCTCATCACCATCCCGGGCGTCAACTACGAGCCCTTGCAGGGGAACGGCGGATATTCGGTGGACGGCGCCAGCGGCGCCGAGAACGTCTTCTACACGGACGGCATGGAGGTCACCGACATCCGAGGAGGCGAGCAGTCCCAGGGGGTGGTCTTCGAAATGGTGGATGAGCTCCAGGTCAAAGCTTCCGGCTACACGGCCGAATACGGCGGCTCAATGGGAGGCGTGATCAACATCGTGACGCGTTCCGGCGGCAACACGTTCCACGGCGACTTCGTGGGCTTCTTCAGCGGAAGCGCCTTGAACGGCAAGGAGCGGGATTCGCTCCGGCTCAACCCGATCGATCAGAGCATCGTCGAGTATGTCAATTACCAGGACCTGTACGGCAAGACCAAGATAAACCGCTATGAAGGCGGCCTTGGCCTGGGCGGCTACATCCTCAGGGACAAGATCTGGTTCTACGCGTCCTTCATTCCAACGTTCCGGAATAGTTCCCGCGACATCACGTTCCTTTATCCTGAAGGCTTCAAGGCTTCCTACGACAGAAAAGAAAGCTGGATGAACTTCCAGGGCAAGATCACGGTCAATCTCATTAAAAGTCTTCGCGTTTCCCTCGCCGCAGTCAACAATTTCTACAAGGAAAAGGGCGACCTGCCTCCCAGAGACGGCTCGGGAAGCAACGCCTTTGCCTGGGACAAGTGGGGCTGGGGCCATCCCAACTACAGTTTCTCGGGAACCGCCGACTACACCGCGGGCAACGACCTGCTAATCACCGCCCGCGGCGGCTATTTCTACCAGGGCCAGAAGGACGGGTTGTCCCCGACCGGCCCCATCTACCTCAACCGCCGTTCGATCCCCGCCGCCTACAACATGCCGGCCGATCTGTGGCGGCCGGCGGCCTGGAGCAACTGGGGCAACATCATCGATACGATCGACGGCTCCAACGCGAAGAAGGTCGAGTATAAGCGCGCCAGCTTCGGCCTCGACGTCAACTACTTCGTCGACCTGATGGGCGAACACTCTTTGAAGACCGGCATCCAGTGGGGGCAGGTGAGCGACAACCTCAATACCATGTGGGACCAGCCCTACGTGCGCCTGAACTACGGCCGGACTTACTCCTGGATCGACGCGACCGGCCTCCATAAGGACGGGGGCCAGTACGGCTACTACGAGGTCCGCGCGCCGTTCGGCGACCTGGTCAACAACGCAAAGTCCAACCGCCTGGCCGTCTACCTGCAAGACTCCTGGACCATCGACAAGCGCCTGACCCTCAATTTCGGCGTACGCGCCGAATCGGAGAAGGTCCCGGCCTTTGCCGACGTGTCCTTCTACCCCGAATTCCAGGGCCAGGTGCCGTTGAACTTCAAGATGAGCGACAAGATCGCCCCGCGCCTGGGCTTCATCTACGACGTGTTTGGCGATTCCAACCTCAAGGTGTTCGGTTCGTTCGGCATCTTCCACGACGTCATGAAGCTGGCCATGCCCGAGGGGTCCTACGGCGGCGAGCTGTGGGAAAGCACATACTACAAGCTGGACACACTGCAGTGGAACACGATCGGCGTTGGCTGGGTCTTCCCCGGCGACCAGCTGGGCCCCGTGCTCGATTGGCGCTATCCGTCGGTAGAGGCCACCGACCCGGACATCAAGCCCATGTCCCAGCGCGAGATCTCGTTCGGCGTCGAGAAGAAGCTCACCGAGAACATGGTCATCTCCGCGCGGCTAGTCAACAAACACCTGTTGCGCGCTATCGAGGACATCGGCTTCTACAACGTGGAGGGGGGCGAGGAGTACGTCATCGGCAACCCCGGCTTCGGGCTGACCAAGTTCACCACCGAGGGCGGCCGCTGGGATCCCACCTGGCCGGCCTGCCCCAAGGCCAAGCGCGAATACACCTCCGTGAACGCCATGCTGGAGAAGCGCCTCAGCGACAACTGGATGGGCGGCATCTCCTACACCTGGAGCAGCCTGAAGGGGAACTTCGGCGGTCTGGACAGCTCCGACGAGCCTAACCGCAACGACCCCAACGTCAACCGGTACTGGGACTACTGGTTCAACATGCGCGACGCCCACATGAACCCGCTCGACGGCCCGCTGCCCACCGACCGGACGCACAACATCAAGATCTATGGCAGCTATTTGTTCCCGTTCGGGTTGACGGTCGGTAGCACCGGATTCGCCTATTCCGGGGTCCCGGTCAGCACCCAGTTCGTCCTGAACAGCCAGCAGGGCTATTACCCCGAGAGCCGGATGGACACCGGGAAGCGCACGCCCTTCATCTACTATCTGAACCTCTATGCGGAATACCAGATCAACATCGGCCGCAACAAGCTCTCGATCAACGTCAACGTGGACAACGTCACCGATTCCAAGATGGCCCGCCGGATCTTCGAGATCTACAACCGCGACCTTCCGTACCTCGACGACACCCAGATCCTAGCCGGATTTGATTACAAGACGCTGACGGCGGAGCGCGACAATCGCTACCTGAAGAACTTCGATTTCTATCCCCCGATCAGCACTCGGTTCGGGATCCGTTTCTCGTTTTAGTTCCCGAACACGCAGAACTGAACATAGGCCCGTCCCCGTCCGGGCGGGGGCGGGCCTTTCTTTATCCGGCGTTCGTTCTCAGAGGACGATCTTCTTCTTCCCCCACCTGAGCTTCATCGTCAGGACCCTGTCCGTCGAGAAGATCATGGCTGCCAGGAAGACGAGGACGGCGAAGAACGCGGCTTATACAACGACCAGATCGGGACGGAGAGCTTCTTCGGTCAGGCCCCGCCCGGCCTGGAGCCGGTGAGGTTCTTGCCCGAGATCCTGACCTCCGAGAAGCATCCCCACGGAGAACTGGCCTTTCCGCCGGATGGAAAGAGCGTCTTCTGGGCGGCGATGCTTCAGGATGGCCCCGAACAGACGATTTTTCATAGTTCCTTCGACGGAATAACTCTGTCCAGGCCCGATCGAAGCACCTGCCCTCTTGATCCATCAACGTCATGTGAGAGTATTGACCATCTAGGAGATCAGATTCATTCTCCGGAGCGGGACTTCAGCTCCCTCAGAAAAAGGGAATCCCTTCTATGATTGGCTTTTTTCACTTGACAGACAAAAGTGACTACAGTATATACTTAAGTAGTTACTATTGTGAAACAGAAAGAAATAATTTGTGGCTTGGAAAATATTGGGCTTTCGACTTATGAGGCGAAAGCCTATTTGGCAGCCTTATATGGACAGCCTTTGACAGGCTATAAGCTAAGTAAAATATCGGGAGTTCCTCGTTCGCGTATTTATGAAACAATTGAGAAGTTGGTATCAAAAAATTTAATTCTATATCAAACTGGAGAGAAGACACTCTTACGGCCAGTAAGCATGGAATCATTTTTAGAAAAAAAGGAGAAAGAAAATATAGACACAATCAATTTCCTTAGAGAAAATATTTATAATATTAAAAAAAGCACTAGAGATCAGGGTATCTGGAATATTACTGACCGCAATAAAATATTTGAGACTATTAATCAGCTCATCGGCAAAACGAGCAAACATATTTATATATTGGGTTCCAGCAATGATTTATGTATTTTTGAAGAACCATTGAATAACGCGGAAAAAAGAAAAGTTATTATTTATGGAATATATTGCGGGAAAAAAAAGCTAAAGATTGCTCACCTCTTATATCATCGAGGTCAAACTTGTTCATCATGTCGGGAAATTGCGATGTGCTTTGACTCAAATTATGCACTTGTCGGTTTTACTTATCCCGAGGATAATGCAACCGCCGCTTTAACCCAAAATGAAGGAATAATCTATATTATTGAAGAATATATTAAGCATGAGATATTTATTAGTCGGCTTTTTCAAGACGATAACGAGACAATATTGGAGAAAATGAGAGCAATATATAAAAAGGAGATAAGCAGGCTACCTTAATTTTTTTTCTTTTTTAGATAGTAGCTACTGTAATGAACACTATAGGAGGTTAAAATGATTAATAAAAAAAGAAATGTTTTGAGGTTGAAAAAGCTCACAGGGAAATCCCAAAAGATAACATGTAATCTAATGGCCTTATAATTCATTTTTCTAAATAAATTTGTTCTTGGAGCTCCATTGAAATTGCAAAAGCTTGCTCATCCGCCAAAGATTGATGGCATCATAGAGAATAATTCTGAATGGATAGCAGCCTTGAAGATCGAAGATTTTCATCAGTTCCAGCCGAAAGAAAAAGGATCGCCATCTGAAAAGACTATTTTATTTATTGGATTTGACAAAGATTATCTTTATCTTGCTGCTAAATGTTCGGATTCTGAACCCAAAAAGATACGGGGTTCCCTGGTTCAAAGAGATAAACCAATTAATGATGACTGGATTGCAATTTTTCTGGATACGTTTAGAGAAAAAAGGAGAGCATATGTTTTTGGATTTAATCCTCTTGGAATCCAGATGGACGGGCTACAAATTGAGGAAGGGGGAGAAAACAAATCTGATACGACTTGGGATGCGATTTTTTATTCGAAAGGACGGATTACTCAAGAAGGCTATGAGATTGAAGCTAAGATAGCCTTTAAAAGCTTGCGATTCCCTGATGAAAAAAAGAAAACGTGGGGATTCTTTGTAAAAAGAAATATTCCCAGAAAGACGGAGGTTATCACTTTTCCCTCAGTATCTAAAAATATTCCAGGCTTTCTTTCACAGGCTGCGGAGATCTTAATAGACGGGGAAATTGAAAGAGGCAAGAATATTGAACTTATGCCCACTCTTACGTCTTTGAAAAGATGGAAAGACAAATTTACTAATGAAGTCGGCGCAAATCTGAAAATTGGATTGACATCCGATTTGATAGTTGATTTTACAGTTAATCCAGACTTCAGCCATGTGGAGGCCGATTCCCCTCAGATTGATATCAATCAAAGATATGCTCTTTCTTGGCCTGAGAAAAGGCCCTTCTTCCTTGAGGGAAATGAAATCTTTATACATCCCACGATTGACCTTATTTATACAAGAAGGATTATTGACCCGCAGTGGGGGGCCAAGATTTGATCAGCGATAATCATTATTCCCGGCTGACGACAATTAAAATTCCCGTCTTCAGGGTACACTGTTCGGGTTCTATTGGAAGGAGACCCGGATGGTTCAAGATCGTCAAGTCAGGAAGCTGCACA
>Ga0315291_10010211_pt1 | contig 11486 bp, 9 predicted proteins | sample YL17G12_20_MG_FD_203070 | JGI IMG/M metagenome (GOLD analysis project Ga0315291, IMG submission 203070) | Sediment microbial communities from Yellowstone Lake, YNP, Wyoming, USA - YL17G12_20 | ecosystem: Environmental > Aquatic > Freshwater > Lake > Sediment | place: USA: Wyoming | collected...
GGCCCCAAGGCTTGCGACTGAGTGAGGTCCTCAGGGCCGAATGCTTCGCCCCTACCGGTGAATCGCTCTATTTCATCCATTCGGAGCCGTGCCACGTCCCGCAGACGCGCCTCGTCAGAGTGGACGTCCAGCGTGGCCTGTTCTAGCAGTGGGTCGTCCGGCCCCGCGCGGTGGTAGTGCTCGGCGTAGAGGCGGGCATAGAACTCCGGCGTGGGCTGCGGGTCCAGCCACATCATGCCATCGGAAAGACAGCGTACCGTGCGGAACCGCCTGCCGTTCAGGACGAATGTATTGACCGGCGCGGTGTTCCGCTCGCCGCAGAGGAGACAGTGAACCTCACGGGTCGGGATGTCCGAAATCCACGGGACGGTAATATTGAAGACTTCGCGTATCATTGCGCTCACCGCAGAGCAATCAGGGGGCAGCGAATCGCCGGCTACTGGCCAAAGGCCAATGGCTATCGGCCAACGGCTACTTCAGCAGGCGGCGGCGCACCCACCAGTACATCCCAAACGGCAGCAGAAGCATCAAAGCCATCATCAAGAGGAAGGCCGGGTTGTTTGTCCACGGTGCAAGCTCCGGCGCGACCGGCTGGAAGAAGTTCATCCCGAAGAAACTGGCGATAAATGAGATAGGCATGAACAGCGTCGTGATGGTTGTGAGCGTCTTCATCACGTCGTTCAGCCGGTTGTTGATGACCGATAGGTAGATGTCCAGCACGCCGCTCACCAGGTCGCGCATGGATTCGTTGATGTCGTGCAGGCGCACCAGGTGGTCGTACACGTCGCGGAAGTAGACGCGCCCTTTGGTGTCCACCACCTCGTAGTCGTCGCGGGCCAGTTTGTTGAGAACTTCGCGGAGCGGGGTGATGATGCGGCGTAAGTTGAGGAGCGCGCGCTTGATTGAGAGAAGCCGCTCCAGCGTCGCGGTCTTCATCGGCTCGTTAAGCACTTTGTCCTCTATCTCGTCTATGGCATCGTCAATCTGCTCAAAGACGGGCATGTACCCTGCGACCATCTCGTCGGCCATCCGGTATGCCAGGTATTGCACCCCCCGGCTCGTATGGCGCTCATCACGGTGGCAGGACACCCACACCCGATCCACGGCAGGGCACGGCACGTCGCGGTGGGTGACAACGTAGTTCTTGCCCAGGAAGATGTCCACTTCTTGCGTGTCCACGTGCTCGCCGCTGTCGGAGTCCAGCGCCACGGCGTGGAGCACGACATACACGTATGGCCCCCAGTCGTCCACTTTGGGCACGTGCGATTCCTGCAGGGCGTCGTCCACGGCCAGGGGGTGGAAGCCGAAGGTTTCGCGCAGAATCGGCTCGCAAGCCTCCGGTTTCTCGCCCTCAAAGTCTACCCACAGGAGTCCGCCGATGTCGCCCAGTGCGGCGGGGAACTCGGCGGGCGTCAGGCCAGTGCGGGTTACGCCGTCCTGCGCGCGGTAGATGGAACGGATCATGTTGCCTCCTTGCGATTTGGGTTGCGGGCCAGAGTAGGGGCGAAGCATTTGGCTTGCGTCCACTCGGTTTTGGCGATTTCCTGTGGCCGAATGCTTCGCCCCCGCATGTGGAAGTTTGCGCTCACCGTCTTTTTTTGCTCGTTCTCCACGTGACTTTGCCGCTGAAGAGGACGAGCGCGAGGCCCAGCGCAGCCAGCCCCAGGTTGCTCAGCGACGGCGCGGATTGCTTCGCGGGGACGTTGAGCGAGGGCCAGGCCGGCAGGTAGCGTACCGTCACGAAGCCGCCCACGTCGGGCAGCGTCGTGATGTTCAGCGCCTCTTGGGTCAGCGAACCGCTCGCCGATTTGCCGTCGGGCGCCGTGAAGCGGTAGGCGACGGTGTAGGTGTAGTCCTCGTCGGTTTCCGTCACGCTGGTCACGACGGCGGACGCGCTCTCGCCGATGACGCCCAGGATGGGGCCGCGCAGACCCAGGAAGAGGAGCGCCAGGCCCACGAGGATGATGAGCGCCCTGCCCAGCGGGCTGCTCCGCTTCTTTGGGAGCGCCTGCTCTGCAACCTCGCACGCCTGGGGCTGGACGTTGGACTGGGGCAGCTGGGCCGCGGGTTGCGGGGCGGGCTGGGACGCGGGCTCGGTCGTGGCGGCTTGGCCGCACTTCCCACAGAAGCGCGCGGTTTCGCGCATCGGTGCGCCGCAGTGCTCGCAAAAGCGTTGGGTTTCGCTCATGGAAGTCCTCCTTGATGTGATTGTGTGCTGGTTGTGCAAAAGTAGGGGCAAAGCATCTGCCTACGATGTCCCGCCCAGACTTCCGAACTCTTGATGAAGCCTAACAAAATAGACCGGTGACCGCAGCAGAAGGTTTGTGTGCAGTCCGTTTCCAACGGACTTTCCGTGTTAGACGCCGAATTCACTCGGCGGGCTGCTGACGCCAGCCTGCATGTGCCGCGCGGGTTAGCCGCGAATGAATTGCGGCCTAGCAAAGGAAACGCGCCAGATGCGCGTTGGAACAGCCCTCGTCGCAGGTTGCCGGACATCGGATGTCTGCGCTCACTGATCCTCCAGGAATTCCCTGTCCTGTTGGCTCAGGTTCGCCTTGTCCAGCAGGTCGGGGCGGCGTTGGAGCGTGCGGCGGAGCGACTGCTGACGCCGCCACTTGATGACCTCGGCGTGGTTGCCGGAAACGAGAACGTCGGGAACGCCCAGCCCGTGGAATTCAGGCGGGCGGGTGTACTGCGGGTATTCCAGCAGCCCCTCAGCGTGGGAATCCTCAAACGTCGCGCCGGGGTCGCCCAGGACACCGGGCAGCAGGCGCGTGACCGCCTCCACCACGACCATCGCGGGGAGTTCGCCGCCCGAAAGCACGTAGTCGCCGATGGAGATTTCGTCGGTCACCAGAAGTTCCCGAACCCGCTCGTCCACGCCCTCATATCGCCCGCAGATGAGAATGACGCGGCGGTTGCGGGCGAGTTCACGGGCCACCTTATGGGAAAGCAGGCGGCCCTGCGGGGTCATCAAGGCCACCGCCACGTCCTGTCCCCTGGCGTCCATGTCGGGGCCGAGGACGGCCTCGGCGGCGTTCCAGATCGGCTCTGGTTTCATCACCATGCCGCCGCCCCCGCCGTAGGGCGTGTCGTCGGTCTGGCGGTGCTTGCCGGGGGCGTAGTCGCGGATGTTGTGGACGCGCACGGCGATGATGCCCGCTTCCACCGCCCGCTTGAGGATGCTCTCCTGCAGCGGCCCCTGGAACATCCCCGGAAACAGGGTCAGAATGTCAAACTCCAGGCGCATGAGTCCTCCGTTTGGTCGCAAACTGCCCGTATGCTATAATACAGCTCAATCATACCGCGAAGCCGCAAAGGACGCAAGGGAGCGTTATCCGCGAATAACGCGAATAAACACGAATAGAAAAACATTCGCGAAGATTCGCGTTATTCGCGGTTAGTTTTTCCCTCTGCGTTCTCAGCGGTCTCTGCGGTGAATGTCTTTTTGGAGCGTGTTGATGAGAAAAGTTGTGTGGTTTGGGATTCTGGCGCTGGCGGTCCTGCTTGCGGGATGCAAGACGGGGACGCCGACGATCTATGGGACGCTGTCGGGCACGGTGACCTACGCCCAATCCGCCGACAACTCCAACGCCGGCCAGCCCGCCACGGACGTCATCGTCCGCATCCGCCTGCTGGAGCAGCAAACACAGCAGGGTGCTGCGCCCGTCTACATCCAGGGCGAAGTGCTGTTTGAACTGGTGCTGGACGAGAAGGGCGGCTACAAGGTGGAACTCCCCAAGGGGCAATATCTGTTGGAGGTCGTGGGCAAAAGTGGGGCCGTGTTGGCGAAACAGATGATTCTGATGCAGCCGGGCAAGTCTCTCCGCGCCGATTTCAACCTGCCACCGAAGGAATAGATTCACCGCAGAGCGCGCAGAGGCAAAAAAGGAACCGCAAAGACGCAAAGGGCGCAAAGGTTTATGGTCTTTTCTTTGCGCCTTGGCGGTTCAATGAGGTTCTCTGCGGTCTCTGCGTGCTCTGCGGTGAATCATTGTCCTCCCACCCACGCGCGAAGCCAGGCGTCCAGTTGGCCCGACTCACGGAAGTCCACGAGCGCGCTGTTGACCTCCCGCTTCAGGCGCGGAGCGTCCAGCGGCATGGCGATGACGTATGGCTCGTCGGTCAGGAGCGTATCCCCGATCCCGAACTCCGGATGCGCCGCAACGAATTGCAGCGCACTCACGCCGTCCAGAATTGCCGCGTCGGCCTCGCCCTGCGCCAGCGCATCCTCCACCTGCGGGACTTCATCGTAGGTCAGCAGCGTCATCTGCGGGAATTTTCGTTGCAGCGTACGCGCCTGCACATCGGCGGCGGAGCCTAACTGCACGGCCACGCGCTTGCCGCTTGGGTCGTTCAACCCGGGGAGAGCCTCGGCCCGCGCCACCCAGCGCTGCCCCGCGTTGAAGTAGGAATAGGAGAAGGCGAAGTCCTTGAGAAGGAAGGGGTCATAGGGCAGGGCGGACACAATGAGGTCAAACTTCTTGTTCTTCAGCGCGTCGTACAGGCTGTCGAACCCGATGTTGGCGATTTCTAGCCGGGCGCCGAACCGCTCGGCCAGCGCCCCGCCCAGGTCCACATCCAGCCCTCGAAACTGCCCTTCGCCGTCCACGAACTCAAACGGCGGATAACTGGCCTCCATGCCCACGCGGAGGACGCCTTCCTTCTGGATGCGCGCCCAGACCTTGTCGGTCTCGCCGCCGCCAAAGAGGCGCAGGAGCACGATCGCCGCGAGCACCACGGCAACCGCGACCCCCGCCAGAATCATCCACCGCTTGCGTGTCATTGGCCCTTCACCTCATTCACCGCAGAGATCGCTGAGACCGCAGAGGCTTTATTGAACCGCCACGGCGCGAAGAACGCGAAGAAAAACCTAAGAACCTTTGCGGCCTTTGCGTCTTTGCGGTTCCTTGTTTTTCCTCTGCGCTCTCTGCGTTCTCTGCGGTGAAATTACTCTCCTCGTGCGTGTTCTTGGAGCGCCAGATACACCGGCTTGGGCGTGAAGTCCGACGCCAGAAACGTGAAGGCGTCCTGGTACGTCATCTGCGGGCGCGGGAAGCGCAGCACCCAGAAGACCAGCGCCCGGCACCAGGGCCAGTCGTCCCGCGCGATCCGCGCCGCCTCCACGGAATACGTCGCCCGCTGTCCTGGCTTGACGGCCTTCGTCCAGCGCGGGTGGTCGTTCCAGCCCGTCTCGGTGATGAAGACCTCCTTCGCGCCATCCCCATTGGCGACCATGACTTCGCGGAGCAACTCCGCCCGGCGGAAGTTCACCTTGTCGCGGGCGGGCGGATCGTCCGCCGGGAAGCCCCAGCCGTAGGTGTGCGCCGCCAGCGCGTCAAAGTACGGCGCGGCCCCTGCGTCGTACATCGCTTGCAGAAACGCCAAATCCTCCATCGCCCAGGGGTTGCCAGGCGGGGTGAGCGTGGGGGCCAGCGCGGGGGCCAGGACGATCACCGATGGGTCGGCTTCCTTCGCCCGCGCGTAGGCAATCTTCAGTAAGTTTACATAACTCACAGGGTCCGGCGGGCGGTTGCCCCACTCGGCGGCCAGGTTCGGCTCGTTCCAGATGACGACGTACTGCACCCGCCCGTGGAAGTGGCGCACGAACTCGGCCACGTAGTCGCCGAAGTCGTCGTGGCCGTCGGCGTCCAGGTAGGTGAAGGTGGTGTCCTTGGGCCGCGCCCAGACGGGGACAAACCCCAGCCGCGCGATGACCGTCAGCCCCTGCGCGACGGCGTGATCCACGACCAGGTCGGCGTGCGTCCAGTCAAACCGGCCCTTCTCCGGCTCGTAGTAAGCCCACGGGAAGTATTCCACAATCCATGGTGCGCCCATTTCGCGCACCATCTGGAGCGAGCGCTTGATCTTCCACGGCTCCACCTCGTCGTTCAGGCGGGTGTGGAGGCCGAGTTTGGGGTTTGCCGTGACGACCGCCTGCTGCGGGCCGGGGGCGATCAGGGGCGCAGGCGGACGGTCCACGCCGCGCCAGACGAGGACGGCCAGCGCGGCGGCGCAGATTCGGAGAAGCCATGTGCGGGTGTGGGAAGCCATCAGCGTTCAGCCTTCAGCCGTCGGTGGGGAGAATCATACCGCAAAGGGGCGAAGGGCGCAAAGGGAGGGGCGGAAACACAGATGAACGCGGATGTAGAACAGGCGGCGGATCTCGTATTCGCCTCTACGCGCGGGCGACCTTCTTGCGCAATTCGGCCACGCGCGCGGCGTGCTTCTCCGCGTCCGGGTGGCCGACGGAGCGTTCGTAATCCACGCAGACCTGCATCAAGTCGGCGGCGCGGGCGAAGTCGCCCTGCTGTTCGTACAGAAGGCCGAAGTTCCAACTCGCCTTTGCCTCACCTGTGCGGTCGCCGATTTCGCGGGCGATCTCAAGGCGCTGCTCGTAGAACCTGATGGCGCGCTTGGGGTCGCCTAGGTTCTTGTATGCGATCCCCAGGTTGCCCAGGGCATTGCCCTCGCCCCTGCGGTCGCCGATTTCGCGGGTGATGACGAGTTGCTGCTCGTAGAACCCGATCGCGCGCTTGGGGTCTCCCAGGTCCTTATATGCAATCCCCAGGTTGCCCAGGGCATTGCCCTCGCCCCTGCGGTCGCCGATTTCGCGGTCAATGACCAGTGCCTGCTCGTAGAACCCAATGGCGCGCTTGGGGTCGCCCAGGTCGGCGTAGGCCAGCCCCAGGTTGCCCAGGGCAGTTCCCTCGCTCCTGCGGTCGCCGGTTTCGCGGACAATGGCCAGCGCCTGCTCGTAGAACCCGATGGCGCGCTTGAGGTCGCCCAGGTCGGCGTAGCGAACGCCCAAATGACCAAGATGAATGCCTTCATCTTGCTTGTCGCCCAAACGCCGAGCGGCGTCCAGCGCAACTTCTAGGAACGGAATGCGCTGTCTCGGCGTCAGGCGGAGGGCCAGAATAAGAGACATTACGCCGTCGAAATCGCTCAGCCAGCGGGCGGCTGCCGGGTCGCCCGCTCGGGACATCCAATCCCACGCGGCAAGGAGGTGGGGCCACGCCGCGTCAAACCGCTGCAGGCCCTCCACGACCCCGCCTTTCTGCTTGTGCAACTCATTCGCTGCGCTGCCCACTTGGAGGTAGTGCGCGGCGTGGCGCCGGCGGGCGTCGTCCCACCCCCCTGGCAGCGGCGGCGTCATGGCGTATTCCCGCAGCAGGTCGTGGAGGGAATAGACGCCATCCTTCTCGTTCCAGCCCACTAGGCTCCGCCGGTGGAGTTCGGAGAGCGTGTCGCGGGAGATGTCATCCGCAACTCCCCACACTGCTGCTGCCGCATCGCGGTCAAACGGCGCGGGGAACACGGCCAGCAGCCGCCACCGCGCGGCCAGTTCGGGAGCGTCCTGGCGGAGTTGCGTGACGCTGATGCCCAACGACGAAAAGACGCTCTGCTTGCCGGGGACGTTGAGGTACTTCAACCGCTCCTTCTCCAAGGCCTGGAGGTACTCGGCAACGGGCCAGTCCTTGTAGACGACGAGGAAGTCGGCGGCGATGCGCAACGCCAGCGGCAGATGCCCGCACAGTTCGGCCAATTTCGCCACTTCGGAGACCGTCGCCGTGCGGTCCCCGTCGTGGAGAATTCGTCGTAGCAGAGCGTGGGCCTCTTCGGGCGGGAGGACATCGAGATCCACCATGCGCGCGGCATGGGGGGCGAACCGCTGGCGGCTGGTGACGATGACGGCCCAGTCCGCAGGCGGAGGGAGGAGTGGCTTCACCTGGTCGTTGTCAGCGGCGTTGTCCAGCAGCAGAAGACCGCGCTTGCCATAGAGTGCACTACGATATGCGGCTTCCAGTTCTTGCAAACTGCCGGGCAGTTGGACCTGTGGAGCAAAGGCGCTGATCGTCCCGGTCAAGAGGCTTTCCGAAGACACCGGGATGCCGCCAGGCTGCAGATCCCACTCTAGTTGGGCATCGGGATACTGGCCCATCAGTTCGTGCCCCACCTTGCGCGCCAGTTCGGTCTTGCCGACGCCGCCCATGCCGTGGATGCTGGAGAGGAGGGCAGCATTGCAGCCTTCGCGGCTCAGCGCGGCGACGAGTTCCTTGATTTCTGCCTCGCGGCCCGTGAAGTCTGCGACGGGGGAGCGGAGGGTGTGGAGAGTGGGGAGAGGCTTGGGTCGTGATAGAAGCTCTGTGATGAATGCCTTCAGGTCTTTGTTGCTCGCCAAGATAGCATCCAGGATGGCGTCGCGGGAATCTACGATTGCAGCGAGCACCTCCACCTGGTTCTGGTCTGCGGCCTCCTTCAGCATCAAGGCCGCGGCCTTGGTCTCGTCCAGGAGTGGCTTGAGGTCTACTTTATCCTCTTTGACTACCTCGGCCACACGCTTGGCGATGGCCTCGACAGTCAATTTCTCCTTGCCTTTGAGGCGATCCACGAAATCCCCAAACCGCTTCTTAATAACGTCCTCGCCTAGCATGGGAATCAGGACAGCCAGGGCGGACAAAGCAGCGTCGGGGGTGGGCGCTTTCTCCAGGATCGTGAGAATTGCGGTTGCGGCAGCAGTGATTTGCAGGCCATTCGCAACGACGACGCCCCATTCGGCAGCGGTTTTAGGCAACCGCTTGCCAATGGCGCTTGGGATGTCCTTGAACCACTTCGGCTTCCCCATGGCCCACCTCCTGCGATCGCCTGTCGCTTGTCTTCTTTCGTGTCCTTCGCGCCGTTTCGCGCTCCAGACGCCCGCCGAGTGAATTCGGCGGCTAGTGCTCCAAACCCGTTGGAAACGGGTTGCCCCATCCGTCAACGCGCCTCAGGCGCGTTTTCTATGGTAGGCCGCAATTCATTTGCGGCTTCGTTGGAAACGGGTTGCCCCATCCGTCAACGCGCCTCAGGCGCGTTTTCTATGGTAGGCCGCAATTCATTCGCGGCATCTCCGTTGGAAACGGGTTGCCCCATCCGTCAACGCGCCTCGGGCGCGTTTTCTATGGTAGGCCGCAATTCATTCGCGGCATCTCCGTTGGAAACGGGTTGCCCCATCCGTCAACGCGCCTCAGGCGCGTTTTCTATGGTAGGCCGCAATTCATTTGCGGCATCTCCGCGGCGCATCCCACCGCATGATGCCGCCAGCCATGAACATTGTACCACACGCAGAGACACCCGCGCAAGCGTCTGGACCGCGCCCCCCGCGAAACAAACGCGAAAGGCGCGAGAGGGGTTCGCGCCTTTCGTGATCCAAATCAATCCGCTGAATCCGCTCAATCTGCTGACGGACTCGCTTCTTCTTTCTTCGCCTGCCACTCCGCCTCGGTGAACGCGCCCTTCAGGAACGCATCCATGTCGGCGGCGGCGCGCTTGCCTGCGCCCATTGCGGAGATGACGGTAGCCGCGCCGGTGACGATGTCGCCGCCCGCCCACACGCGCGGACGCACCGTGCGGCCTGTCACTTCATCGCCCACGATCGTCCCGTGGCGCGTGCGCTCGATACCTTTGGCCTCGGTGAAGACCATCGGGTTCGGGCGCGTGCCCAGCGCCATGATGACGTTGTCGACTTCCATGTCAAACTCGCTGCCGGGGATGGGGACAGGCCGCGGCCGCCCGCTGGCATCCGGCTCGCCCAGTTGCATCTTGATGCACCGCATCCCGCGCACCCAGTTCTTGTCGGTGCCATAGATCTCCACCGGGTTGGTGAGGATGCGGAAGATGATGCCTTCCTCTTTGGCGTTGTGGACTTCCTCGGCACGGGCGGGCACTTCGTCCATGGAGCGGCGGTAAACGATGGACACCTCCTCGGCCCCCAGCCGCATCGAGCATCGCGCCGCGTCCATCGCCACGTTCCCCGCGCCGACGACCGCCACGCGCTTGCCGATTTTGACCGGCGTGTCGTATTCGGGGAAGCGGTACGCCTTCATCAGATTCACGCGGGTCAGGAACTCGTTGGCCGAGTAGACGCCGTTGTAGTTCTCGCCGGGGATGTTCATGAACATGGGCAGACCCGCGCCCGTGCCCAGGAAGATGGCCTCGTAGCCGTCGGCGAAGAGGTCTTCCAGAGTAAGCGTCTTGCCGACGACGCAGTCCATGATCAAATCGGCGCCCAGACTGCAGACGTAGTTCACCTCCGCGCGCACCACGTCCTTCGGCAGGCGGAACTCCGGGATGCCGTAGATGAGGACGCCGCCTGGCGCATGGAGCGCCTCAAAGATGGTGACCCTATGGCCGTAGCGGGCCAGGTCGCCGGCGGCGGTGAGGCCCGAAGGCCCTGCGCCGATTACGGCTACCTTGTGCCCGGACGGCGGCGCGATGTCGGGCTTCTTCACCCCATCCGCCCGCTCCCAGTCGGCGATGAACCGTTCCAGCCGCCCGATGGCGACGGGCTTGCCCTTCTTGCCCAGGACGCAGAGTTCCTCGCACTGGGTTTCCTGGGGGCAGACACGTCCGCAGATGGCGGGGAGATTGTTCTTGGTCTTCATCACGCGGATGGAGCCGGACAAATCCCCATCTCGCAGGGCCAGGATGAATTCGGGGATGGGAACCTCCACCGGGCAGCCCTCCACGCAGCGGGGCTTCTTGCACTGGAGGCAGCGCTGCGCCTCCAGCATGGCCGTCTCTTCGGGATAACCCAGGGCGACTTCGTAGAAGTTGTGCGCTCGTTCTTGCGGGTCCTGCACCGGCATTTCCTGCCGTTCGATTTGCTCACGCGGCATTGTGTCTTCTCCTTTGAGACTTGATTCACCGCAGAGATCGCGGAGAACGCAGAGGAAAGGAAGTTATTCCTCCCAATGTGTACCGCCGATCTCATCGGATATAGTTGTCTTCACAAGCCAACCAGAACCTTGTACTTCTCCGCGTACTCTGTGGTCTCGGCGGTGAGTCTTTGGGCATTGGTTCACCGCAGAGATCGCAGAGAACGCAGAGAAAATCTAGGATTCTATTCCAGGCAGATTATGCACCAGCCTGCGGATACCATCTTTGAGCATCTTTGTATTGAAGTTGATGAGCAAGCCGACCTGGTAGCCAGACAATCTCAGATACGACAGCAGTTGGGCCTCATGGATGGGCGCGAGTTGGTCAACGGATTTGACCTCTACCACAATGGCGTCTTCCACCAACAAATCAATGCGGTATCCGCAGTCCAGCCGCACATCGCGGTAAACGACTGGCAATGCCTTCTGGCGCTCGACCCGCAGGCCCCTTTGGCTCAACTCGTATTCCAGGCACGCCTCATACGCTGATTCAAGCAGCCCTGGCCCCAATGCACGGTGCACCCGAATCGCCGCACCGATGATCGCCTCCGTGACCTTGTTTGGTTCTACACCCATTTCAGTCATCCACGGTTTCTTGCCAAACGAGAAGAACCTTCTTCTCTCTGCGTTCTCTGTGGTCTCTGCGGTGAAATCTTTTCAGCACCCTTCGTCGCAATGGCAGCCGTGGGATTTCCATTGCTTCAAAGAGGAATAACCTTCTTTACCTCTGCGTTCTCTGTGGTCTCTGCGGTGAAATCTTTTCAGCACCCTTCGTCGCAATGGCAG
>Ga0315291_10010212_pt1 | contig 11485 bp, 6 predicted proteins | sample YL17G12_20_MG_FD_203070 | JGI IMG/M metagenome (GOLD analysis project Ga0315291, IMG submission 203070) | Sediment microbial communities from Yellowstone Lake, YNP, Wyoming, USA - YL17G12_20 | ecosystem: Environmental > Aquatic > Freshwater > Lake > Sediment | place: USA: Wyoming | collected...
CCCTCCTGGCTGGCATTGCCGACCATGTGGTGGGGAACCGGTTTGCAGAGCTGCAGGGTGGCGCCCTGAAACGCCTGAACCTGGTGGGCAACAAGCTCATCAACCGCTTCTTCGTCATTATCTACAATGTCCAGCTCGCTGACATACTCTCCGGCTACAGGGCCTTTACCTCTGAGGGCATAAGGCTTCTCGACCTCTCCACCCCCGGCTTTGAGATCGAGTCGGAGATGACCATCGAGAGCGTGAAGAAGGGGCTGCGCCTTCTTGAGGTCCCCATCACCTACCAGTCCCGGACGGGGGGCACCAGGACAAAGCTCAATCCCCTGCGGGACGGCCTGAGGATTGCCATCACCATCTTCAGAATGGCAAAAACCCAGAACCCTATGTTCTTCTTCGGCCTCATTGGCTCTCTCTTCGGCCTGGCTGGCTTTCTAATCGGTCTTTTTGTCGTCAAGGAGTGGCTCAGCGGCCGGATAGAGCACATACCTTTGACCATTCTGACAGCCATTCTGATCATCGTGGGATTCCAGCTCCTGGTAATTGGGATATTAGGGGATGTGATGGCCTCCCTGCATAGAGAGATGATGCGTGAGCTCTATCGAAAAAGATAAGCGAGGAGAAGGTAATATTATTTTTTTAATAAAAGAATAAAAATAAGTCAAGCGAAAATAGATGCACGGGCTCTGCCTAGGAAGAATATGAGCGAGAAGAGAGGAGACACTATTCGCTTGATAAAATAATAAAAAATAAATTAAAATAAAATAAGCTGAAGAGGCCTGCCCTCGTCAGCATCTCTTTAGCGGAAGTCCAGCCGACACTCGCTCTTTGCCTCAAGCAAATAGGCTTTGCCTGGGTCCAGGGTGGTGTTGTTCCCCAGATGTCGCCATTCCGAGCCGTCGTAGCTCCAGAGGAAGGCGGATACGAGACCTTTGTCAACCGCTTCACGATACCCGTATCTCTTATGCTCTGCATTTACAGTGAGGTTGTCGACTGACATAGTCTCATTCATGGGAAGCCCCACCAGATTCCATCCTTGCTGAAGCCGGAGATAATATGGGAGCTGCACAGGCTTTCCTTGAATCTCTACAGTGAAGTTTCCAGAGCTATCGATGAGATATCCCCTGCCGGCCTCGAAATCTGTCACATTGCCCTTCGGTATATCGTTCAAGGAATAGTTCCATTCCTCTCCTGATGCTGAAAACACACTCTGATAGGGCTTGTTCTTGAGGTGCTTCGATATCCTGCTATCCGTGGGCTTGAGATAAAGGGAGACGGCATTCCAGCCAGCAGTCACATTTATCACCTGAACCAGGCCGGGCACCAGACTATACTCAATGGTGAAGCTTCTTTCTTCCCCCAGCTTGGGCCGGACAACAGGCCACATGACCCTTTTCTCGGACCCCACCAGGTCTTCATCATGCCAAACCGCCAGGCCACTCTCCTTGACCACGATGTTATCTGCATCCTTGGGGAGCATAACCTTTGCGATGATGGCCGAAGGAGCGTTCAGCCGCAGCTTGCCGCTGGCTGCGTCTGTCTCAATCCAGTAGATCCAGTCGGTCCCCAGCTCCGTCTGCGGAGTAACAGACGCTTCCAGCATAGTTTTATTCTTGCTCGTCTCATTCAGGGGTTTGGTGGTCTCAGAATAAGGTAGGGGGGGCTTCTGGGGAAGATACGGCCTGAAGCTGGGGTCGCCCAGCATGACGCCCATGTAGATGGTCTGGTTGAGCATCTCCTGAATCGTAGTATCCCAGGGCGGGTAACCCTCCTCGTACTCTCTCAGGTTCTCCTTGAAATCTTCAGCACCCTTGAGCTTCAGCTGGTAGAGGTTGCCGGCCTCCCTTTCCGCCTGGCCCACAGTGGCATTCTCGAAGACCAGGGCCTGGTAGAACCTCTTGTGATAGTCCTCGGAGAGGAAGATCCAGGACAGAGCACTTTCTCCAATATAGTTTACTGCTCCGGCCCTGATGAAGGCCAGGGCTATGGAGTCCTCCAGCCTTCTGGGAATGTACATCTCTGTCCCGCTCAAGTTCAATATCAGGCCCTTGAGGTTGGCAGTTACGCAGGCGGAGGAGGTCGTGGTTTGGGGAGCGAGAGTGAGCAGCTTGACGTGGGCCTCGGTAAGCCTGGAATCCATCATCGACCACGCAGATAGACCCCAGGACTCCTCATTCCCGTGATGGTCAAAGGCGACAATATTCTGGCCGTTGTTCATCTGCGAGGTCACCGCTTGATAGGTGGCCTCTTCGTGGCTCAGATCCTTGACCTTCAGACCCGCCTCCTTCAGGTAGTCTCTGATGCTAATGGGTATGGGGCTCTGGGGAAAGGAGAGGGGTGGAGAGTATATGACCAGAGCCTGGTCCTTCCAGGCTCCCGTCAGCCGGTCGTAGGCCAGCGTGCGAGCAAGGAGCTGAGAGGCATCGTAAACGCTGAGCCCCACGATCCTCCCCGTCGCCACCTCAGTGTAGTTGTCGTCATCTCTTTGCAGCTGATAGTCCCGGTATATTCCATATTCCAGCGGGTTCTCCAGAGTCTGCCGCAGGCCCGTGGAGATGAAAGGCAGAGATCCAGGATCCCCCACCGTCAGGAGATACTCTGGAGACAGATTTAGATCATGCATTTTCTCCGCCAGAGCCTCCTCTTCCTTCAGGGGGTCTATATCCTGGGGATCTTTGGCCACATCCACCAGGAGGGCTTTTCTGGCAGCCGCTGCCTGGGCCGCCACCAGAGAAAGTCTGGGGACCTTGGTGTGGCTGAAAGCGGTTATATTGAGGGGCGGAATGCCAGGGTTAACCTGAATTGTGAAGTTGCCTGTCCGATGGGGGTAGCCGTCTCCCATCTCGAGGTTGAACTTCCATGTCCCTGGCCACTTTAGGGGTATTCTCACCTCATGGCGTTTGTGCGGATCAGGCTTGGGGATTATGAGGCTGCCTATCCTGCCATCTGGGCTGTAGATGTTAAAAGCCATATAGCTCGATTCTCGCTCTATCTCCCAGGATATGTTGGCTACCCCGGCGATCATCTGGGAGGGATACGTAATGTTTACGATGGGCCGGTCGTCCCTTCTCTCCATGGTGATGTTGTAGGTCAGTCCTTCGTACACAACAGTGGGTCCTTCGTCCAGGTGCTGCTTCCAGCCTACGTCCAGTGCATAGAGGATCTCAGCCTCTAGGACCAGGGACGCGGACTTCTCCGGCCCGAGCTCTCCGACTTCCCACCGCAGGAAAGAGCCGTTGACGATGGCATTTTCGGGATTGCAGGGCAGTCCTGAATAAGGATCGGTGACATTTACCTCACCCTGGCTTGCCCGGGGTCCTTTGATCAGCCGACCCTGTGGGTAGAGGTCCATGAGGTGTATATTCTTGATATTCTTGGAGCCGCCGTTGATCAGGCTGATGTTGAGCCTCACTATCTCCCCCGGCATTTCAGCCGGTATCTGAGTTGTGCTGGCCTCCAAGCTCACCAGGAGATCGCCAACTAAATCTCGTTTCGTCTCTGTCCTGGGCAGGGGCGGTATGAGGGAGAGATCTCTAGAGTTGACGAGGATCACCATGGTGGGGCTCTCGCCCCTGGCCTTCATCTCCTCCAGAAGGAGATCGCTATTCCCCTCTATCAATGATAGGTTCAATAGGCTAATATTTTTCTTGACGAGCTCTGACGGCTGCCCCATCATTACGACCTTTTTGGCCCCAAGACGCTTGAGGGCAATAGCAGTCTCTGCTGGCAGCACCTCATTCACGAAAAGCACTGGCCAGTTCAGGTAGGAGGCAATAGCTGCCCCTGTCAGGCCTGCGCTGTAGTTCTCTCCCACCAGCACCGCACCGGGAGAGCTCTTCCAGCGCCGGCTGAGCTTTTCGGCCATCTGGAAGCTGCTATTGGCCGTAACGGCAGAGGAGCATCTCCAGGAGACATTGCCTACCCCCAGGGTCGTTCCGCCCAGCTGCTGCAGCAGCCAGCGTGCAGAACCGGAGGGCGGCTCCAGCTCCGACCACAGGGGAGTATAGACCACATTGTACTCAAAAGCAAATCCGTTGACCCCCGAGGAGTTCAAATCTTCTATATACTTAACTGTGCCCTCCACATTCTGCGTGGACAGAACGTGCTGCACATAGTCATCGCTAAGCCTTATGTACACCGGCCTCTTGCTTATGCCCGTGGCCAGCCTGGCATCCTGCGAGGACAGGGGCGAGATTATAGCGAAGTCCGCCACCTGGGATAGCTCTGCGAAGTTATAGCCCTGGCTTCGATCTAAGGGATTGCCCAGGGCCACTCCCAGGCTCACTGGTCCCAGATCATGGGTGATATTTCCAGCTTCTCTGGCCAGGCTCATGATCTGGTCCTGCTTCCACTGCTTCCAGCGCTCCAAGTTGTAGCTGTTGGCAGAGATCTTGGTCAGATCGATGCCCGTGTCCTTGTAGAACTTTTCGGCGCAGGAATCACAGAAGCAGTAATTCTCGTCCTGAAAGCCGAAGCTGTAAAGGACGACCCCATCGGCCTTGTAGTCATCTATCAGCGCTTCTATCTGGTTGTACAGCTCCTCCCTGACGTCAGGGTTGACAGGGCAGAAAAGGCTAGCATTTCCTCCCAGGCCGGGACTCGGAACCTGCAGCAGGCTTGGATCCAGATTCTCTTGGTCTAAGGAAGGGCTGGCCAAGCCGATATCCTGCAAGAGAGTTCTCTTTACTGCGGAGGTGATCTGACTTCCAGGCTCGAGAGCCAGAATGTCAAGCTTCTCCGCCTTCGGCTGGGCCTTTCTCGGCACCTCCAGGGTGGCAGTGAGATATGCCTTCAGCCCCTCTTTATGTGCGGCCTCCACCAGAGACTTGGCCAGATCTCCCTTGCCATGAATGGTTAAGGATGAAATGTTGGCAGACTTGAAAGTATGGAGGACGGTTTGCACCCCGTAGGTCTCCAAATCGCTTTGCTCGACCCACCCCCTTCGCTCTCCTGCGCGCACATCCTTGGGCAGAAGGAGAAGAGGCTTGATCACAGTGTGGTTATCCTCTGACCAGATCGACAATGGGGTCGCTGCCACGGAGTAATGCCAGTCATCGGCGCCGATCAGCACCACGTCCTCTACTTTGTCCTTCACTCCCCGTTCCAGCTCTGCATCTGCTGCTGTCAATAAAACAGCCATGGCTAATAAAATAAAAAGCAGCCTCAATTTGCCACCTCTTCCACTGAGATTCCCAGGCCCGCCAAGGTCTTCAAGGTTTCGTCGTCTATCTTGCCCACGATCATCACTTTGCTGAGCTTAAGCTCGCGTTTGCCAAGATCTTCCGCCACAGACCTCGTAGAGCTGTTCATAGCCGCATCGCATATTATCAGGGGAAGGTTGCGTTTCATGGCCATCTGATAGCCCTTAAACAGATCTGCGTCATCCGGAGCGCATAGAACCGCTTCTCTGGTACCGTTCTGCCATATCTCCGCTGTGAAACGCCAGGAGGTCTCGCATAGATCCTCTCCTTTTATGCGCTTTACCTCTATGCCTTGCAGGGCTTTTTCTGAACTGGACGAGACTACCGACTCATCGCCCAGGATTACAACATGGGAATAAGCCTGCAACCTCTCCCTGTCCTTGGCGCTGAGCCTGCCTGATGGCGCAATAATAACCAGCAGAGTTCTGTTTTCAGGAGCTGCCAGAGATGCCATGGCCTTGTAGGTGAAATCGTCTCCCGTCAGGATTGCCGTTCCCTCGGGCTCGACCACATGCAAAGACACCTTCTCTTCGGGCATGGGTATCCCGTTGGAGTCCATGAGCCTGAAGATCAGCGGATAGTCTCCAGTATGAGAGGCGAGCATGGTGAAGTTTGCCGTTCCCGGCCTCTCAGGCCAGATATCCACAATTTGGGTTTGCGGTATGGCGATCACCTCCTGTGGGGCATCTATCCTCACCGTTACCCTTTCTATGACATCCAGCACAATGGCCAGAGCTCCTTCGTAGCTCCTATTGGCAGCCATCTTCTCCGGCACATCGACCTCTACACTATAGCCCCTCACTTCCATGCCAAACTCGACATCTGCCTTGACCGAAACGTTATTCGATTTATTTCCCAGTGAGGTGGCGGTCAAAGTCAGTTGGCCGTTATTGCCAGGCAGAGACGATTTGATCTTCAGCTTCAGGGAACGGCTCATTCCAGGATTCAATGGGACCTCGTAGGGCAGGCCAACCTCATTCTCCTCATCCATGAGGGTTGCATCCCATACTTCCGGAATCTCTGAGATGTCGAGAGCGGCAACATCCCTGAATATCCCCTGATTTCTCACTGAGATCTCAAACTCTGCGGCTTCATCAGCCTTGGCGACGCCAGAGGCTTGGCGCATATCGTCGATGAACAGGCTGAGGCCGTAGCTCTCCTGCTCCAGCACCTTCACTTTGATCCGTACGGAAATGGGCGTATTGGGAAGAGAGCCATCATAAATATAAAAGAACCCAGAATATTCTCCGGGCTTCTCTTCAGGGGGAACAGCGCATATTACTGTTATCTTTGCCTTATTTTCCTCCTCATCCTTGTTACGGGGCTCTATCTTTTCTATTTTATGCTTGGATAGAAGGAGAATATCCTTGGCATCGCCGCCTATAGGCGAAATGGTAACGCCATAAATGGGCTTCTCCCCAATGTTGAGAAGTGAAATGGTCCTGGTATCGAATTCCCCAGGATGGAGCTCTAAGTCTATCACTTCCTTATCGGCGACCAGCTGTGCGTGCACCGGCACGACAAGCAGGATTAGCAATAGAACGGTCTCTACAAACCTCATGCGGGTACCACATCTGAATAGAGTTCTGGATTTCCCTAATCCCTTTAAGTATAAAGCATTAACTTAGTGCCATCGGGAAAATAAACGCTAATTGAGTGACTTTTTTTCAGCATTATCTCGATAAGGAGATAGTATTAATCTCTAAATATAGTCTTCAGCAGAACATATTATAATTTCCATTTGGCATAAATTTTCTTATCCAAGCTTCTGCATAGCTTAGGGAATTGGAGAATTTATCCCATGAATCAGAGATTGTCCGTTTCATATCGCATAAATCTCCGACTGTAGATATAGATAAAACTCTTTTTATAGATTTCCAGATGAATTCAATTGGATTCAAGTCAGGAGAATAAGGAGGTAGATACACAAGATAGAGTCCAAGTTCCTTTGCTTTATCCATTACAAGCTTGCTCCGATGAGATGCGAAGTTATCTATTACTATTATCACTGCTTTATATTCTTCGTTTGCTGACTTGATCGACTCAAGGAATTGCTCTATGGATGTTGCTTTTGAATCTTGGAGAAATTCCTTGACACTATTTCCTTTGATTGCATAGAATCCTATTGTATTGGCACCGAATTTGGTTGTATTCTTGATTGCGCGAACTTTTCCAAAGCTCCAGACCCTTACCGTATTTGCCGTATTCTGCGGTCTGGTTTCGTCCACAAAACCGATAGCTGTATCCATTATACTGATCCCCTTCTCTTCAAGCAATGAAAAGGTTAGCTCGATTTGGTTCTCCAATAGGATTTCTGCATCAATGGGCCTTCTATAATCGATGGGAAAGGGCTTTGAAAAAAGCATATTCAATTTATTCCGCAATATTCTTCTTATTTGATCTTCTGATAAGTCAACCCCAAATTTCTCAAGCAGCTTTCCTTTAACTTCTTGGGTAGTCCAGTAGTCCTTTTGTTTGAGTTCATCTCTCAGTTCCTCAAGATCTACTTCATCAAGCTTTGGTGGTCTGCCGCCTGAATTAGGTTTGTCCTTCATTCCGTCATATCCTTCTTCATTCCAGTTCCTTATCCATAGGTATCCCGTAGACACGGCAATCCCACACATAGAACATGCTGGTTCGAGGTCCATTGAAAAGTTGGCAATGGCATTAAGAAAGACCAATTTTAATCGTATTCTGTCGTCTTTTTCGTGGCGAAGCCTAGACCTTATCTCTTTCGGCTTTGCTAATTCAATCCGTTCCCCCTTCATAGTAGGATAATAAGTAATCTATTATATTAAGTTTTGCAAAAGACTATAATTTAATTGATAGATCCTACCTCGGAATACTTATAACTATTCGGAATCATAATGTCCATTACCCTAAGGTGAGAAATATGATCGGAAAATCAGTCATTGGAATGCTGGCCTTTGCTGTCTTCATTTTTTTAGCGAGCGATAGCATAGCCATAGACGGTGGACAATCTCCCCCTGATGGATGGCCATATCCTCCTGATGGAGGCCCATATTCCCCTGATGGATGGCCATATCCTCCTGATGGAGGCCCATATTCCCCTGATGGAGGCCCATATATCCCTGATGGAGGCCCATATATCCCTGATGGAGGCCCATATCCCCTTGATGGATGGCCATATCCTCCGGATGGAGGCCCATATATCCCTGATGGAGGCTCCAACCAGGGCGGGCACCCTGCCACAGGTCCCATCGGCTCCCCGCCGAGCTCAGCGCCGTCTGACTCCACTACAGGGGCTCTGGGCTATGCTCAAGGACAGGAGCTCACCCAGCGGGATATTCAGGTAACTGGCGGAGCGCTAATGGCTCATGCGATGGTTTCCGGACTCCAGCTTTGGGTCTGGTATAATGGAGCCTGGACTATAGGGCCGGCGGCTGTTCACTACTGGAGAAGCACCAGCACGGCAACTTATAATGACCGGTCCCAGTATATCTGGTCCTGGGAGCTGTATCCTAACGGAAGACAGGACTGGAAGCAATGGGGATACAGGATGGCAGGCTATATTCACGGCAGGTTCACCGGCGATATGCGTGGCTGGCACCAGCTGGCCATGTGGGGAAGCAGATCAGGGTGGAGCAGCTCAGTCTGGATCTACGTGCGGTGAGCTGGAAGGAAGCTCCGGGCGGCGTAGGGAGATCGACGCCGCCAGGTTTTTATTCCATCTTAAATATTGGCGCTTCTGCATACTGTTCTCTTGTGAGAGGAACAAAGCGTTTTAATGTTTTGCCCTGATGGCATCGGCGGAGAAGGCTGGAATGTTTTAATAACATGGGATCTTATGCAGGCGGGGGAGATCCCTTGGACAGAGAGCGAGAGATCCTGGTGGCCATGCCCTTCAAGAAGCGCGGGAAGAGGAGCCTCAAGCTTAGCGACTTCATCTTCACCCTCTCTCTCGACCTAAAATGGGGCCCTCCTGAAAACGTAAGGGCCCTTTTGAGGGAGGCTGAGGCGGAAGGCATGGTAAGAATAGACGGGGAGACGGTGCATGCCGACTTTGACGATAAGGATGTAGAGATACCCATGGGATTCAAGCCCACCTCTGAAGAGACCCTTCTGGACAAGGGGATCAGGCTCATCACCTCCCAGACAGGCCTCAGCCGCAAGGAGGCCATAGCCATGGCCAATGAGAAGCAGGATCAGCTGCGAAGGCTGGTGGAGCTGGATGCAGTAGTGCTCCTGGTGGCCAGAGAGATGGGGCTGGAGGTGAGGGCTCTGGCTGAAGAGGCCTATCAGAACCTCCTTTTCAGGACGACGCAGGAAAAGGGCGAGGAGGCAAATAATTCCCTTTGGTAATCGACGGTAGTGAACAAATAAGTGGTTGGAGTTTTTTGAACTCGTTTACGGAGAGTGATTCCATGAACGTGCCCCACCAAGTGCTATCCTAGAAAATAAGTATCTAATGATCCTGATTTCTGCAATAGATCCAAATACCAACCCGTAACTTATTCACGACCTAATCGACTGGCAGACGGAATATGGCTGAAGTTACCCTATACGAAATCCTGGGCATCTCTAAAGAAAGGGCCGATGAGATTGCCAGAAGGGTTAGAAAGGCATTTTCTGAATCTGAGAATCCCAAGGACTGGGTGAAACGGCTCATAGAGGATGCGGGCGTGACTCCGGAAAAGGCAGAGATTTTTGCCTGCGGCTGGTTTGCAGGCCGGTACGCCGGCGTCTCCGAAGTGTTCAACGTGGTGCAGAGAGATATGGACAAGATGGAGAAAGGAAGAGTGAAAGACAATTATCCGCCCACCGAAGGATATGCTTGATATCGGCCTTATTGCCTTGGGGCGAAATCCAGATCTTCTAAGCAATCCCTCTTCGGGCCTTCCTTTTTCTCTGAAATCCCTCGTATGCCTCTGGCCTCCTCTCATCCTTCCTCTAGTGGCTCGTGATTTTAGAGATAATATATGGAGCCAGGGCCTCTCCCCTGCCCATATGCTTCTAGATCAGTCTTTGCCAGGGAGCTCCCGGCTATCTTTAGCCTCAGAACCATGGGTCCAGTTTTTTTAGGAACGTCAATTGGCCATCTCTTTTTTGTGGCTTGACGAGCTGTTCTCTTCCAGCCCTTTGCAGACGCTTACCTCAGGGCGACCTCGTGCTTCATGACCTTGGAAGATAGCGATTTATGAGACGACTATGCTTGCTACAGGAATCGCAATCTTAATCTTCCTTGGATCCGGAAATAGCCAATATGCCCCCCAGGGTTCTCTTCACCACAGCTTACAGGAACGATCCCACTCCTTATGACTATATTGAGAGCAATTCACGATCCAGGTTCAGGTTCCGCTGGCCTAGGCTTCAGTCCTTTGGGCTGCGCTTTTTGAAGCAGAACATACCTGAGCTGGAGATCCTGGAGTTCCCCACCTGGGACCAGTTCCAGCAAAAGCTAAAGGAGGGCTGGGACGTGGTGGGATTCTCCTTCTATCTCATGGAGACCGAGGAGGTCCTGCAGATGGCTGAGGCGGCCCGGCCGCATGCCAAGGAGCTGTGGGCCGGCAACTACGGGGCATTGACCCCGGAGGTCCAGGGAAGGTTCGATAAGGTCTTCCTCGGATATGCCGAGCAGCAGGTGGCCTCTTACTTCGGCCGGCAGATCAAGGAAGTGATCCACCCACCGCTCATCGAGTATCTCAATACGCCCCTGGGGATCAAGCTCAACATCTACGGGATAATGTTCACCACCCGGGGCTGCCCGGTGGGCTGCAAGTTCTGCCAGACCCCTGTCTTCTGCAATAAGCCCACGGCCGTTCCGCTGCAGAGCATCGAAAGGGTCATAGCATACTACAAGGAGCACGGCATAAACGTGGTCCTGATCGAGGACGAGAACTTTGGCTGCGACCGCAGGCACGCCGACAGGGTCGTGGAGCTTCTGGACGACTACGAGATGGTATGGGGCTGCATGGCAAGGGCCGATTATCTCAGGGGCAAGATAGACGAATGGGCGGAGATGAGGCTGCGCAAAGCAAAGAACCGGGTGGCCGGCTTCGGAGGTGCAGCCATCGGCATTGAGAACCTGCACCAGGAGCGTCTGGACGACATCAAGAAGAAGGAAGGGACAGAGGATATCCTGGAGACGGTGAAGAAGCTGCAGAAGCATGGCCTGGGAACGGTGGGCTACTATATGATAGGCTTTGAGGATGATTCCTGGCAAACGCTACAAGAAGACATCCCCAAGCTGGCGGCCTTGAAGCTGGATATAACCCAGATCTGTGTGCTAACTCCCCTGCCCCAGACGCCGCTATGGAAAGAGGTCG
>Ga0315291_10010215_pt1 | contig 11484 bp, 11 predicted proteins | sample YL17G12_20_MG_FD_203070 | JGI IMG/M metagenome (GOLD analysis project Ga0315291, IMG submission 203070) | Sediment microbial communities from Yellowstone Lake, YNP, Wyoming, USA - YL17G12_20 | ecosystem: Environmental > Aquatic > Freshwater > Lake > Sediment | place: USA: Wyoming | collected...
GTAAGGGATATTAGACGCCAAGTTCATGTGCCTGCTGTTCTTAGCAGGCCTGCCCCTCGTGCAGCGCAGGCGCATGTGGTAGATCTTGTTAACATGCCAGATGTTGAAGTGAGCGAGGATAAGCAGATTCATATTCCTGAAAGGGTAGAAGCCAAGGTAGAAGCCAAGGTAGAAGCCAAGGTAGAAGCCAAGGTAGAAGCGCCGGAATATCCCCCTGATGTGGAGGATGTTGAAGCTGTGGAGGATGTTGAAGCTGTGGGGGATGCTCCGGCAGCATCTGTTGAACTCCCACAAACGGCTGGGGGAGTAAAGAGTGACAGCGATATCTTTAGGGGATTTGAGTCATCGCGAGTACCTAAGCTGAAGCGCCGGAAGCGATAAAGTATTCTAATGATTAAAAAATAGGACGTGAACCATGGCCAATACTGTTGAGGAACTGAAGTCGCATTTTGAGCAGCTAGCGAGCACCAAAGGGTATATTTGTGAGGGTGACTGTATAAGGGCCTTTGCTAATGCGGCTAGCCCCGCTATAATTAATTACATTGGTTCATGGCTGGTCTCTAGCAAATTTAGGCTGTGTAAGGGCATTGGTCAGCAGTATAAGCAGGAACTACTGGAGCGCGTCCTGCACCCCAATATTCGTGACGTTAAGGATACTAAAGATCATACGCACCATAACAAGGATAAGAAGCAGGAGTCAAAGAAGAAGGTTGAGGAGATAGAGGTGCACGACGCTTCGATGCGCCTTAATCAGATAATTGAAGAGTCGAAATGTAAAGAGACCGAGGACGAATTCCTTCCCGCTTGGAAAAAACGAAATGCTGCTGAGGTACCTGAGTTAGGTACGGCAAGGGATCCGGTGGATCAGCATTTAGCTATGGTTGCCCGTAGCACGTACACTTCTACGATAAAGAAGAAAGTTAAATTTGATAACGACACTGTGTTTACAGTGGACGTCGCAGAAACCCCCGCGCAAAAGGCTGCTGGTTTGGAGGTTTTCGATTCGCTTTCGGAGCGCGCTGGATTGCTTTTCCCATTCGCGCACCCGGATCATGTTACCTTTCACATGGGTTGCGTAAAGTTTCCAATCGATATCCTGTTTCTCATGCACGACGATCTGGGATTGAAGGTAGCAAAGATTGTACATAACGCAAACCCGGGAGATCTGGACCTGTGGTCTTGCCCAGACACTGCTTGCGTGCTGGAGATTCCTGGTGGATCCTGCAACAAATTGGGGATTGGGATCGATAGCTATTGCAAAATCAGTGACAGAATTGAGGTTGCGTAATGCGCACGCGAATGGAAGTAGCCAATAGCGATTTTGTCAAGTGCTTGGCGGCTTGTGCAGCTAGGAGAGTTGTAGAGCCGATTACTATTGTTGCAGAGCGGGAAACTACCGATCAAGCAAAACAGCGCGCAATTGCTTACTACATCTCAGGCTTTCATCGGGATGAAATAGAAAGTGTGCTAGAGGATGTTGGCTTTACCGAAGAAGATATTGAGGAGGCCATGGAAAGCTTAGCGGAGTACGCGGAGGCAATGTCTAAAGATGGCCCGTTTGCACTTTTAGAATTTGGTCAACTCGTTAAGTTGAACAAGGCGGGCACCTCTGGCGCTCTTATCGATAAGCGTAAAGATTTTGTGAAAATACAGATTGACGATATGGCCGTGCGCGTAGGAGAAGCCGACATTGATTTTCGGAGTACGGCAGCATTGACACAGGCTTTTCGACTACGTAAGGAAGCTGATGAAAATATTAAACTAATTGCAGTGGTTGATTACACTTCAGAAGTTTCGCAAGATCAGTCAGAATTGACGGGTGGCTTGGAAATGGCCACTAGGGAGCTGCTGGATCTTGCGCGCGAGATTGAGCAGGACGTTAGCAAGGATGCCGTAGAAGTGAATGCCGATGTGCATACCTACGTCATGAGATTTATAAATCGTTTGGACACCTTGCGGCAGCATGCGGAGAAGCATAATCACTCTAAGCATGCGTCAGAAATGCTGGCGTGGGTCAATACTCAGCCTGCGGCTACTAAGAGTGCTATATGTTGCCGACGAAACGAGTTACGTTACGCAACTCGTGCTTATAAACTATTGAATGCTGGGGGCGAGGATAAGGCGGCGCCCGCGCAGAACAATTTTAAGGCGGTGCAGGAGTATTTCAATTCTTGGGAGAATGAGATCAAGCCAGGCATTGAACAGCAGCTGCAGCAAGTCGATCAGTTTATAGCTCGGAATGAAGCGTCAGAGCAGGCTGCTCGAACGCAGACTGCTGTTACCGCAGTACTAAAGCGCTACAAATAACTGGAGCGTACCATGTATGTTTACTTTGATAGAATCCATCAAGTGTTTACGTTGGAAACAGACGACGAGGTGGAGCTGCTAGGCCCGATGACGCATGCGCAGGTTAAGCTGCGTCAGAAAGGGCTGACGTGCTCGCAGGCGCGAGAAGCTCTTCTCCAAGCTGTGTTTAACATGGGGTGCCCGGTGGATTTAGACGCAATTAGGAAAGTAGCGTCCGAAGGCGCGTATTTTTCTGTAGCGTCTTGATATTTTTGTTTGGTAGTAAGTTGCTTGCTGTGGTTGAGGTATCTCCATGATGAACAGAACTTCACGGTTGATAGTGCCTGGCACCGATGGCGATCCTAGGATGCAAGCTGAAAAAAGCCGCTATGACCCTGCAGAAGTAGCTGCTATGCCCCACCCGCGTCCTCGTATTGCAGGTAAAAATTACGTTCAGACATCTCGCGGGCCCATTCGTCGTAGCGCTGTGTCTTCTACCGGTGGAGGCTTTGGGAATACGGGCGCTTCAAATGCTATGATGCAGTCCCCGCTTTTTTATGACTATCGTTGGAGTAGCGCGGACAAGTATTACTTCCCCCGTAACCGCGTCGTGGCCAACTCTATTTGGCGTGAGATTTACAAGCGCGATGCCGCTGTTGCTATCGCTACGGATATGTATTCGGATCTTCCTTGGTCTAAATTTGACCTTACGGGAATCGAGGACGACTACATACGAAAGTTCTATGAGGATATGTTTAACTCATTGAACGTGATACCTAAGCTGCAGACCTTTACGCGCGAGTTTTTGATTACCGGCGAGTTGATCCTTCACCTAGTGTTCAATGCGATTAAGGGGTATTGGGAGCGCGTGATCTCCCACGACCCTGATTACATCCGAGTTGAGGGTGTTGGCTTGGCGTTGGAGCAGCCGCTTCTTTGGCTGCGGCCTACTCCGGAGATCAAGAAGTTGGTAACGTCGTCTGAGCCCAGAGTAAGGAGACTCCAGAACGTACTTCCGAAAGAACTGTTAATGGCCTTTCGGATGAATAAAGAAGTTGCGCTCGATCCGCTCAATACCACCTATATTCCGCGCCTGAACTTTTCTCGGGATATTCGTGGCATGTCTCTGTATACACGCCTCTTTAGAATCGTGATGTACGAGGATTTCGTGGTTAACGCTTCTTTGGCCATTGCCCAAAGACACGCTGCTCCATTGCGGATTTTCAAGTTGGGCGACCCGCAAACGGGTTGGATGCCTAGTGAGGAGGACGAGGCCGCCTTCGTTGATATGCTTTCGGCAGCTGAGAGTGATCCACTTGCTGCTATCGTTATGCACCATAATGTGAGCTGCGAGTTGGTTGGTGTACAAGAGCGTGTGCTGCTTATTTCTAAGGAATGGGAATTCATCGAGCGTGTGAAGCTGCTTGCCCTGGGAGTTTCTAAGGCCTTTTTAGTCGGCGAGACTTCCTTTGCCGCTTCTGTTGCCGGGTTGCAGACTCTCTTGGAGCGGCTGTCTACGTTGCGGAATAAGATTGAAAACGAGTGGCTTGTCAAAAAGACTATGCGGCCCGTCGCAGAGATGAATGAGTTCTACAAGCGGCCAGAATCGGAGCTTGCGCATCGCCTAAGAATCAAGACGCCGGATCAGATGGAGCTGCTCATTCCTAAGATTAAATGGCATAAGAACCTGGAACCTACGCAAGATGTAGCCATCTTGAATATCTGGAGAGATCTGAAAGAGCGCGGGCTTGTCTCAGAGCGCACGTATACTGCCGGTGCTGGAGTAGACATCGATGCTGAGCGGAAGAACATAGCAGAGGAAAAGAAGTACAAGGAGAAGCATCCTGAGGTGTATGGGCTCCCCTCGACGCAGACAGCTCCAGGTATGCCTGGTGCTAAACCTGGCGCACCGGGGGCACCAGGAGCCAAGCCTGCGCCAGGCGCTCCTGCCCTGGGCGCTCCTGCTCCTACGGCGCCTCGTAGCAGCTACAAAAAGAAATATGGTACAAGTAATCCCTACATCTCTTCCGAGATTGTGGAGACCATTAAGGATGTGCTAGACGCATCATTGGATCAGGACAAAGAAGGCAAAGTAATCTATGACGAGGTGATGGAAGTAATCGGCGATATGGAAGACCCTCCCCCTGCGCTTGCTGAGGAATACAGGCTGGCGGCCTCGGATATTCTCTCAGGCATGTCTGACTAATGACTAAAAAAATAGATACAATATATCTGCATTGCTCTGACTCTGCCTTTGGTGAGGTTCGCGTTATCGAATCTTGGCATCGCGCCCGGGGATGGAAGAGCATTGGCTATCATTATGTCATTTTGAATGGGCGCCCATTTAAGGATGTGCGCTATTTCGATTTCTTAGATGGGCAGATTCAGCCGGGGCACGCGTTCAACGACGACCCTATTTTTGCAGATAATGAAGTGGGCAACCACGTAGCAGGGAGAAATTCTACTAGTGTGGGTGTTTGTCTGATTGGAACAACCTATTTCACAGGCCCACAACTTATGGCCGCTCGGCAAGTATGTGTGGCCTTGGTGGCTAAATTTGGCGTGCGCAACATTAAGGGTCATTACGAAGATCCAAGTGCAAATAAGACCTGTCCCAATATACCGATGGACTCCTTTAGGCTATTTTTGGAAGACGGAATAACCTTACCTGAATTGCAAAACAGCATACACACACACGTTCAACAATTAGGATTATGAACATGTACGATAAGCACGCTTCGGATAAGCAAAACTTTGTGGATTTCTGGCAGTCAGTAGTTCTCAAGAATATACCAGAAGCTAAGTTTGCGTTCAAAAACGAGAGCAAATTGATGCGCTTTCTGAGCCATATCGTGTCTCTATATTCTCCAGGCTTCATGAGCCATATTACGACAGCGCTTGGGAATACAATATACTTTCCAACCAAGGATTTTTTAGAAAGCAACTACACAGGTTGCTTAAAGATTGTAGCGCATGAGTTTGTACATCTTTATGAGCGCAAGCGAGATAAGCCTGTAGTATTTGAACTTCGTTACCTATTCCCCCAGGTGCTTGTCCTGTTTAGTCTGCTTTCCTTCTTGTCTTTTATTAGCCTGTGGTTCATGATCTTTATTGTATTCTTAGTTGCGCTGGTCCCTGGGATACCCGCACCATTTCGGGCGCAGTATGAACTCGCCGGGTACACCATGAACCTGTACTACTCTTATCGTGGGCAGCCACTTAATAAAATAATTTCACAAGAAGCATCGGAAATAGCTGGTATTTTTACAGGGTCTTGGTATTACTGGATGGCAAGGGATAGACAACTCATCGCAAGTATGCTAGTAGACCGATACGAACGTTTTCCTGATTCACATCCAGCGTTCATTGAGGTCGCCCAATGGCTCAAAACCTAGCAAATTTTTCTCTTTCTCCCAGTAAGGTAGATACCTTTCAGAAATGCCCACGGCAGTTTTACTATAGTTATATTAAACAGCCATTTCCACAATCGGAAAAACCGTGGTTTTTGATCGGCAATATTGCGCATAAGGCGCTGGAGTGTTTCCACGGCCCTACATTTCTAGATGGCAATTGGCCCCTCCTTATGAAGAAAGCATTTCGTGATGCTATTATTAGCTACAATGCTTTTAAGAAGATAGAAAGCGGGCTTATTACCAAATCCGATCTTTATACTATAAAAGCTATGTTGAAAGATTACTTACAATATCTTCAACAGGGCGCTGCAGTAAACATATTTTCATTAGAGAAGCTAATAAAGATTGACGTAAAAGGTGTTCCTGTCGGCATGAAAGCGGATAGGATTGATCTGCTTGCTAGCGGCGGTTACATGGTTATCGATTACAAGACATCCAAACAGCCTGCTACGAAGAAAGAAGAAATGACTTCAGTTCAGATTCCCTCCTACGGTCTGTGGATTCGTCAGAAAATAAATAAGCATGCTAATATTTCCGGCGCTTATTTTTATCTTAGGCATATGGCTTCCAAAAAGGGTGTGCATAGCCACGTAGTAACGAATGAATGGATGGAAACGACGACAGCCAAATACGTAGACATTTATTCCCAGATTCAGAACGGTTGTGCCTATATCCCACAAAAGAATAAATTTTGTGGTTATTGTGATTATAGGTTACCATGTTCTAGTAACTTTGGATTTAAGTGAGGAGGATAAGATGCCATTCATTAAGCAAGGGATAGCTCCTATTTTGGTTGTTAAGTGTGGTTGTGGGAGCACGTTGGACAGCGTACATTCCGCCTGTCCTACGTGTAAAAAGAATTTGCGACCATTAGGTAATCCCGAAAAGGATGAGCCAGAGAAAAGTGACAAAACGGCAGATAAAAAACTAGACCGCTAGTTTAATAAACTAGCAACCTATTTGGTAATCTCTGAGGCAGGGCTACGCTCAAGGAGATTACCAAATGGCATTCTACAAGACCGCCGCTGCGCCTATCGTTAGTGTCTATCAAAGTTCTGGAAAGTTTACCAAATGTGCTCAGCAAAATGATGTGGTGACTGAGCAGCAGGACCAAGCCGCGCGTGCGGCGATCAATCTGCTTTCTAAGGATGTACTTGGGGCTATCGCTAAGATATACAACATTAGCGAGGACATCAACGACTATATCTTTCCGGTCCCTAGAGCTGTTACAGCTTCAGTTCCCAACAACAATGGGGACAGCTTCGGGCACGATGAGCTTACAAGATTCTCATCCTACCATCGTTGTCAAGTTTACCAAACGTTTAGAAATGATCCGTTGCACATTGAGCACGCTGCGGGCGACCCTAAGACCGCGCGCGGTTATCTTCCTGACGTGTTTTACATGCAATCTTCAGACGACAGGCATGTGCTCTGCGTCGCGGGCGTAGATACCACTAAGGACCGGGCGCTTGCGGAGGGTGTTGCAGACGGTAGCATAAATAAGTTTAGCATGGGTTGTATATGTGCGGCTGTTCAATGTAGCGTGTGCAATAAGATTGCCACCAGTGACCGGGATCTTTGTGAGTGTCTGCGCTGGTATAAAATGTCCAAAATTAATGGAAAGCTTGTATATGAGCATTGCCGGGGAGTTGAGTTTCAGGAGCTTTCTGTGGTTCAGAATCCGGCGGATATTACTGCAACAACGCAAGCACTTCTGAAGTATGCCGCACGCCAGGCTGAACGGGATAATATACGGGAGACCTTTAACGTTATTTCGTCATTAGTGTCTTCTGCGGAGGCCTATGAGGTTGGTAAGTTCTTCAAAGAAAATGCCAACAGGCTCCCAGAGTCTATGCTGCGCCTAGCCGACAAATTGTTCTAACAATACTTAACGTTCGTCCTAACGGAAGTTTAATCATTACAGGACAAGCAGGTAACATAAACTTAGTTACTCGCTTGTGGGAGCATTCATGGACAATCTGCGTTCCAACGTTGTCAAGAAGGTGGCTAACTTTATGCGCGTGGCGCAACCTGTGCCTCCGCCCCCGCCACCAACTGACGCCGCTCCCCCCGGGGCAGCCCCAATGCCCCCCAAGGCTCCTCCGCGACCTCCTATGCCTGGTGGTGCTCCTGGTGGCGCTCCTCCTGGTGGCGCTCCTGCCCCTGGCGCTGCCCCTCCGCCACCTCCGATATCCCCGGCTGAGCAGGGGGCTGAGAAGGACAAGGCACAAGGAGTAAGGCTCGACAAGGTTGAGCAGGCTCTCACGCAGAACAACGACAAGATGGAAGCACTTGTTGATGCCGTAGTGGAGATGAAGCAAATCATTGAGCAGGGGATCTTGGGTGAGCCGGGTATGGATGACAAGCTCAAGAAGCTGAAAGAAAAACAAAAAAAGAACGAAATGACATCAGAAGAGTTTGGTTTGGACGAAGACAAATCAATTGTTTCCAAGGAGGAAAGAAATATGGCGACCGAGGCGAGAGAGCTTCGCCAAGCCCGTAAGGGGCGGCTGGCTGGCGACCTGAAATATCATTCTGACAAGTACGACCCGCAGGGACTGAAATTTGAAGACGCTGATCACGAGAATAAGAAATACAAGCAAGAAGTGCCTGCCCCGGTTATCACCAAGGTCAAGAAGGACGAGACCCCTGAGCTGTTCAGGATCGCGCTCGATCTGAGCGACGATGAAAGCAAGTGGTCCATCGTGGACAAACCGACCGAGAAGATTCTGTATGAGATTCAGAAGACGGATGCGAACAGCGAGGGGTTCAATACCGAGGCCTTCGCCCGCGCGGTCATAGCCGACATGAAGACTCTGGGTATCGCAGCGGCAATGAAGAAGCACGGCGCGCTCCCCATGATGCTGGACAAGGGGCCTATTGGCGGTCCTGGCGGTCCTGGCGGCGATAAAGGCCCTATGGCCGATAAGGTTCCTGAGAAGCTCAAGAACCTGAAGACCCAGATCGGGGACAAAGAGAATGACGTCAAGGACTCGATGAAGGACGCGCTGAAGGACAAAGTCATCAAGAAGGACAAGGGCGGCCCCTTGAATCTTATCAAGAAGGACCTTCCGCTCTCCGACCTGAAGAAAGAGGAATCGTTGCAAAGCAACGCAGATATTCAGCGGCGGTTTCTGCGCGCATTTAGAGTTGCCTTGTCTGCGCAGCAGAAGAATCTGATCGACAATCCGCTCAAGGCCGCTTGGTTCCATGCGCTCACCTCGATGAACATTGCAGAGCCCACTAGACTCATCGAGGCGACGTTCTCGCAGGCTGCGCTGGATCAATTTGAGGTCGCCTTGAATAAGGCGGAAGAATACCTCGCGCTGTCTGACGAGGCCTTCATCGAGACAGAGTCTACGATTGGTGATTTTCGCACCACGGCTCCAGCCGAAGAAGCTGTCGAACCCGCGATTCGGCAGGCCGCTGTCGCGATGCGCGAGCGGGCGAAGAAGGCTTCGCTGGTGGTGAGCACCGCGAGCGACTCAGACGCATCGGATCGGGCGTTGGCAATATCCCAGGCAGTGCCTATGCCCAAGTTGGCTGGGATTAGCCGATTTGCGAGACGGTAAATTGTAATTACAGGATTGTTTTGACCAATAAACAAACTTGTTCATGAGAAGAGGAGAGCGCTATGCTGGACAAAAAATCTGGATACGCGTACTACAGGCCTTTCTACGTCGTGGATCCCAACGCGCAGATTACTGCGGGCATGGTTGCCTTTTTGGCGACTAGTGGTACCACGACGGTGGCTACCATCGCCGCGAGCGGCACGGTTCCCATCGGCACGTTCTGGAAGGATCATGCGAGCGCCTATGTGCGTTCGACTGTTGAGTCAACCACGTTTGATGCCACGACTGACCTGGCCCTGTTGCAGAAGGGCAATGTTCTGTCCACGGCCTCTATCAAGGTCACGAGCGCCACTGGCGCGACTGTTTACACCCAAGGCTTGGACTATACGGTGAATACGACCAATGGTCTGCTCCAGAATTTGGGCGTGGGTATTGCGGCTGGCGCTACAGTTGTTGTCTGGTACCGATACACAGTGCGCGCTACTCAGATCTACTGGGACAACGTTAGCACCAAGTGGTCCAGCGGATCGAACTATGACAGGGCGCCAGATGACACTATGGGGGCGGGCAAGATTACCGTCGCTGAAGGCGATGCGAAAATCTTTACCGACATGTATGACGTGAATCAGACCTACACCCTTAACGCGTCTCTCCGTTCAGATGTGAATAGCTTGTGGAGCACGGCGGCTACCGCCTACTCGATTTGCGGGCGCGTTATCCAAGTGCCTTCAGCCACCAATCAGTTCCTGGGCGTTCAGCAGATTATGGTCGCCTCTTAAGTATGACTAACTTCAGGAGGATAGAAGAATCCTGACCTAGCGAGGAGGAAATAGTCCATGCTCAATCCGTATCTCAAGACCTCTGGAGTCAAAGCGGTTGACCGCCGAACCGGAGACATTTTCAACCCAATGAGTGTTGGTCCGATTGGCCGCTCCGGAAAGAGGTCCGAGAGCGCTACGGAGAAGATGTTCAATGTTCGTGGCGAGCTGAACGCGTCCAACAAGGGCGAGGCCTTGGATAAAATCCAGGCCATCCTTGATGGTATGGCGAATGGCACGTACGACGCGGGCAACGTGCGAGTCGCCTCGCAGGCTGGCGACTACACAGTGGATGAGAGCGAAGCGATCCTTCGCGAAGCTTTTTCCGATCCTTCTAGCGAGGGTTTTCGGCAGGTAGGTCAGGGCCTCCTGAATCCGATCAAAGAGGTCATCGATTACGAGGGCCTTGCTCGTAAGGTCTTGGCGCCTAGGACAGTCAAGGGCGGCGAGGTGGTGCGCTACGACAAGGACGTGTACGTGCAGGGCTGGGTCATTGCCGAGGACGGCCAGACCCCGCAAAGCGTGGTGGAAGGAAAGTATATCTACCCGCCCGAGTTCGAGGTTACTGCTTACCCGAGCATTGAGATCAAGGACAAATATCGTGCCCAGTACGATATTCTGGCTCGTGTACAGGACCGTGCGCGCATGGCCATCGAGTATCAGGAAGACCTGGCGCTCGTCTCGCTGCTGACTGCTGGTGCGAACCAGGTCAACACGACCACCCTGTTCGCGACGCTGAACCTCGCGGCTCTGGAAGCGGTTCGTTATCAGATCGAACGTCATCGCCTGATCTGCGATAAGTTTATTATCCATCGTCAGGAAGTGTCCGACCTGATCAACAACCTGGTGAACAACGTCGACCCCGTGACGACCCGCGAGTTGGTGATGGCCGGTTACATCGGATCCATCCTCAATGCGTTGATCATCACGACTGCCGGTACGAACACCTACGAGATCCTGCAGCCCGGTGAGGTTCTTGCGTGTACCGTTCCGGAGTACCTGGGCGGCATGCCGGTGCGTGTGGAGCTGTTCTCTGAGCCCGTAAACGAATTCATGACAGGCTTGCCACGTCAAGGCTGGTTCTGGTACGAGCTGATCTCGCAGGTGCTTGCTAATCCTGCGGGTGTTAGCTACGGCCAGAAAACCACCTAATCGGTGATGTCTGGTCCCCAGTAGTCATGCTTGGTAGGGGTGCTTCTCTGCGAAGCACCCCTACTTTTGTGTTAGCACACTTTAGAATAAAGGAGATCGAAATGAAATTTGACGCGCGGGTCCTTCAACGAGAAATGGATCTTGCGGCTGAAGAGCTGGAACGTACAGGGTACCTGGACCTTGCGGAGCGCGTGGATCGGTACAACACGCTTATACCTTCAGCCAGCAAAAAAGATCTTCCGC
>Ga0315291_10010216_pt1 | contig 11483 bp, 11 predicted proteins | sample YL17G12_20_MG_FD_203070 | JGI IMG/M metagenome (GOLD analysis project Ga0315291, IMG submission 203070) | Sediment microbial communities from Yellowstone Lake, YNP, Wyoming, USA - YL17G12_20 | ecosystem: Environmental > Aquatic > Freshwater > Lake > Sediment | place: USA: Wyoming | collected...
CTCAGACTGTTAAACATGTCTCCAAAAAGCGGAAGGTACATATGAGTTGCACTATGCATTTTATCCCTTGCCTGCCTGCTCGAAGCCTCTTGCCCACCGTAGCCTTGGCGAAGGAGGGTGGCGTAGGAGGGCGCCTTACGCTTGACGCCTGACGGTTTCTGAAATGGCGCAGGATAGGTTGGAAGAATGTGTGTGGAGCCTCCATGGGAAAGGTTCGAGCCATTCAAAAGCCGAATGGGAGGCGACATCCCGGCCAACAGCGAATGGATTTCTCTGCCGGGGCAAGCTGTGGCTTCAGGAGCGGACACCGGAACAGTTGAAAGGGGGAGGAGGCGAATAAGAACAAGGAAGCTCGGCACGTGGACTTATGGACAGGCGTTACCGCCCTGGGTGAAAATTGGGCTGAGCCTTCTGCAGGGATAATCGGGTAAAGGGAGCAAGAGAAGTGAAACAAGTAAACTACGTCCCCGGAGTAATTTTTCATTCAAACGATGTGCGAGATGAATTGATTCGTGGCGGGATACCGGCGGAATATGTCGCTATTAAGACAAGCGAGGAAGATGAGCTCAAGGAAATTGACGATATCGGCGGGCTGATGTCGCGCGATTGTCCAGTGCGCTATATCATCACCAAGCAGGCGTTGCAGGAAGGGTGGGACTGTGCCTTCGCGTATGTGCTTGCGGTACTGGATAAGACACATTCAAAAACAGCTTTGACGCAGCTTGTGGGGCGAATTTTGCGGCAACCGTACGCGAAAAAAACAGGCGTGAAATTGTTGGATGAAAGTTATGTATTCGCGTATCGCCAAGAGACGTCGGAGCTGTTTGAAGGAATCAAAAAAGCGTTTGAAGGCGAAGGGCTGGGAGATTTGCGCACACATATTTCGGCGGATGAAGGTTTGGAGGGGTACAAAAAAGATTTTGAAGCGAAGGAATATAAAGTCCGAAAACGTTTTGAAAAGGTAGCCGAGCAGATTATTTTGCCGTTTTTCACGATCAAAGATCGCGGCAAATGGCGCAAGGTAAGCTATGAAATGGATATTTTGAGCAGGATAGATTGGGATGCTATCAATTTGGAAAAGATATTTTCATTATCTTTAACCGATCGGGTGGTGAGTGATGATGAATATGTCGCCCAATTATCCGACGATGTGCGCAAGGTCATTGAAGAAAAGCGCGTGGCGCAGAAAGAGATAGGCGGCGTTGTGGTTGATGGCATTTTTATGGCACAGCAATTATGTGATGTTATTCCCAATCCGTGGGTGGCGTATCGCTTTGCCGAAACAATTTTGGCGAAAAATCTTGCACTTCATGGAGAGGCGCGCGTGAGTACAAATTTTTCTTTCATTATCGAGGAGGCCAAGCGTGTGATTGCCGAGCAGCGTGACACGATGGCGGAAAACTTTTTTAATGAGTTGCTTGAAAAAGGTGCGATTCGGTTTATGGTGGTGAGCAAGGATTTTGGATTTAAACTACCCCAAAAGATTCGCGTACCGGCGAACTCCGAGTACCTGCGCCGACCTGATGGGAGCCCGATGCAGTTGAGCTTATTTGAGTTTGTGGCGAAAGACTCATTTACGGAGGGATTGGAGAAGCCGGTAGCGTATTTTTTGGATGATCAGAGCCGGTTATTCTTTTGGTATCGCAATGAGGTAAAGCATGACTACGGTATTCAAGCTTGGAAGAAGGGTAAGATATATCCGGATTTTATTTTTACCGTGACCGATGAAAAACAGAAAGATAAAGTAAACAAGGTGTATATTGTCGAGACAAAAGGCGATCAGTTGATCGGCAATCTTGATACAAAATACAAAGAATCGGTGTTTGATTTGTGTAATCGCTATGCTAAGAAACTGCCAGCGGACACATTGGGATTTGTAATGAAAGATCGGGAGATTGAGTATGAAGTTATTTACGGGTTCGAATGGCAAAGGAAGTTGAGTGCGCTTTTTTCTGTAAAGAAATAGGCGGCGCGCCAGCTTCGCTTGAGCTTGGGGATGGTTCTCATATTCTTTTTAAATAACAGATAGATACAAACTAATTATTTAAAAACTCGGTGTCATCCATAAAAAAGCTGGTCCGTTCCAAATTTGGGTTGCGCTTCCCTGATTTTGAGAAAACCAATGAATCCAGAAAACGGAAGTTTTGATAGAACGCAATTTCTAATCGAAGAATGGAAGACAGTCATTGAAACCCAGATTCACTTCAATGAAATGATAATCCGTGCCAGAACGACAGGAGTTAGTGTTGTGATGGCTGTATACGGTGCCGCGGCTCTTTCTATTGGACAGTATCCAGGAAAGTTCATCAATGTATTTGGCGCACAATTCCATGTTAGCGCAGCAATAATACTCTTTGGGATTTCGCTACTAGCGGGCATTTTCTGTATGGATTACCTCTATTATTACCGGCTATTGTTGGGGGCAGTGGAACGTGGGGAAGAAATTGATAAGGCATATGAGGGGTTTACTGTGGGGACCACAAGGCTATTTGGTATGACAACGATGATATCAAGAAAAGTGAGTAAACGAAGAGCGACCGCATGCCTTATCATTTTTTATGGAATTCCATTAATTGTTGGCATACTTTCTTTTATATATCTTACCTGCATTTACTGCGTTGAAGTTCCAGCCAGAGTTTGAAATGTGGATTGTAAGTTAGGATTATTAGAGGCAGGTTTTAATTTTAAGGTGAGACCGTGCAACGTCTCAATGTAAGGCAATCTCAGATCAGAGAGTGTATCGAGAAGTCGCTATTTGCGGTTGATCGACTGCCACCTCTCCAAAAAGGGGAAATTCTTCTCCTACAACTTGTTAAATCCGAAGCTTTGGAATTAGGGAAACTGCATTCTCGGATCGAATTTGCCCTCGTGTACGATCACTACGAACTAGATCATACTGGTGAAATAAGCCGCCATCACTGGCCATTGGCTGGCAAGACTTGGAAATATATCCTCTTTTGCTCGGAAACAATACCAACGATACCGTTTAGCTTAGAAGACTTACCTCTTTCGGCAGATTATGGTGGGCGTACAAATCCAAGAGCGATTAACGCAAAGGATGAGGTTCTGATACTACCTTTTATTTGGGGTAGAATGACCGGGTATGAATTAAGAGATGAATTCGGACCGAACTTGGTTAGAGAGGCAATTGTTAATTATGACGTCATAGTCGAGAGAGAAAAACCACGAAAAATAATCATTCCTGAGCATGAAGAATATTACCTTACCGGGAGCCGTTGTTAGCTGAATCACTGAAATCGATTTACGACCACAGGTGCCAGGTTTGCGGAATGAATTTTAAGATTAATTATGACGAACCATTTGCGGAAACCCACCATATTCACTCTTTGAGCAAGGGCGGTCTGGACATCAGCAAGAATATTATTGTCATCTGCCCAAACCATCACCGAATAATTCATAAAACTGACGCTAAATTTGACAGATCGAGGCTTTTGTACAAATACCCGAATGGGTTGGAAGAAAGATTATTGCTAGCCGACCATTTCGAACAAAAATCCTTTTGGACATGAGTAATGGAAGGCTACGGGGTCAGGCTTTGGATATTTCGATTTGGTGTCATCTATAAAAAGGTTGGCGTATTCCAAATGCACGCATAGTGCAGAGCGAAAAACGCGTAGCGTTGTGAGATGAGAGAGGAATAGAAAGAGAGCAATATGTGGTGGACGATATTAGGCATAGCCGCAGCCTCATTGACCATGTTCGGGAGATTCATCTGGGGTCAGGCTTGAGAAATTGATATTCGGTGGCATCCATAAAAAAGTTGGCCCTGCCCTGAAGCATAGCGCATAGCGATATCTCAAACTCAATACAGAGAGGTGGACTCTGGCGAGACCCTTTCGAATCAAGTTTGAACATGAAAGCATATTTATATTTCCCCCCCTTCCCCTTTTTTTATTTGATCACTCTCGGGGACTCGGTCCTTTCTTTAAGGCAGGCCTTAAGTTAGGGAGAAATGTCGGCAACACTTCCTCTTTTTTTTATATTCGTCGCCGAATAGAACATTTCACAGTAATCGATAAATCCTGCCTGAAAACTCATTGACAAACGAGGAAATTTATTTTAGGGTTTGCCCGAAAAGCAAGTTCTCATCAATTCAAGACTGGGTGTAAAAGAGAGCCTATAAAAGGTTTATCATTGGGCGGTGTTCACCGTCGATGGCAGTTGTCTTTTTACAGGAGGAGCATATGAGTGAGAAACAGAATGACAAAAACCAGGTTTTTCAAACGGGGCGGACGACACTGGTTCGTCGCCCGGAACGCGGGCGATACGATTTCCCGGCCATTGCGGCTATTTTGGACGAGGCCTATATCTGCAATATCGGGTTCGTGCTGGAGGGGCAGCCCTATGTGCTTCCGACCGCTTTCGGCCGAGATGGACACATCATTTATTTTCATGGGCATTTGGAGAATCACATGTTGAACGTGATCGGAAGCGGTATACCGATTTGCTTTACAAGCATGATCCTGGACGGGTTCGTACTCGCGAAGTCCGCGTTCAGGCATTCCATGAATTATCGTTCCGTGGTGGTGCTCGGTAGACCCAAATTGGTGCACGACGCGGAGAAGCAGCACGCTTTGAGGGTCATTACCAATCACGTGATTCCAGGCCGATGGGAAGATGTCCGAACCCCCACACAGGAGGAACTTGATAAGGTGGTCGTCGTCAAGCTGGCGATCGAGGAAGCCTCGGCCAAAGTCCGGACCGGTCCACCGGTTGATCTGGATGAAGATCATGGGCGCGATGTGTGGTCGGGCGTTATTCCGGTTTCGCAAAACTATCACGCGGCACATCCGGCACCAGACTGCGGCGCGACCGCGCCGCTCCCGAAGTACGCCGTCAACTATACGAGGCCAACCGGCCGCTGAAACCTGTCCGTCAGTTCAAGTTGAGGGCACTGACTATTAGAGGTTCCCCATGAATCGAAAATTTCATGGTCTAATCGCGTTTCCTGTCACGCCGACAGACGCGGAGGGGTGTTTCGATATTCAAGCCTTCCGCCTGCTGGTCGATCGCCTGATCGAATCGGGTGTACATGGTCTCGCCGTTCTGGGCAGCACGGGCGGGGCTATGTATTTTTCAGAGCAAGAGCGTAAAGAGGTCGCTTCCGCAGCCGTCGAGATCGTCGGCAACCGCATCCCGTTGATGATTGGCACCGGAGCCATCACGACGGCCGAAACCATCCGGCTTTCCAAGCATGCGGAAACCATCGGCGCGGATGCCGTGCTGATCGTCCCGGTTTCTTACTGGCCTCTTAGTCCAGAGGAGGTGTATAGGCATTTCGAGCGGATCGCTCGGGCACTCACGATCTCTATATGCGTTTACAACAATCCGCGGACCACGCAAGTGGACATCCATCCGGAACTGGCAGGGCGACTGTCCGCGCTGCCCAATATCGACACATTCAAGGAAACTTCGGCCGACATCGATCGGGTGACGAAGCTGTCGGAAAGCTCCGGCGGAAAGCTAAGCGTTGCTTACAGTCGCGATGCAAGTGCCTGTGAGGCACTGATTGCCGGTGCTCACGCGTGGCACTCGGGGATCGCAAACGTCATACCAAAGCAGTGTGTAAAAATTTTCGATCTGGTCAAAAGAGCCGCCAATTACGAGCTCGCCAACCAGCTCGCCAATGAGATCGCTCCGCTGTGCCGATTCGCGTCCGAAAAGGGACTCATCCGATCAGTGCATGCGGCGTTAGAACTGATGGGTAAGGGTGCCGGGAGGCCGCGTGCGCCAATCGAGGCTTTGCAGGGAGTGGATCGGGAGATGCTTCAGAAACACTTAACCGCATTGAACTTAATCTAATCGGAGGTCGCTGAGATGGCTAATCAAAAAAGCGTTGACTTAGGCAAAGTACTGTTACATATCCCAAGGTATTTGTTCGCATCGCCACACGCCGGGATAAGCGCTGCTGTCGCTTTGTGTATTTTTTTGTTGGCGGCAGTGCCTCCGGCACAGGGTCAGACCTATCCAAACAAGCCGATCACGCTCGTAGTCGGTTTTCCGCCAGGAGGTCCAACCGATGTGAGCGCGAGGATTGTCTCCACCGCGCTTTCCAATAGCGTCAAACAACCCGTTATTGTCGACAACCGACCGGGGGCGGGCGGAAATGTTGCGGCGGGTGTTGTGGCGCGGGCGGATAAGGATGGGTATACGCTTTTGCTCACCCAAATTGCAACGCACGGAATCTCGCCAAGCCTGTATAAGAAACTGTCGTATAATGCTAAGGAAGATTTCTCGCCAGTGACCCAGTTGATCAACGTACCGGTGATGTTGACGGTAACGCCGTCCATGCCGGTGAAGAATGTGCGTGAACTGATTGCTTATCTCCAGCAGCATCCCGATCAGGTCAATTTTGCGTCGGGAGGTAACGGGACATCGATGCACCTTTCGGGCGAGCTGTTCAAGTACATGACCGGAACACGAATGACACATATCCCCTATAAAGGCAGTTCAACTGCCTATCCGGACTTGATGTCAGGTCGCGTTCAAGTGATGTTTGATCCCATGACCTCGATATTTCCTTTAGTTCAGTCCGGGAGGCTCAGAGGCTTGGCGGTGGGCTCGAAGACGCGCGTTCCTACAGCGCCGGATATACCAACAATCGACGAATCAGGGGTACCCGGCTTCGAAGTGAATTCCTGGTTTGGTGTCGTGGTGCCGAAGGGTACCCCATCCGACATCATCACATTCTTGTACCAAGAGTTTGCAAAGATACTGCAGCGGGAAGACGTGCGTAACCAACTTGCCAGTGTCGGTGCAATAGGCGTGGGATCGTCACCGCCACAGTTTGCCAAGTTTATCGATACAGAAATAGAAAAGTGGAGGCGGGTAGTCGATTCGGCCGGTCTGAAAATTGACTAGACCCATCGCGTACGTGGTGAAGAATCAGAATCATTTACGTTCACATTCATTCTGAAAGGATTGCGACATGAGCTCTGCCAGCCAAGATGCCCTTAGCGGCATGTATGTCTTTTCCATTACGCCAACAACGCACGACGGCGGCGTGAACGAGCAGGTGCTCCGCGAGCTTGTAGATCACTTCATCGCCGAGGGCGTCGATGGCATCGCGATGTTGGGCAGTACGGGCAACGTCGCATCGTTTAGCGAAGCGGAACGGCGGCACGTGGCAGAGGTTGCGGTCGAGCAGGCGCGGGGCCGTGTGCCTGTGATGATCGGCACCGGAGCCATCACGACGGCCGAATCGGTCAGGCTGTCACGCCACGCGCACAGCATCGGCGCGTCGTCGGTACTGGTGGTGCCCATCACCTACTGGCTCCTGACCGACACGGAAATCTTGGATCATTACCGCGCGATATCAGATGCGGTCGATATTCCGGTTGTGATCTACAACAGTCCGCGGCTGACGGTAACCGATCTGCAGCCTGCATTGCTCGCCAAGCTGTCCCAGATCAAGAACATCTCTCACATGAAGGAAGCTTCGATGGATCTTTCGCGCATACGGCAGACGCTGCGTCTGAGCGGCGGGCGTATGAAGATCGCAACGGGGCGCGACAACACTGCTTTCGAGGCTTTCCTGCTCGGCGCTAGCGGATGGTATGCAGGCATTGGGAACCTAATTCCGCGTCTTTGCACAGAACTGTTTAACGCCAGTGTCAAACAGCCCGACCTGCAACGGGCGCAATCGTTGGCAAGCAGGATTGCACCCCTGACCGATTTCGCGATGGACAGAGGCCTCGTCAGGGTTTCGCACACCGGCCTCGAGCTGATGGGCCGAAATGTAGGCGCACCGCGCGCCCCGGTGAAGATGCTTGAAAGTGCGGACCGGGATCGCTTGAAACAAATCCTTACCGATCTCAAACTGTTATAAAACCATACGAATGGAGTTTTCGTCGGCGACGCGCTGTGTGCGAGCGAGCCGGAAGCCTTGATCCTGGAACCGGATGCCTTAACCGCACCAACGAATCATTCCGGCGTGCCACCAGTCGCCGGATCAGTGCTGGCAAGCGGTGCCACTACGGGCGTTACGGCAAATCATGACCTCGCCAAGCGAAGCAGGTCAAGAGCGGATAGACACGGGGAACTCAGGCGATATCGGGAACGCGATGATAGATGAGCAGCAGGCTGGCGTGCATTCAGTTTTTCTGTGGAAGCAGAAAGAATGAAGATAAAGAATCCAAAGGACTTCTGGGCCGGGTTGATGTTCATCGCCTTCGGCCTGTTTTTTCTGTTCGTCGCGCGCAACTACGAGATGGGCAGCGCGACGCGCATGGGGCCGGCGTATTTCCCGACTATGCTCGGCGGCCTGATGGCTGTGCTCGGGGGCATCGTGTTTTTCCAGTCCTTCGTGGTGAAAGGGGAGAAGGTGCCCGCGATCTCCTTCCGACAAATCTTCTTTGTCATCCTGTCACTGCTTGTGTTCGGCTTCCTGCTCAAGCCGATCGGTATGGTGCTTGCCTTGGCGCTTCTGGTCGTCGTCTCTGCGTTCGCCGGACACGAGTTCAAACTCAAGGAGGTGCTGATTCTTTCCGTCGTGTTGATCATCTTCTCCGTGTTAGCGTTCGTCAAGGGCCTCGGGCTGCCTTTCCCGCTCTGGCCTAAGTTCCTGCACTGAGGAGAACGCAATGGACCTGCAATTCCTGCACAATCTTTCGCTCGGCTTCGGCGTCGCCTTCCAGTGGTGGAACCTGTTCTTTTGTCTGGTGGGCGTGATGCTAGGCACGCTGATCGGCGTGCTGCCCGGCATCGGCCCGACCGCAACCATCGCGATGCTGCTGCCGGTCACCTTCAGCCTCTCGCCGGTCACCGCGCTGATCATGCTTGCCGGCATCTATTACGGTGCGCAGTACGGCGGCTCGACGACGGCGATCCTGGTCAATATCCCGGGCGAGGCGTCCTCCGTAGTGACCTGCCTCGACGGCTACCAGATGGCGCGACAGGGCCGGGCGGGTCCGGCACTCGCAACTGCGGCGATTAGTTCGTTCTTCGCCGGCTGCGTGGCCACCGTGATCGTGGCAATGTTTGCCCCACCGCTGGCAGAAGTCGCACTCAAATTCGGCCCCGCCGAGTACTTCTCACTGATGGTGCTCGGCCTGGTGGCTGCCGTCGTGCTGGCACACGGCTCGCTGCTCAAGGCGATTTCAATGGTGGTGCTCGGCCTCCTGCTCGGCCTGGTCGGCGCCGACTTGAACTCGGGCGTGCTGCGTTTCGCGTTCGGTATTGAGGAACTCTCCGACGGGATCGGCTTCGTCAGCGTGGCGATGGGCCTGTTCGGCATTGCCGAGATTGTCATCAACCTCGAACTCAAGGAACACCGCGAGGTGTTCACCAGCAAGGTCGGGCGACTGATGCCGTCGAAGGAGGATTTCCGGCGCATGTGGAAATCCATCCCGCGCGGTACCGCCCTCGGCGCGGCGCTCGGCATCCTGCCTGGCGGCGGTGCGGTGCTCGCCTCGTTCGGCGCCTACACGCTGGAGAAGAAAATCTCCAAATACGGCCACGAGTTCGGCAAGGGCGCCATCGAAGGCGTTGCGGCACCGGAGTCGGCGAACAATGCCGGCGCGCAGACCTCGTTCATTCCGATGCTCACGCTGGGCATTCCGTCCAACGCTGTGATGGCGTTGATGATCGGGGCGATGATGATCCAGGGCATTGCCCCGGGCCCGTTGGTGATGACGGAGAAGCCGGAATTGTTCTGGGGCCTGATCGCCTCAATGTGGATCGGGAACGCCATGCTCCTGATCCTGAACCTGCCCCTGATCGGCATGTGGGTCAAGCTGCTCACCGTGCCCTATCGCATCCTCTACCCGTCGATTCTGGTGTTCATGGCGATCGGCGTGTACAGCCTGTCGAGCAGCCCCTTCGATGTGATGTTGATGGCTATCTTCGGGATTCTCGGCTACGTTTTCGTCAAACTCGAATGCGAACCAGCACCGCTGATCCTCGGCTTCATTCTTGGGCCGCTGATGGAAGAGAACCTGCGGCGCGCGCTGCTGCTGTCGCGCGGCGACCCGATCGTATTTTTCACCGAGCCGGTCAGCGCCGGGTTCCTCATCGCTGCGATCATCCTGCTCGGCATAGTTCTCGCGCCGACCATCCGCAAGAAGCGCAAGGAGGTTTTCGTCGGAGACTAGCCGCATTGCGCGCCCTTTCCGGTGTGCAGGAAGAAAGAGCCATGCGAGGTCTGCGGCCCATGGCTTGTTGCTGTTTCTCTACATGAAAAAGGAGGGACATCCATAAATTTATAAGTTTCTTTCTGATGAGTGGCATCCATAAAAAGTTGGCCTGCTGAATAGAAGGAGGCTACGGGGTCAGGCTTGGGATATTTCGATTTGGTGGCATCCATAAAAAAGTTGGCCATTCCAAATGAGGAATGCGGAATTTAAAACCAGAAAAAACATGGAGCAGAGCACCGGCCAACAGCAGGTATTTTCGGTGGGCAGGCAGAGGGGAAAGCGTAGAAACGTGGTAAGAGCTATACTCTCCAAACTTGAGACTGAAAAGAGATGATCGCGGTGTGAAACTGATATGCCATCTCAATATCTTTATGTGTTTCTTGATGAAGCGGGTGATTTTAACTTTTCGGTAACCGGGACGAAATTTTTCACGCTCACCACAATTACCAAGACAAGACCATTCTCATGGGATGCACCTCTTATATCGTTAAAATATGATCTAATTGAAGTAGGTCTCGATATGGAATATTTCCATGCAGCAGAGGATCGACAAGCCGTTCGAGATCGAGTGTTCGCCATTATCACGAGTAACATTGGGAATTTGCGGATCGACTCATTAATTGTTGAAAAGCCAAAAACGGGTCCTGCATTCCAAGTCGTGGAGAAATTTTATCCCAGGATGATTGGCTATTTAATACGCTATGTTCTTGAACCTCGAAATCTAAGGGAATACGCAGAGGTTATTGTTATCACGGATAGTATACCTGTCAGTAGAAAGCGAGAGGCCATAGAGAAAGCTGTAAAACAAACTCTTTCAAGGATGTTGCCACCGGGTACAAGGTATAAGCTTCTACACCACGCATCAAAATCTTGCGCCGGCCTTCAGATTGCAGATTATTGCAACTGGGCGATATTCAGGAAATGGGAACGAGGAGATTTGCGAAGCTACAATTTAATAAGATCTGGAATACAGAGCGAATTTGATATCTTCAGATCTGGGCGGAAGTACTACTATTGAATTACCTATAAAAAGCGACCGCCCTGACTACCCTTGCGGGAGAGCCCCTTGGGCTCTTGTCATCAGGGCGGAACCTTTAAATCTAATAGAAGTATGTCAAATAAAAATATAAAAGTCAAGAAAAATATTGCGACCGGAAAAAGCTTTTAGATTCATATTGTTATAGGCAGGAAACCTTGGGGACGTTCGGGAAGGAAGGCTACGGGGTCACCCATTAAAAGACACCTGTCAAGAGAAAAAAGTAGTCCGCAAGCAAGAAGAAGCGTTTTTTTTGAGGAGAAGATGCGGCTGCGAGAATGGGCCGTTCTATA
>Ga0315291_10010217_pt1 | contig 11483 bp, 6 predicted proteins | sample YL17G12_20_MG_FD_203070 | JGI IMG/M metagenome (GOLD analysis project Ga0315291, IMG submission 203070) | Sediment microbial communities from Yellowstone Lake, YNP, Wyoming, USA - YL17G12_20 | ecosystem: Environmental > Aquatic > Freshwater > Lake > Sediment | place: USA: Wyoming | collected...
TGGAAAATGGGCTCGTGGGCAACTGAAATTACTTTCGCACCCAGTCTTTGGGCAATCTGCCTTGTTTTGTCTTGGGAAGATTCATCAACAACAATCATTTCATCCGCGATATCGGTAACGGACGATAAACACTCCCCTATATTTTTTTCTTCGTTTCTGGTAGCAAGGACCACCGAGAGCTTATTTATTGCCATATTATCCCGATTTTAACACCATTTCGGCCGCTTTTTCTCCCAGTTCGATTGCATAGTTTGTTCCCCTGTCCCAGGGATAAACCTGTTCAATGTTTGCCAGAAAAAGATTTGCTATCGGCGTTTCCATGGAAGGCATTATCTTCGAATAATTGAGGGGAACAATGGGCTGAGCGAAAGGAGTCTTAAAAACCCAGGAACCGATAATCCAGTCCTTGGAAAAAGAGGGATTAATCTTTTTAAGATACGGCATGTATTCAGCCAACAGGGAATTTGCGTCTTTTTGGAAGTATTCGTGGTTGTTGGAAAGATACTTACCTATATAGACAATATTTTCTCCTCCGTAATTTGAAGACATCATGAAATTGGTATGTTCAACAACAGCCAGAAAGGGAAATTTTAATTCCCCGATACTCAACCAGTAGGTCCCATCGGAAAGAAACTTCCGCCTTAGGGAAAGCACAAGATTGACGGCCCCCAAGCCCTTAAGGGAAGAGAGATTTTGTATGTAGCTTTCGGGAAGGCCTTTGACAACCTTCAAAAACAAAAAAGAAGGGAGGGTGCAGATTACGCTATCAAAGTTATATTTTTCTTTTTCTGTTTTGACAAAAAGCTTTTCTCCATCTTTTTCGACTGATTCCACTTTCGTTCCGTAAAGAAATTTTCCGTTTAGCTTTTTAATCTCTTTCTCCAGCTTTTTTGCAAAAGACAAAAATCCTCCTGCCGGATAGCACAATTTTATACTTCTTTTTTTGATTCTTGCCCAAAACCAGGAAGCGGGGATGCTGTCCGCATATGCAGAAAACTTCTTTTGAAATAAAGGCTGCCATAAAACCCTCCAGGACTCTTCTCCCATGTATTTTTCCAAGAATTCTTTCGCGGTTACTCCTTCCAGAGGTTTCCAAAAGGGAGTCAGCTTAAGATACGCCAAAACAATTCCCGTTCTCATCCTTTGCCAAAAAGAAATCCTGCCAAATCTTAAAAGAGAAAGTGGCGAATCCAGCTGAAAAATGTCTCCGTCAAGAAAGGTGGAAGTTTTGGTTGGTCCAATTACCACCTCTTGTCCGATTTCTTTCGCCAGATTTCTTGCCGACATATCCGAATAAAACCAGTGGTGGTAGTGCTTTTCCAAAGACCACTTCCAGACTGCTCTTTCAAAGCCTGCAGCAAGTCCTCCCGGCTTTTCATCCATTTCAAAAACCGTAACTTCCGCTCCATTTTTTGCAAGCTTGTGAGCCGAGGAAAGACCCGAAAAACCTGCGCCGATTATTCCTACTTTCATCTTTTAGTTGGCAACCGCCTCAAAATAAAGATACCCGTTTGTCCCGTAAATTCTTTTGACAATGTTTGCTTCGTTGTGGATTTCTTCATCGGTTCCCACGATTAGGGTATTGGGGGTATCGGGCCTTATTTTGTCGAAATCGATTGCCTCAAAATGGTATTTGTCAAAATCCCTGACTGTCGAAAATCCGTATTTGTCCCTGGGACTAAGCGTGTGTTCCTTTTGGAACTTATCGGGAGGATATTTCGTGTAAAAAAGGAAAAGGATATAGGGCTGGTCGTATCTGTCCGTAACCCATATTTTTCTGAACTTATCTTTATTTTCCTCCACATACGAAACCAGTTCTTTGACTCCGTATTGAGATGAGAAGGGATATTCCTTTGCCATATGGAACCAGTACATATGTAAGTATCTAGCGAAATTCCATCCAAAAAGAACCAGAAATCCCAAAAATATGATATCTAAGACAATTTTTTTCTTGATAAGGGAATGAAGTAACGCCGAAAGGCAGATTAGTCCGTAAGCTGAAATTATTACCAAAGGAATAACCATGTTTTGGGCCCTGAGAGCATGTGGAGATTGGAAGGTCAGAGCGGCACCAACGGGGGCTACCAAAAGCCAGATAAGTATCGGGGCCCAGCCTTTGGATTTCTTGGCAATAAAGACAAATCCTGCTACCAAAAAGACAATGTCCAAAAGGTACATCTGCCCCGTTTCCGGAACCTTATTTCTTTGTATTATGTCTCCCGAGACAAAAAGAAATTCACCTTCATAGTGTTCAAGCCAGTTCTTGGCAAATGCCAGACCGTAATTTACCGCTTTATTATGAAGAACTTTGGCGACTAAACCCTGATAATTTTGGTGCTCTCCTCTTTGTTCCTGAATGCGTGCCAAAGGCCCGGAATCCGCAAAAAGTCCCACGCCGGCCGCCCTTGAGGCCATTTGCCCTTTGGTAAAATCCTTGGCCAGAGGCACCAGAAGAATTAAAGCTGCTACTCCCGCAAATAAGAAAAGTTTTAGGTTTTGCTTAACTTGTTTCCAATAGGCAAAAAGAAGGCCGAAAACAAGGAGGGGAACAATTACCCTGGCCGCATGATACGTGTATAAGGATAGTGTCAAAGCCAAGACAGAGAAGGCCAAATTGTAAATCTTCGGATTCTTAACCGCTCTTATAAGGAATAAAACTCCGGTGGTTATAAAGAAGGTCGCGCTATTTACTTCCCAGCCGCCGCGAGAAAAATGAATATGCCATGGAGAAATGGCCAGGAAGAAAGAAGACAAAAGGGCCAGCTTTTCATCCTCGAATATTTCCTTGACCAAAAAATATAAAACGAGGACAGTGGCCACTCCAAGAACTGCTCCGGGAATTCTGACCGCCCATTCGTTAAGTCCCAGGCTCTTCACAAAGGGTATGACCAAGTAGAAATAAAGGCCGGGTTTGTAATCGTTGAAGGATTGAAAATGAATTGGCCAGGAATTTCCGTGTTCGTCTCTACCGGTTTGGATTAGGGAATAGGCGTTGTAGCCTATGGCCGCCTCGTCAGCATTTAGGGCAGGGTAATCGTTAAGTCTATAAAACCTTAGGAAAATCGAAATAAGAACAATTAGTAAAATTAATATCTTTTTCATTTGACCTCCAAAACCCTAAAGGCTGTGTAAATCCCGTCCGGATATTTAATATCTGCAATCACCCTGAAAAGATTCGGGTCCGAGGAATCCTTGGGCGGTATCGTCTCAGGGTCGGCCGCAAAAAGGGTGCCCCTGTCTCCCCTAAAAAGGGTCCAGTTGATTATCGTAAATTCAATGTTGTCCAATTTGTTTACATAGCCAACATCCCCTTTAAATCCGCTTTCAGAAAACACTACCTGTTTCTGATATTTATTGGGATCGTACTTCTGATAAAAAAGAAAATAGATGTAGGGCTGGGCAAAAGACTGCTGAACAACTATTCTCTGGTAATTTTTCTGAATCGGGGTTATTTCTTTTACTATTTGCTTGTAGCCGTATTCCCAAAGCTTGGCCTGGTGTATGGGCAGGTGAATAAAATAAGCGTCCAAGAAATAGGCAAAACTTAACAAAAAGACAACAAAATAAGCGAATTTAAAATATTTGCTAGAAAGAATCTTCTGAAGTCCGAAAGACAGAATAATTACCAAAGGAATAACCATGTTCATTGCCCTTATGGAGTGGACTTCGTTGCGAGTGAGGGCTGACGGCAAAGGAGACAAGATAAGCCACAGCCAAACCAATGCGGTACTTTTGCTTAATCCCTTTCTTACGAGAGCCACAAATCCCAAAACTATAAGGATGATATCCGATAAAAGAAGCATTCCCTGGTAAGGAGCGGAATGTCTGGGATTGGACCAGTCCCCTTCGAAAAATAGAAACCTCCCGGAGAAATGGTTAAACCACCTGCCCAAGATTGCCCTTTTGAAATTCAAAGTCTCCGAATGAAAAAGATAATAATTTAAATCGCCGATTTTCTCTCCTGCCTGACCTAAGAAAGCATTCAACGACTCTTCGGTTCTGGGATAAGAAAAGATGCTAAATACCGTAAGTCTTCCCGTTTGACCACGAAAAACACTCACCAAAATCGGTATGGAAATTACAAGTCCGACAAAAATTGCAGAAAGGATATGAATTTTGGGGAAGCGGATAAATTTTCGCCAATAAAGACAAACAAGAATAATTACTATAATAGCTGTTGCCAGTTTTGCTCCCTGATAAGTCAAAAGCGTGAGTGCAAAAAAGACAGATGATGGAATTATAAACTTGGACTTTTCCAAAGATTTGAGGAAAAAGTAGATTCCCGAAAGGGTAAAAGCTAGGGCAACGTTTGCCTCCCAGGCCCCGCGTGAGAAATATACAGCCCAGGGAGTAACTGCCAGGACAAATGCCGAAATAAGGGCCAGTCTTTCGTCAAAAAGTTTCTTGACAATAAGGTAGAGAAGAAAAACGCTTAGTATACCTGCAAAAGCGGAGGGAAACCTTACCCCGAATTCGCTGAGCCCGAAAACCAGAATCGAAGGGACGGTCAGATAAACATAAAGCCCAGGTTTATAATCCCCAAACGACTTAAAAATCATCGGGAAAACTTGTCCGTATTCATCCTTCCCGGTTTTTAGTATCGAATAGGCGTTGTAGCCTAAAGAGGCCTCATCGGAAGTCAAATGGGGAGGAACGGACGCCAAAAGAACAAGCCTTATTAAGGCTGCTATCCCCAATATCAATATCAGGATTTTAGTTTTCATGACATTTTCTTAAATGACATATCAACATTTACATGTTGCTATAAAATTCGAAAGTGGGACTCCCGTTTAGGAAATTTATTGTCTTCAGTCTCTTCCACCCCCGGGGGTAATTACCGGGGCTTGTAACCAAAAGACAGCGGCTATCGCAATCAACCTTGCCCTTACTTTCCAATACGAATGTTTCCCCTTCCTTTGGGATATCCCAATCGTTAACAAAATAAAACTTGTCGAACCTATCCACCCAAAACCACCCGGACTGTTCGAATCTTATAAGATTAGGGTCGTTCTTGTATTTCGCCGGATCCCAAGGCCAAAAAAACAAGAAAAATTCGTGAGGTTCTCCGTACTTTTTACTGACAATAATTCTGTCGTATTTTGCGTAATTGTCTTTTGCATACTCAACAACTTGTTTATAGCCGTATTGCCAAGACGAAGAGTACTTGATGGTGTAGTCGGTAAAATAGTCCGTCAGATAGTTCTCCGCGAATAAATAAATTGCCAGCAAATAGAAAGCGGTCATGGCAATCTTGAACCTGTCCTTGAACTTTTTATTCAAATAGTCAAAGACGAAAAAGGCACCCAAAGCGGATAGTAGCTGGGGCAAAGGCAACATTACCGAGGCCCTGGTAACCGCATACACTTCGCTGGTGATACTACCCGGAACGGGGGCCAGGGCCAGCCAAGCCAAAAGAAAAAGGTTGTCTTTGGAACCCTTAAGCGCTTTTTTCAAAAGAATCAAAATTCCCAGATAGAAAAACGGTAGGTTTATCAGATATGAAAGCCCCCTTGACGGAAGGCTGTATTGATACTGGGTTCCCCCACTTAAAAATAAAAACCGGGGTGATAAGTATCCAAAATAATTTTGGCTAAATCGCGAAACAAAATAGACCGGGCGGTTGTAGATAAGCCTGGAAAGGGTCGGCGGAAGGGTCGAATTTTGTCTGTCTTCGACAATTTTATTAACCGCTCCCTGATTGATGACGAAAAGCCACTGGGCCCTGGCTCTTGCGCCTGGATCAAGAATAATAAGGCCGGTCAAGACAAAAAAAGCGGCTACGGCCGAAATTGTAAGGAAGGATTTATAACCTCCCTTTTTAAAGGCTCCCCAAAATTCACCTCTATAAACTACAATCGCTGCCGCCAAAATAAGCGGGGAAAAGATTCTTGTCGAGTGATAGGAAAAAAGAGTAAGAAACAGAAACACAAAGGATACCGGCAATAAATACCTATTCTTCTGGCGATTGAAAAAGGCGGCCATGGCGGCTGTCAAGAGAAAAACCGAAAGGTTTTGCTGCAAGACTATTCGGGAGGTAAAAAATGTCCACGGCTCAATTGCTACCAAGAAAGCCGCCAGAAGACTTAGGCTCTTGCGTTTGCTGACACCCATTCCGAGAAAGTAAGTAGCAATCACAGTGAGGACCCCCAAGATTGCATGAGGAAGGCGTATAGAAAACTCGTTTAGTCCGAAAAGGGTAATTGAGGGAATTGTTATATATAGATTCAACGGCAGAGGATAATCCCCATAGGCCCTAAAATTAAAAATGGGGAAGCTCTTTCCCCATTCGTCTGCCCCGGTCTTGAGTATCGAATAGGCGTTATATCCGTGGGAAACCTCGTCCCAAGAAACCGCCGGTGGATATCTATCCAAATAGACAACCCTCAATAGAAATCCTATAAGGACGATTGTGCCAAAGATAAGAAAAAAAATATTCTTTCTCATAACAGTAACCTTATTTTACCGCCAAAAAGGCTTAAGGCTAAGGCCGAAGTCAAACTAATGAGGCTTATGATATCCATGGCGGTTCTTAAAGGCGTTTCTTTCCAATAGACCCTTACTTCCCCTTCCCCTTTTTTAACCTCAACCCCTATATTTCCTAAAGGTTTTAAGGGTTTTATCTCAGCCGCTTTGCCATCGATGGTCGCATACCAACCCGGAAAGTAGTAAGAGTTAAAACTAACCGTCCCCTCCCCGGTCAGCTTGGCGCTGTAATCAACACTCGAATTTTGGGTTATCTTTTCAATCTTTACGATTTCGGAGGTGAATTTAGTTTCCGGAAGAGCCTTGGGTCTTGCCTCAACCCATTTCGGCAAGAGAAGATAATCTTCACTGTAATTAAAATAATCCTTCGATGGCATTTCAGCCTGTCCCTCGGAGGTTCTTCTGGCGAAAAATCTATTTAGGAAATAATTATCATCGGCTTTGAAGTATTCGCTGGGTCGAAAATAGGAAAAATTAACAAGAATAGAGGCTGCCGCCAAAACTGCCAACAACGCCTTTCGATATTTCCCTGAACCCACAAAAATAACGAGAGAAGAAGTTAAAAATGTCGTCAGCATAAGAATCCTCCAGGGAAACTGAATATAGGTTGAGAGCGAAAAAGCTTCCCACAAAAAAGTTGACCTTATGTTCATCAAGAAAAGGGACAAAAGAATACTTCCCGAAAAAAGAGCATACAAAAGCTTTCCTTTCTTAAGAGTTTGTTTTAGCAAAACCACACTCAATATAATTAAAATCCAGTTAACAATCCCCACCTGAAGAGAAATATCATCATTCGGACCCGGGAGAGATGCCCCGTATCTAAAAGGAGAATAAATAAGCTGTTTGATAAAAGGAAAATGGTCCAGGTAATTAAACGGTGTTGTCCCAACCAGGAGCCCTTTCTCGATAAATGCAGGGACTACAAAATAGGTAGCAATCCCCAAACCTAAAATAAAGCCCAGTATGATTCTTAACAGGGACTTTAAAGACCCAAAAGTTTTTGCCAAAACCAGAGCATAAAGTGCCGCAAAGGGAAGGAAAAGAATTGGGGCCAGGTTGTGGGTCAAAAGAAAAAGTCCAGTTACAATCCCCAAGGCTCCTATATCTTTGGGTCTTTTCTTTTCAAACACCCCGTAAATTGCCAGAAGAATTAAAGGAAAAAAGACAAACGAGAGGGCTTCCCCCACGGCTCCCCTGACATACAAATCAACCGCCCGATACGGAGTGAAAATATAGAGGATACTTCCTAAAAGTGCGGCCCACGAGTCCGTATGTTTTTTCAGCCAAAGGTACATAAATATCCCGGACAAGGGAACGCTTATAAGAAATACGAACTTGAGGGAAAAAATTAGTGAGTGGGTCAAGAAATAAATCAGGGAACCCAGATAAAAAGGGAGAACATAGTAAAAGTTAAAAAGAGGGTATCCGAATTCAAAACTCATGTCAGGCGCCCACCTGGGAGGAATCTGGCCGGCTTCTATTGCCCGAACCATCTGGTAAAGATTGGCGATGTGGGGTTCATCCGAGAAATGAAAAAAATCTCCCCTTAAAAGAGGAAGAGACGCCAAAATACCGGCGACCAGTATCAAAGCAATAAAGATTAAGTTAGTTTTTTTTATTTTTGGAAAGGAAAAATTCATAAGTCGAAAGAGAAAGTAGGCCAAGTATAGCCAATAGGCTTACCGTGTCGCCAACTTTTCTCGGCCAAGTCTTTAACAATTTGGCCGAAATTTCGGAGCTTCCCGCCGAAACATCAAACCCAACCAGACCCAAATCTCCAACCTCCTTAGTAACCACTTTCCGGTTATTCACCCTAACCTCCCAAATTGGAAAGTTATAGGCGGGGATAACCAGGCTTGCCCCATCTTTCCCCGCCTCCACCCGGGCCCTATGCCAGTTACTCCCCCTTTCATAATCTAAGATTTCGGCTTGGCCGGATTGCACCACTAACGAATCAGGAGCTTGGGCTTTGGGAGCATACTTTGCGACCTTTGGCAGATAATCATAAATGCTGGCCGTCAGTTGTCTTTCCCAGGACTCTCCCGAAAGCTTTTCCCCATCGGAGATGTCAAGCCACCCTTTGGGCTGATAAAAGTTGCCGTATAAAGCTAGAGTACCGATAAACAAGGCAACGCAAAGGATCCATGAAGTTTTTTCTTTTAGGCTCGAGACAAAAATACCTCCCAGAACGGAGGTGGCAAAAACTCCAATCAGCATAAATCTCCAGGGAAACTGAAGGAATTGCAAAAATTCAAGATTGGCCCAAATTCCGGCAGAGCGGCCGTGGGCTAAAAAGTCGGAGGCGATAAACAAAAGCCCGAAGAAAACCGAGATAATTTTTATTTCTTTTTTCTTGGAGATAATCCCGAAAAGAATCCCCAGACTCCCCAACACCGAGGCAATCGGCCCTAATCCCAAAAAGACATCGTCCAACGACCCCTCGATGGACGGTCCGTATCCCCATTTGGTCGAAATAAATATCTGCTTGAGGCTTATAAAGTGGGCCAAATAATTAAAGTAGCCCTGTTTTAGAGTCTCAAGATAAACAAGATTCCTCTCGATGACCAAAGGCAACCAATAAAAAGAGGAAAGAGCCAAGCCTATTAACCCCGATATTGCCAGTCTGACCAGCGTTTCTTTGCCCGCCTTTTGCCTAAGCAATCTTAAAACTATCCAAGAGAAAACTAGGGGAAGACTCATAAGAACCGTCAGGTTATGGGAAGTCAAATAAATTGCCAGACAGGCAGCAAAAAAGGCCATTGAGGATTTGGTCTTCTTGCCTATCAGATTTTCGAAGCCCCAAAGAACCAGAGGCAGGGCAACAAATCCCCACAACTCACCCATGGCTCCTCTTACATACAAATCTCCTGCCTTAAATGGGGCATATAAATATAGTATTGTTCCGAAAAGGGCGGCGCTTTTGGGAAGAAAGTTCTTGAGAAAAAGGTAGAAAAACATTCCCGAGAAAATCATGCTTAAGATAAAGCCGGCCTTGACAGAGTCGATAAAAGAAAGACCCGAGAGATGAACTGCCTCCATCAGATAATAAGGAAGGGGGGCATAATACTGGTAAAGGGGGTAGCCGTAGCCGTAGCCTAAATCCGGAACCCAGCGGCAGGGGATCTGGCCGTCTTTTAGACACTCATCAAGCTGTTCCAGCCTGATGACCTGCATGTCGTCATAAATGGGGAAAAATCCGGGTCTAAAAAGCCTATAAACAAGAGGAATAACCAGAATGACGGAAATTAAGAAGCCTATCAAAAATTTTGTTTTTGGCACTTTTTCGAATCTTACAAAGAATCACTTTTGACCATGACCACCGCCGGCGTTCCGTCCGGAAAGTAAATTGTCTTTTCTATCTCAAGAGCGCTGGGAAATTCCAAGGGTTTACCTACCAATAAAATCCCCTTTCTCCCTCTTGAGGCGGGGATGTCGATGCTTCCGAAGCTATATTTTCCCAGACGATAACCTTCCATTTGGTCCAAATAGGAAAAACCCTTATCCTGATAAATAAACCAGTCTTTCGAGGCGTTCTGATAATCCCTCGGGTTTAATTTTTTATAAAAGGCAATAGAAATGTGAGGGACAGAGAAGGTCCTGCTTACCCTGATCTCGTTATACTGTCCTTCTACCGAACTTAGATATTCAACCATTTCTCCCATACCGTAGTGCATGGAATCAGCCGCCTTATAGGGAGTATGAAACAGATAGTCTTCGCCAAAGGAGAGAAAAGAACTCAAAAAGATAATTCCAACAAAAGAATAAAATACAAAGAGGGAAATTTTCCTTGAAAGTTTTTCCTTGATGAAACGATAAAAGAGGTAAAAACCATAGGCCGAGAGAACCTCAATGGCCGGCAGCATCACTGCCAGTCTATTTGCCGCATAGCCCGGGCCTTTGGTGATTGCCGCAGGCAAGGGAGAAAGAATAATCCAAAAAAAGATAAATCCCAGGGGGTAAAATTCCTTTTTTCGAATAAGAGCAATTAAAGACAGGGCCACAAATAAAATCTCGAAAAGATAAAGCACGCCACGACCGGGTATCATGCCGTAACTCCACTCACCGGCACCTTGGAAAAAAAGGAAAGAGGGGGATAAATAAGAAGAATAATTTTGCGAGAATAGATTAACCACATAGGTCACTTTATTCGAATAAATGCGCGCAATCTTATCCGGCAGCCCCAAAAGGGTGGCCTCGTATCTGCGTGTGCTTACGGCCATCCATTTATCCGTGGGGTTGGAAATTAGAATATCGGCCCCCCTTTTCCCCGCTCCCCCAAAAAGAACGGTCGAGAAGGCAACCAGGAAAAATAGCGAAAAGACCAACAAAAAGATTTTGTATCGGGAAAGTATCAGCCCAATTTTCTTTATCGGGTTTGCTTGGGATCCCCTTAATGAAAAGAAGAAAAGAAGAATAACAATGATAGGGGTAAAAAGACGAGCCGCGTGGTAGGAGAAAAGGTTAAGACCAAAAGAAACAGCCGAAAGAACCATCCATTTGGGCTTTTCCAGACCTTTTAAAAATGCCCAAATCCCCAAAGGAATAAAAAGAGTCGTCAGATTGGCCTCAAATGCCCCCCTTGATAAAGAAATGTGCCAAGGGGAAATGGCAAGCAAGAAAGCCGCCATCGTGGCAAGGGTTCGGCTTTTGACAGACGCTGAACTTTTAAAAAGCTCAAAAACCATCAGGTAGGTTACCAAAACGGCCAATGTTCCCGCTATCGCGTTAGGAAGTCTGGTGGAAGCCTCGTTGAGCCCGAATAAGGCCAGCGAAGGAATGGCCAAATAGGAATAAAGGGGCATTTTAAAATCGCCAAAAGAACGAAAAGTTAACGGCCAACTTACCCCCCACTGGTCTTTGCCGGTGGTTAATAAGGAGTAGGCATCATATCCCAGAGAAGCTTCGTCCTGCGTAAAGCCCACCGGAAATTTTGAAATACCGATAACCCTCACTATCAGGGCAAAAGCTATTATTAATCCCAATACTATTTTATTTCTCAT
>Ga0315291_10010218_pt1 | contig 11482 bp, 12 predicted proteins | sample YL17G12_20_MG_FD_203070 | JGI IMG/M metagenome (GOLD analysis project Ga0315291, IMG submission 203070) | Sediment microbial communities from Yellowstone Lake, YNP, Wyoming, USA - YL17G12_20 | ecosystem: Environmental > Aquatic > Freshwater > Lake > Sediment | place: USA: Wyoming | collected...
CGTAGCACTCCCCCAGCTCCCTGAGAACCTCGATGTCGTGAATCCCCGCGATGTTGATCCACGTGACCGTCGGCGTGTCTCTGAAGGGCACGCATTCGTCTATCGTGTGCGCCCTGCGCTCCGTCAGGTGCTCCGCGTCATAGTCAACGATCGTGATCTCGGGCTCCTCGGCCTTCCTCTCGCCGACGTGCACCAGCGAGCCCGGGGGCATCCCGGACTTCGTCGAGCTTCTCTCGGTCATCTTGCGCATGGTGACCACCTGCCCGCTCTCTGGGGAATGGGGCGGTTCAGGGCGGTTTCCGCACACCTCCCCCGATCCTCGTCTGGCGGCTTCAGCGCCAAACCGGGTATACTTGCCACGCCGCGCGTGGAATATCCCAAACAGGAGGCCGCGCAGGGGCTCTGAGGCGGCGCGGCCGGACATACGACAGGGGAGACTCAAACATGACCCGGAAATCCGTGCTTCTTCTAGCTGTGGCTGTTTGCCTGGCGAGCGGTTCGGCTTTGGCGGTGAGCCTGGGTGAAGCAGTCGTCAAGACCGTGGCCGTGGGCGCCGTGGTCAACGCGGTTGCTAACCCGGCTGACAAGGCCATCAACACCCTTACCGTCAACCGCAAGGTGCCGGCGGGCAGTTCCACCAAGGTGGTTCCCGTGCTAAGCGTCGGCGAGAAGGGGTACGTCGGCGCGGCGCAGGTCGCCGGCTCGCAGGACCTGGTCAAGAAGACCAAGGCCGTCCTGCAGCTCGAAACCGCGTGGAGCAACAAGCAGTACCGCATCAAGCTGCTCATGCCGCTCAACTCGGTCAACCCTATCGGGGCGGGCCGCGTGCGCGGTCTCGGCGTCAGCGCGCTGGTTGATGTCGCGCTCAGCAGCAATGACTACCTTCTGCCGCGCTCCGTCGGCTGGAACTCCGGCGACGTGCTGAAGGCCGGCGCCATCGCGGTCGGCACAGACAGATTCGGCCCACAGCTCAACTCGTTCATCAACTCGGTCTTCAAGAACGAGGGTGCCACTCCCATCGGCGTCACCAAGGTTGTCCCCTATCTGAGCTTCGGCGAGAAGGCTTACATCGGCATGATCCAGGTCGCCGGCCCGAAGGCACAGGTAGGCAAGGTGAAGGCCGTCTGGCAGTACGAGGACCTGTTTGACCGAGGCCGGGTCCGCCTGCGAGTGCTGATTCCCAGCGACACCGTTAACCCCCTGAAGGTCCGGCGCGTCAAGGGCGTTGGCTGCACCGCCGTGATTGATGCGATGGTGCTGCGCGCGCAGGAATACAAGAGGCACCCGGACCACTACCGCTACTTCGAGCGCGCCGGCATCTTCGTCGGGCTCGGCGAAGACCCGCATTTCCGCCCGCCGGGCTGGGACCGCGGCCGCAAGACGGGCTGGGCCAAGCACGGCGACTCGACTATGCCTCCCGGCCTCAGCAAGAAGCAGCCCCCGCCTGTGATCATCATCAAGGAAGACGACCAGGGCAAAGGTGAGCAGGAGCGCGAGCGCCACCGCGAGCGCGAGCGACCGCAGCGCGGCAAAGGCAAAGGCCGCGGGAAGTAGGAGCGGCCGACCACAGCTTTCGCGAAAGCAAAGGGACGCCCCGAAAGGGCGTCCCTTTCCTCCTACTGCTTCTGCGGTGGATACTCCGCCCGCCATGCATCCGGCGGGATCGTAGGGTTGGTTTACCTATCGCCGAGGGATCTGACCGGTCTGCGCCCAGGTTGCCCGTATGCGCTTATCTCTGATCCGCCAGAACGTCCTTACTTACTGGTCAAGCAGCCGCGCCCGGAATCCCCGTCTTCGCGCACAACTCCCGATAGGCATACCGCAGCAAGGTCTCGAGGTTCACAACATCCTCGCGGTTGTAGGCCTTCAGCAACTCCAGCGCCTCGCTGCTCCCTCGCTCCGACTCCCTCCACAGCCGCACCGCGTCCCAACCATCCAGCCCCTCTGTCTCCGGGCTCCGCACGATCCCAAGCTGTCGCTCGATGTTCTTCAGCCCACCCGTGAGGCCGAGTCGCCGCAGCGCCGGGCACAGATCAATGTGCAGGTGGTCGAAGCTCACCTGCGGGAACCGCCGGCGCAGAAACGGCAGATCGAAGCACGCTCCAAAGAAGGTCACCAGCAAGCTGTACTGCCCGATGTCATCCACAAACTCTTGCAAGTCCTCGCCCTTTGTGTAGATGCGGACCCGGCGGCCGTCGTAGACCCCGACCATCGTCACCGCGTCTTCCTCGCCCATCCCGGTTGTTTCAATGTCGAGGTACGCAATCCGATGAGAGAATTCAGGGAAGGCGCGCCACTGTTCCCTCGGCGCCAGTGCCCGCGCGAAGAAGCGGTGATCTTCTTTGCGGAGGCTCTCGACGGAGAGCGAGACCACTTCGGCCACTCGCCCGGTCTTGGTGGCAGAGAGCCCCGCGGCCACGGGCTCCCTCAGGAAATCCCCCCAGCAGCGAACCCCTCGCTCCCAGATGCGCCGCTCGGTCTTGGGGCCGATGCCGGCGATGTGGATGAAGGTCGTGCTAAGCACGGCGCGACATCTGCCGCCGCAGCCGGCTGAAGATGGTGAAGATCACAACCACCGCAAAGATGACCGGGGCCAGCCCGAGCAGCACGCCGACCCATTGCATCGGGCTGTGCCGCTCGGCGGGCCGCGACAGCTCCGACACCTCGATCGTGTTGAGCTGCCCTTCGCCCATCGTCCTCTCGACCACGGGCGCACGCCTTGCCCTCTGAGCCTGCCGCTTCGCCCGCTCGATATTCGGCATGATGATCGAGAATAAGATGCCGAGGATTGCCATCAGGATGAGGACCTCGACCGGCGATAGTTTCTGGCGTCTGGGCATGGCGATCTCCTGCGGACTTGTCCGCCTCCGGCGGACGTTCAACCTCTGGTCACGTATTCGCGGACGGCCTCCACAAGGGCACTGGCAAGCTGCCCCTCGGCATACGTGCCCACCGGCTTTCCTTCCACGAATACCACACCTCTGCCTGCGCCTCCAGCGACCCCCGCATCGGCCTCCCGCGCCTCGCCCGGGCCGTTGACCACACATCCCATCACCGCCACCCGTAGCGAACGCCGCTCCCGCCGAAGCTGCCGGTCGAGCGGCCGCAGCTCCACCTCCACCGAGTGCGCGAGCGATGGCAGATCTATCTCGCACCGACCGCATGTCGGGCAGGTCACCAGCGTGATCCCGGCCCCCGACAGCTCCAGCGATGACAGGATCTCGCGCCCCACGCGGACCTGGAGCACCGGGTCGCCGGTCAGCGACACGCGTATCGTATCGCCGATCCCCTCTTGCAGCAGCGCGCCGATTCCCATCGCCGATCGCGCGATTCCGGCCGGCGGCAGCCCCGCCTCTGTGATCCCCAGGTGGAGCGGATAGTCGCGCGCGTCACGGAACAGCCGGTTCGCCAGCCAGGTTGTCCGAAGATCGAAGGCCTTCAGCGAGACCACGATGTCTTTGAAACCGACCTTCTCCAGGAGATCCAGATGCCCCAGCGCGGTCTCCAGCATCGCATCGGCCATCTGTCCGTGCCGGTCGCCCTCTTGGTCGTGGCGCGCGCGGATGCGCTCCGGCACCGACCCGGAGTTGACCCCGACCCTGATCGGTATGCCCCGCCTGGCGGCGGCCGCCGCCACCGCCTCCACGTGCTCCGGCTTCGCCAGGTTGCCGGGATTGATGCGCAGCTTGTCCACGCCCTGCTCCACCGCCGTCAGCGCCAGCCGGTAGTCGAAGTGGATGTCGGCGATCAGCGGAATCGCGATCTGCGCCTTGATCAGCCCGAGCGCCTCCGCCGCCTCCATGTCCGGCACCGCCACCCGCACCAGGTCCGCACCCGCCTCCTCGATCTCGTGAATCTGCGCGACCGTCGCCGCCACATCGCGCGTGTCCGTGGAGGTCATGGACTGCACCGAGATCGGCGCGCCCCCGCCAATCTCGACGTTGCCCACCCTGACTTTCCGAGTCTTCTTGCTCATGACCCTGCTACCCCCAGGCTGATGATCTGTACGACCTAACTCGTAAACGCAAACCTTCCCACCTTCACCGCCGGCACGTAGGCGTACTCCACGAGTTTGCCCTCGCGGCCGATCATCTCGACGTTTGCGAGGGCTTCGAGGATATTCTGGGTGAAGCGCAGGTTCTTCACCGGCCAGGCGATCTTACCATCCTGGATCAGGAACGTCCCGTCCCGCGTCATGCCGGTGAAGATCGTATGCTTCTCATGCACGATGTTCGTGTAGTGGAACCGCGTCACCAGTATACCCCGCTCGGTTGATGCGATCATGTCGCCGATCGTGGCGTCGCCGCTCGCCAGAAACAGATGCGTCGGTGCAGGGCCGAAGGTGTTCGGCGCCGGAAAGGCGTGGCCCGTGGACTTCTTCCCCTCCTTGTGCCCCGCGTAGGAATCGTACACCGGCCCGCGCGCGATTCCATGCTCGATGATCGTCACCTTGCGCTTCGCCACCCCCTCCCAATCGAAGGGCATCGCTCGCTGCCGAGGGTCGGTCGCGTCATCCGAAATGGTGATGTTATCGCCCGTGATCTTCTCGCCAAGCCGCCCGGACATGAAGCTCCGCCCCTCTTGAAACGCCATCGCTCCCATGCCCATGTAGGCGAGCATGAAGAGCATGTCCCCCACCGCCAGTGGCTCGAGGACCACGGTATAGTCGCCGGGATCAATGCTCATCGCACCCCGGCTCTCCACACACTTGTGGGTGGCAATGTCCGCAATCGCCTCCGGGTTCAGCTCCGCCACATCCGTCCCCCGCCATTCACCATAGCCGCTCGCGTCATCGTCCGCGGCCACCATTACCAGGCTCGCGTCGGTGGCCGGCGTGTAGGCGCGAATACCAAGCGAGTTGCCGATAGCCACCTCCGACATCTCGGCCGCATAGGCCCCGGAGGCGCGGCACCCGTGCTTCTCCGCGAGGGCCGTGATCAGTCGGATCGCCTCCGCCCTCGCCTCGGGAGTCGAGGCCGCCGTCGCGTCCGAGTAGGTATACACCTCCGGCAGCGGCTCCGGCCCCGGTAGGGAGACGAAGCTCTTGTCCTCCGCCGCCACCCGCGCCAGCTCCAGCGCCCGCCGCGCGACCGACCGCACCTCTTCCACGCTGAGCTGATTGCCGCGGGCGACCCCGATTCGCTTGCCGAGCACCGCTCGCACCGAGACCATCGCGTTCACCTCGGCCACGTTCTGGTGGATCACCGAATCGGCGAAGCGCGTCAGCGCGCTGTTCTGCGCCCAGATGATCGCCTCCGCCTGATCGCACTCACAGGCCTTCAGGGCCGCGTCAAGCAGTTCGAGGCACTTGGCTCTACCGCGCATTGACATCTCCTCGCGGATACGGGATGGCAGGAGGCAAGCTCCTGCCCGACGAAGCACCGCCCGAGCATATAACGGAGGTGGTATCATGCCTAAGGTCGCACAGGTCACCTACTTCGAGGACACCGCGCAGTGGAAGCAGAACACCGCCGCGGTGGTTGACATCGTCGCGAAGGAGCTCAAGTCGAGCCGCCTCCGCCACGTTGTCATGGCCACCTGTACCGGCTACACGGCGGCGCAGTTCGCGCCTCTTGCGAAGGCAAGCCCGAAGGTCAACTTCGTGGGCGTAAAGATGTCGCCAGCCGTTGACGCCCTCTACGATGTCAAGTGGAACTCCCGCTATGGCACGGTTATGGAGAAGGCAGGCATCAGCCTGGTCGGCGGCACGCATGCGCTCACCGGCGGCGTGGACCGCGCGCTGCGGGCGAAGTTCCAGGGCTTCCCGCCCACCGCCGTCATCGCCGAGACGCTCTACCTGTTCTCCCAGGGGATGAAGGTCTGCGTCGAGGTGATCGCGATGGCCTGCGACGCCGGCGTGCTCCCTGAGGGCGTGAAGGTTATCGCCTGCGCGGGCACAGGCAATGGCGCCGACACCGGCATCGTCGCCACCTCGGCCGCGAGCGCCAACTTGTTCGAGATGCGCATTCATCGCGTGCTTGCCATGCCTTTGGGTTGATGCGATGGGGCAGGAGGCACGTGGCTAGGTCTGCCAAAGGCAGACCGCCACCCCGGCCGGCCTTGCCGGACCTAGGGGCTCCTGCCCTACGTCTCCGCCTCGCCGCCGACTCCGACGCGCACGCCGCGGAACCGGGCCGGCGCGACGCCGTGCCCCACCCACATTACCTGCATCGGCTCGCCCTTTCCGCAGTTCAGCAGCCCCCAGACGTGCCATTCCTCCGGCCCGGCAATCGCATCACAGCTCCCCCAGAATTCCGGCGTCTGGCCCTGGTAAGTTATGTTGCGCAGCATCCGCCCGAGCTGCCCGTTCTTGATCTCCCATCCGATCTCGGTCGCGAACTGGAAGTTCAGCCGCTGGTCATCTATGCTCCAGCTCTTGTTCGTAACCGCGTAGATCCCATCGTCCGTCTCGCTGATGATCTTCTCGAGCGTCGAACGGCCCGGCGCGAGGCTCACATTCGTCATCCGGATGATCGGCACTCGATTCCACCCGCTCGCCCGCATCGCGCCTCCGCTCTCGAGGCCGAGCCTGACAGCGGTTTCTCGGCTGCTAAGATAGCCCTTGAAGATACCGTCCTTCACGAGGTCCACACGCCCTGCGGGAACGCCCTCATCATCATAGCCGAAGCTGCCCAATCCACCTGGTATGGTTGCGTCGGCATAGAGGTTCACCAGCTCGGACCCGTAACGAAAGACGCCAAGCTTGTCGGTCGTGAGGAAGGAGGTGCCCGCGAAGCTTCGCTCCATCCCGAACACCCGATCAAGCTCCGTCGGGTGGCCGCAGGATTCGTGCACCTGCAGAGCGAGCTGGCTTCCGTCCAGTATCAGCGCCGTCACCTTCGACGGGCACTGGTCGGCCTTGATCAAAGCTAACGCTTCATCAGCGATACGGCGAGCGTTTCCTGGCAGGTCCATCGCCTCGATGAACTCCCACCCCAGATTCGCGTTATCGCCGCCGAAAGACCCGGGGTAGGATCGCCGCTGCACCTCGCCATCCCCCTCCGCCATCGCCTGGATGCCCGCGCCCGACTGCACCCGCGTCTGCGCGATGTCGGCCCCATCGCTGCTGGCGAACCACTTCTCCTCCCGGACCAGGTTCATCTCACCCGTCGCCACCCGTAGGCCCGGCGCCTCGCGCATGGCCTTATCAGCCTCGAGCAGCAGCGCCAGCTTCTTCTCCAGCGACACCTCGAATGGGTCGGCCTTGTACTCCGACGCCCACTCCGCCGTCACCGGCGCCAGCGGCGCGAGTTCCACCTTCTGCGATGACAGCCTGGCGCTCGCCCGCGCGATCCGCACCGCCAGGTCCGCCGCTGCCTCCGTGTCCTCGACCCGCGGCGAAGCCGTGCTCCCGAAGCCCCAGGCGCCCTCCGCGATCACCCTTATGCCAATCCCTTGCTCGGTCGAATCGCTGAGGCCCTCCGGCGCGCCGTTCTTCGTGTGGATGGCCTGGTGCCGGCGCACCAGCGCCCGCGCGTCCGCGTAGCTCGCCCCCGCGGCCCGCGCCCGGCCGACGGCCAGCCTGACCAGGTCTCTCATCGCCTCCTCCTTTTAGGGTATCGCGAAACCCGTTGGGCAGTTGTAGGGCGGGGATGTCTCGGCATCCCCGCCGGCCGGTGTTGTAGGGCAGGAGCGTGTCTCCTGCCCCCGTTGCTGCCCTTCGGCGCGAGACATGTACACGCGGTACCCGCCGCCCTTGCCGACCTCGCTCACATTGCCGAACACCCCGCCCATCTTCTCTCCGATTCGCACCACCCCCTGTTTGGTTCGGCCTACCAAGTAGAACCGCCCGCCTGGCGCCAGGTGATCGCTCCCGTGCTCTATCAGCCGGTGGACGACACCCAGTCCGGCGCGAATGGGCGGGTTGAGCGCGATCAGATCGAAGGCGCGGCCGGCGACAGGCGCGAAACCGTCGCCTTGCTGCACGTCCGCGTTGGGAATCCAGTTGAGCTGGAGGTTCTCTCGCGCCAGCCCAACCGCGCGCGCGTTGATGTCAACCAGCGTCACGCGGCCCTGGGGAGCGAGCTTCGCCGCAACTATGCCCACGGCGCCGTACCCGCACCCCAGATCGAGCACCCGGTCGCCCGGCCTCACCTCCAGGTGTTTGATGAGCAGCCGCGTTCCCCGATCCACCCGCTCCCGCGAGAACACCCCCGCCTCCGTCACGAACGTCAGCTCAAAACCGCGCAGCTCAGCCGAAAAGCGGTGTCGTCCCCCCTCGGCAGCCGGCCGCTCAGAGAAGTAGTGCTCTGTGGGCATGTGTCCGAATTCGTAGGGCAGGAGCGGGTCTCCTGCCCCAGGTCGGAACGCGGGGCCGTGACTGCCCCTACGACTCCTGCCCCTTCCTATAGGCCATGCCCTGGAATAACGCGACCTGGTTGCCCTCGCCATCCATAACACTGACGGTATATGTCCCGAGGCGGCGGGATCTGGAGACCTCGCTGGCTTCGGCGGTCAGCGTGTCGCCCGACGGCGGGCGGAGGTAGCAGATGTTGCAGTTGACTGCGACGGCGAGCACGCCGTGGGAGTTGCAGGCCACGGCGAAAGCGTAATCCGCGACCGTGAAGATGACCCCGCCGTGGACCATGCCCACGGAGTTGCGGTGGTCGTCCGTGACTTTCATCGTGACCTTGGCGCGGCCGGGCAACACCTCCAGAAGCTCTAGGCCGAGATGGCGCGCGAAGGCGTCCTTCTTCATCTGGGCGACGACGGCGTCCATGCAAGTCACCTCAAAGAATGAATTCGTAGGGCAGGAGCTTGCCTCCTGCCCAGGACGGAAGCTGGTCTCCTGCCCCGCAGCGTATCGGCCCATTGTCTGCGGTTGCGCACAGGGCTTTGGGCGCTTTAGGGCAAGAGCGGCCTGTCTAAGGTATAGGATAGGCAGTGGTGTGATCCAAAACCCGGGAGGTGCAAAGAATGAAACGATCGTTGGTGCTGTTCATCGTAGTGGCGGTGGCCGTGGCTGCGTTCGCGGTCGTATGGGCGCAGGGACCTGAGGCCGGCGGGATGATGCCAATGCAAGAGGAGGGGATGGAAGGCGGAATGACGGGCTGGGGCCCGATGGGGCCCGCGGCGATCGCGGTGTCCGGGAACAACGTGTTCGTCGTGACCCGCGGCTTGATCCTCAAGTATGACCAGGAACTGAACCTGATCAAGCAGGCTGAGCTGCCCATGGGCCAGGCCGAGGGTATGCGCGGCCGAGGCGGTGGTGGCGGTCGCGGCGGCCGCGGGATGGGTGGCGGCGGCCGTGGCGGTCGTGGAGGCGGAATGCGCGGCGGCGCGCACTAGCTTCCACAGGATAAGTGCGCTTCGTGAGCGGGGAAGGGGCTTGAATCCCTTCCCCGCTTCGCGGTTGCCGTCGAGGTTCTGCTGGAATTCTGAGGTAGGACATCGGTGGGACGGAGCAGAACTGTAACAGGCCCCACCGCATCACGGATCGGGAGCCGGGAGTGCGAATAGGAATCGTCGGAGCTGAAAACAGCCACTGCGCGCATATCGCCAAGAGCCTCAACCTGGAGAAGGACCTGCCGGGGTGGGAGGTCACCCATGTGTGGGGCGAGACGCCCGAGTTCGCGGCAACGGCGGCGAGGGACGGCGCCATTCGCAATATCGTGCAAGACTACGCAGAGATGATCGGACAGATTGAGGGCGTTGTCGTGGACCACCGCGATGGTAAGTATCACCTGGCGGCGGCGCGGCCATTCGTGGCTGCGGGCATTCCCGCATTCATAGATAAGCCGTTCTGCACCGATCTGGACGAGGGCATCGAGTTCGTTCGCTTCGCCCGATCGAAAGGCACGCCGATCACGAGTTTCAGCGTCGTCTCGCTGCAGTCCTCGGTCCTCGGCTTCAACGAGGCCGCGCGGAAGCTGGGCCGGTTGCGCGCGATAGTGACGGAAGGGCCGTGCGATGTGGAGAGCGGGTACGGCGGGGTGTTCTTCTACGGGATCCACCAGGTGGGGATGGTGTGCAATCTGCTGAATGCGAAGCCGCTGCAGGTCAGCACCATGCGGCATGGCGAAGACGCGGTGGCCACCGTTACCTTCGAGTCCGGGCCCGTGGTAACGTTCGTCCTGCTGAAGGATGTCTGGTCGCCGGGCTTCACGGCGACGGCCTACGGGGACGGCGGCGCACACTACGCCGAGCTGCCGTTCGACCAGAAGATGTACGTGGCGGGCATCCAGATATTCTGCGAGATGTTCGCGGCGAGGCGCGAACCATTGCGCCCGCGCGCCTACCTGCGGCCGGTGGCGATGCTGGAGGCGATGCGGACATCACTGCAGACGGGCAAGCCCGAGCGTGTGAGAGCGGTGCCGGAGCTCTGAGGAGCACACCCCAAGCCCGGGAAATACCAGATACGTGAGGTGGAGATGAAGATCAGCCAGGTTGCAGCCCAGTTGTACACAGTGAGGCACCACACGAAGACGGCGACGGAGCTGGCGGCGACATTTCGGAAGCTGAGGCGGATCGGTTACGAGGCGGCGCAGGTGAGCGCCATCGGCCCGATTCCAGAGGAAGATGTCGCAAAGATGATGGCAGATGAAGGGCTCATCTGCTGCTCGACGCACGAGCATGGGCAGAGCATTCTCGACGAGCCGCGGCAGATCGTCGAGCGGCTCAGCAAGTACGGATGCAGGGCCACCGCCTATCCATATCCAAGCGGTGTGAAACTGGACACACTCGAGGACGTGCGCGCGCTCGCGGCGCGGCTCAACGCGGCCGGGAAGGTGTTCCACGAGGCGGGAATGGTGCTGGCCTATCATAACCATAACATCGAGTTTCGGCGCTTCGACGGGAAGCTGATGCTCGAGGTGCTTTACGACGAGACAGACCCACGCTATCTCCAGGGCGAGCCGGACACTTACTGGATTCAGTATGGGGGCGGCGACTCAGTGGAGTGGTGCGAGCGGCTGAGGGACCGGTTGCCTCTACTTCACCTGAAGGACTACACAACCACCGCGAAGCAGGAACCCTTCTTCGCCGAGATCGGCTACGGCAACCTCAACTGGAAGAAGATCATCGCGGCGGCGGAAAAGGCCGGGTGCGAGTGGTATATCGTCGAGCAGGACCGATGGGAGCGCGACCCCTTCGAGTCGCTGAAGATGAGCTTCGAATACATCCGGGATAACCTGTGCATGTAGGGCAGGAGCGTGTTTACACTGAGCCCAGTCGAAGGGTCTCCTGCCCTTCGCGGCCGTTTGTGCGAGCAGTTGCGAGAGTGGCATTCATGCGGCGACGCGAGAGAAGGCGGCCGGCGTAGGCACTCCCGCCCTATAGCACGGCCTCGGTCAGCGCGACGCCCGCTGGCAGCACCTGGACCCCACTTGCGACGAGCCGTTCCAGGAGCTTCGCCAGGTAGCTCGATCGGATGGGGCCCCAGCCCTCATCGTCCAGCCCGTGGGTGTTGTAGACGAGCCAGCCTTCGGGCCGGGTCATCAGCAGTTCGATCTCGTCGTTGAGGTGCCACTCGCAGTTGTCAGGG
>Ga0315291_10010220_pt1 | contig 11482 bp, 35 predicted proteins | sample YL17G12_20_MG_FD_203070 | JGI IMG/M metagenome (GOLD analysis project Ga0315291, IMG submission 203070) | Sediment microbial communities from Yellowstone Lake, YNP, Wyoming, USA - YL17G12_20 | ecosystem: Environmental > Aquatic > Freshwater > Lake > Sediment | place: USA: Wyoming | collected...
TTTCTTTACTTATTTTTAATAAAAACTCCAACGCACCATCATCTTTAGTTATTAAGAAACTTTCATAAGCTCTTTGATATTTACTCATTCTATGCAATCTTGGCTTCCTAAAATGTCTTTTTCGAAAACCACCTTTTCTATCTCTCATATTTGTAATTCTGTAAGCTTCTCTAAGAGTTCCTACTTTTTTCTTTTCCATTAACTCTACAACTCGATTTTTCCACTCTTCACTCATTATTTTCAGTGATTTTCTTTTAATCCTATCGAGTTTCCCATTTTCACCCTGTGTTTCATACATGAATTTTACACCTTATTTTGCGCGTTTTGTGTCGATTAAATCGAACATTTACACACCTTACATATAGTTATGGTGAAGGGGTTAGTATAAGGCTCCCTTCACCATATTCATATGTAAACGGTGTTTATGTCCCATTTATCAGTTAATTTGTGCATTTATTGCACAGCAAATAAACAATATTTTGTGTTTTTATTTTTAAACGATTTCATGAATCCTTTATCATAACTGGAATTCCAACTCAATCTTCTTATAAACCAAACATCATGTTCAAAGTCCTCATCATACAAAACATCGCTAATTCTTCGTATATCATCTAATTTACATTGAAATGCATATAAGTCTGGTGCATATTCAAAAAAATTCAAAAGTTTCATAGGGGGCTCAAAATTTAATATCATCCTCTCAAATTTCTCATAATTCCAGTTAGGCACCCTCACCAACCACTGCCTATTATAATTGAACCCCACATCATCACCTTATATTTTCACAAACATCTTTATCCAATTCACCATATTAATCCCCACATCCCTAAACGTCACCTTACTCCACACCAGTGTCCTAGCACCTACCTTTAAAGAATAATAAATAATAGTAAGCTCCCCCACCGCAAAAACAAAAGTGCTTACAACCCAATTTACCGAATCAAAATCTTCTCCCACCATCTAAACCACCCCATCCTTTTTATTCTTAACTAATGCAGCTTTCACATCCTCTCTTAACACATAATAAGTAACCCCTTCCCTAACCTCCTCATTCACAAATTCCTTAATGAACCTTATATCACCCCACGCATTGTACTTCTTATAATCATCCCTACTTATCTCACCCTTCTCGCACAGCAACTTACACACCTGCCCCCTCTTACCTTCCTTCGAAGCAAGCTTCTCAATTCGTTCATTCCCAGCTAAATCCCCAAGAACAAGTCTCCTCTTTACCCAACAATGTTCCGCTCCTTTCCTAAAAAATGGTTTACCTTCCATCAAATCAGTTATAACTTCCTCAGTCGCTTTTCCCGGACCTACAATATAATCCACTCTTTCCTTAGTACTTACATTCTCAATCTTCTTTACAGTCTCAACTTTTTTGCTTACTTTCTTAGTCACCTATATCACCTACACCGTGTTAAAATTCTCGACCATCAACCAATGACTTATATCCTTACTTAACTTCAGTGAATGTATCCCAACAACTTGTAACTTAAAATCATCATACCCATAATCAACACCACTTAACTTCATCAAATAAATATTGCATTGCATAATCCTCTTAAACTCATAAACTCTTTCCTCTGGAATTCTACCACCATAAACATTCAACTTAATATACCTACATAAATGCGCAATCTTCAATTCCTCACCGTCTTTATCCAACCTATGTCTCGCTTGATTTCTTCTATAACTATATAATCGACTAAGGTTCCTAACCATCTACTTCCCCTCCTTTTTCTTCTCTATTTCTAACCTCTCTTCTCGAAGTTGCCTATTCAACTCAACGTGCCCATAATCTCCACCGCAAACAGGACATTTCAAGATCTCCTTTTTCTTCTCCTCAAATCCCTTGCAGTTGCAGTAAGCGCAGCCTCCGAAGGTGTGCGCCTCTTTGTTGTGGTAGCAACTTTCACAAAAGCTCTCGGGATTGCGAGCGTCCTTGCAAGGGCGGTGGTTCACCCTGGACGGATTCCCACCTTCGGGAGAGTCCAGCTTTATATCTCCCTCGTAAATGACCTGTTCGCCCCGAGAGGCTTCTGGTTCTGGCTTTCTGCAAGCACAGTAAAAACCATCAACTTCATCCCCGTTCAAGCACAATACACTCATTGTTTGTTTTCTAACATTAAGATGCAACCATTCCCCAGTAGTGCAAGATACTTCGTCAGAATTATCCATAATTAACACGTGTCCGCAGTTTTTGCATTTCATTTCTTCGCCTCCTCCTTTTGTGAGCCATGAGAGGCTCTATGCGTGAATAATAGCTCGGCTATTGAAAGACCTGTTAAACCACCTGACAAAACACCTAATAGAAACGATAAACCAGACCAAACCCCATATTGTTGCCAAAACTCTGGTCTGCCCGTTGGTGTCGGTTGTAAAAACACGAACACTATAAGAAAAACAACAGAAACAAAAATCGTTATTTTATACAAAGTTCTCATCGTTTCTCACCCTGTTCGCCCCGAGAGGCTTCTGGTTCTGGATGAATGCAACCACAGTCCCAGCATTTCTTGAAAGCCATCATCGAATTGAAATGGTGTAAGTGGTTGATTATCGGCATCAGGACTAACCCCTCACATCTACATTCTGGCTTGCAGTTTTTGCATTTCATTTCTTCGCCTCCTTTTCGGGCATCTGCTCTTTTCTTTCGAGTTTTGACTTCCCCTGAACGAAGACTCGGGATATCGTCCTGTTTGTCTTTATTTTCTTTTTCCTTGATTCGCAGATGATGTCCCTTGCGTTGATGTTCCCTGCGTTGATGTTCCATGCGGTGATGTTCCATGCGGTGATGTCCCTTGCGTTGATGTTCCCTGCGTTGATGTTCCATGCGGTGATGTCCCTTGCGTTGATGTTCCATGCGGTGATGTCCCCTGCGGTGATGTCCCCTGCGTCGATGTTTCCCATGACTTTTAGGGAAAACCTGTTGTTTTCTGCGCATCTGATTGAGATTTCCACTTCGATGCTTTCTTCGAACACCGTGTCCTTTTCCAAAACCAATTCCTTAAACTTTTTCACCATACTAATCTACCTCCTTTAGCTGGGATTTTAGCCATTCTCTAATTTTTATTCCGCTCAAATAAGCTCCTCCACCACTAACAAAAGTGAACTGCTGTAATTGCTCAATAAAACCATCAACGAGTTCCTTCTTCCCTGCGAGCTTGCCCTGCTCGAAGGCGAGAGTGAGGGCTTGCTCATCTGAGTTATCACAATCAATAATACAACTTCTATGAGAACGGAAAAGATTGATTGGCTTCCGTATCTCCCTAACCTTTCCATTTTCTTTTACCGTGAAAACATACTCTTTCTTTATTGTTTCCATATCTGATAATTTTGGGAATTTCGGTATTTTGTCGGTCATTTAATCAATCCTCCGTGAGTCCCACGATGAGTCCCACGATGAATCCCCAGATGAGTCCCATGATGAGTCCCACGATGAATCCCCAGATGAGTCCCGCGATGAGTCCTACGATGAGTCCCCAGATGAATCCCGCGATGAGTCCCCCGATGAGTCCCACGATGAGTCCCACGATGAGTCCCACGATAAATTTCTCTCCTCTCGAAAGATATCCCACAAGGCAAATACAGAGATAAGCGGTCAAAACATACCCACCATAAACCCAGTCTTGCCCTCCATAAGAGAACTTAACCTCACCAGTTGCCCATAGTCCTTGACTCAAAAACAAGCCCAAAGCAAGAACAGGCAGAACCCAGAGGAAACGAAGGTATGACCTCGGGATATGGATAAAATAATCTGTGTGCGCTTCAAGACGCTTATACTCTTTAGTTTTCGGTTTTTTGTCGGTCATTTCATCAACTCCACTTTTATCCTCTCGGTATCTCCGCAACACTGACAATCAGCATCATCAAGCCTCTTCAATATCCGTTCCCGCTCTGCTTTTGCGCCGTCCTGCTTGGCGGTTTTGAGCTTTTCTTCCAACTGCAGGATTTCCGCCTCTACACAGCAGGTTTTCAGCCTGTGGGTGAAATGGTGAGTTGCGCAGTTCAGGATTCTCTCTGCCTTATTGAGTTGCCTCTCGTATGCCATGCTCTTTTCTTCGCATACATTAAGACGACCAACTTGTTCCCCGAGTTCCATTTCGAACTGGACGTTTCGATCCTTTTGCTTCTCGTTAGACTCTTGAAGAATGATAATCTCCCCCCGCTTAATCGAACGCTCTCCTTGAATCCGCTTCTCTCGAATGTTCTTTTGCTCATACTTTCTGATTCTCTTCCCGTTCTCAAGTCCCTTGTTTTCAGCTTGGGTGAGGGCTTGCTCGGTTTCACTCGTAGAACAACAAATCAAGCCACACTTTATACATGGTGTTGTGCATAACCCGTATTCTTCGCATTTTGGTAACTTTTTGTTAGTCATTTTTGCTCACTTCCACAGTTCATCACATAATTCATCAATTACAATCTTTGCATCATCATTCATTTCATACCTTCCATTTCGGAGTTTAGTTAATAAATCAAGCACTCGTTCTCTATCTTTAGCATACCCATTCTTTTCAGCTTCAATAATAGCTTTGCTTATAACTACCAAATCACTTTGAGTACACTTGCTGTCATAATCAATATAAATCCAATCACCATCACCAATTCCTTGAAACACAAGTTCATATTTCGTTAGTAAATCCCAGTTTGGTTCTTCATTCATCTAAATCACCTAAATCATGAAAATCTGATTTGCCAAGATAATTAACATGTCTCATCATCACATTAACATTCCTTCCTTGAATCCTCCTAAACGCTTCTTGCATCCCTTTCCTAAACGCATAATATTCACTAATAGTAGAAATATACATCATCTTATCCAAATTAACCTTATTATGAAGTGCATAATCAAAAAGCATCTTCTCTTCAGTTTTACTTTGTGTAATTTTATAAATAGCCCTTCGTTTATTGTCTGTTCTAAAAACACTTAGTCGCCACACTTTAAACCCAATCCCAGTCATATAAACACCTTTATAACGCAAATGTAAAAAAAGATAAAAGAACTTATGGTGAATAGATTTCGACACCATAAGCTCATTTATTCAAATCCCTTCATACTCAACTTACTGAATCTGTTTCAGAAGGTGAGTTACAATATCCTTCACCTTATAGCCCTTGTTCTTGAGTGAAGTAACCAGTTCGTATCCTTCATCCTCAATACCAAACGCTATGTACGTCTTCTTGGCTGCTCCGCCTTCCTTACCCTCTTTCCTAAACTGCTCAAGGTCCATCTTTGCCATATTTCTCACCTTTGTTTTTTATTCGCCCTAGGGGCAAATTATATCTCCACATGGAGCATAATGCTTTTAAAAAATTCCTAATAATATATATACCTACATATTTAAATACTTATCGTTAAGAAAAAAAACACTTACCTGAAAATAACCAATTTGTCAATACTCCCCCTCCTGTTTTTAACCAACCTGTTACTCATCCCCATCCTCAGGTTCCCAATTATCAACAAACCTCTCCCACATCCCCTCACTCAACTTCCTAATCCTATCCATCCTCTCATCACTGTCCTGCATAATTTCATCCATTCCCATTTATATCACCTTACCTTATTCATATAATTTATAACCACATCACTTATAATTCGTCTAATTTCTTGGTCTGCCATTTCCCAAGCATCCCACATTTCAGGTCTTAACTTCTGAACCACAATATCTTCAACTTGCGAATAAGAATAATCGCCAGAATCAATAACATCTTGTGTTGTTTGCTTAACAATCTTAATATTTACTTTCCCAATACTTCTCAATCAAATCACATCCTAAACGTTTTATCCTCAATCCCAAAGTAATAACAACTAATATCCTCCTTTTCTGTTTCCTTTAACAAAGCAATTATATATTCACACGCACATTTAAGTGCATCTCTTTTAAATCTATATCCACAACTATTAACAACAATAAAATCCTTTCTGTGCATTCCGCAATATTTACTCAATTTTGTTACACTTCCACACCTAACAATTTCAATACAACCAAAACCTACATCAATCACATAATACATATCCCATCACCTCAATTCTGTCTCATCCTTAATTGTTTCCTCATGTTCTAGAAATTTAATAGCATCTCTCTCATTAGTAGCTATAACATTACCGCAATTATAACATACATATTCTATATTCTTTCTAACATTCCTATGAAAATATCTATAATCAGAAACTTCAAAATGCTTTTCTTTACCTTTCCCTACAATCTCACACTTATACATTTCATTACCAAATATCTGTTTTTCTAAATACTTAAGTTTCATATCACATTCCGAACACACCATATCCCATCACCTTCTTTTAAAATTTGGAAGTTCCACAAAATTAACTACTTTCCTATCACCAAATATTTCATTATAACAAACAGGACATACATCTCTAGCATAATATCTTTTATTTTGTTCTTTAACAATACAAATTATTTGAAAGTACCCTTCTTCCTTAAACTCATCCACGCATTTACCACAATCATCACATAATCTTTTCATCACACCATTCACCTCACTTATACCCACAGCAACACCCACATCTCGCCATCATCCTATCATTCTTCTTATCATACCACTTATCCCCTTCCTTCGTAAAATCAAACATCCTATCACACTTCACACACTGTACCAAAGTACTCTTTATATTGCGTGGAGTCGGGTCATCACATCCCGTTACATTATCAAATAACCCACCATTTTTATGTTTCCAATGATTCGCCCATCTCTTCCTATGCACAATATCCTCACGCCCTTTCCTTTCCACCCACTGGTCATATCCATAAGCTAAATCATCCGCCCATTCAATCTCCGCCCCGCACTTCTCACACAATCTCCTTCCATCCGGTTCCTTTTCCATAAAAATCACCTCAATCTAATAATTTAATTATAAGTTCTGGTCCTTTAGCACCATCTATATATAACTCATAACAAACTGCTGTTCCTTCTGTAGTTAACTTCAAACACTCTTCTTGTGTTATATATAAATCAACCATACAAATCACCTTCATAATATCTTTAAACGCATAAATTCTTTTTCTCCAATCGCATCAGCAACCTGAAATAACATTTCACAAAATATTCTTTCCCCTTCCAAACTCTTTGGTTTAATATTATTAAATAAAAACATCCATTCTTCCTTAGTCAACACAACCATAACTTTGGGACTGGTGGAAGGAAGGTGACCTGCACTGGAGGGATATTTTCCAGAACTAGTTTTCACTTCCACCAATTTTCCCATCATACTTGCACCCACACCCAATCTCTCATTTCCAATCCGCAGCACTCACACACCGCATACGGATACCTCTCCATTATATCCCTATAATCATAAACATTTAATCGCGCACCACAATTCGGACACTCAAACCACCCTTTTTGCCTCATCATCCCTAACCACCCTCAAGTGTTTAAAGAACTCCGTCCTATCAATCCCTTTAGAATTTAATCGTCCAATAATCTGCGATTTTTCCTTATCATCAAACTGGTACCATTCCAGTATATGACCCTCACCCCACCTAAAATAATAATTAATCATAATATTCATCTCTCTTATCCTTTCTAATTTGTTCACTCAACCACCTTATTCCATCCCATCGCTCCTACCTTAACCAATTTCTTCTTAACCATCTTGTACCTATCCCTAAACTTCACATTATCCCTTCTACAATCATAACACACAAATATATACCCATCACTTTTACCAGGTTCCTTTGTAACCATCCACGTCTGGTACTCATACCCAGTCAACTCAAACTCCTTCCTACAAGCGCAACATAACCCCTTCTTCATCTTACTCCTCATCACATGTAACTCTGGTCCAGTGAAGCAATCACTCACAAAATCCTCACTAAAAGGTTCACCAACCTCCACTCCATCCTTATCATAAAATATCCCTTCCTTATTTTTTACTTCCTTACTCTTCTTCCTAAACTCGTCCAGATTTATCTCCATCATTTTCACCTTTAAACAATCGTTTAACCACAACTCGTCCATCTTCAACCACAACATCTCCATCAATCATACTCTGCGTTTCCGCCTCAACAACCATCTTTCTATACAACCTATTATAACACGAGTTCCTCACATTAATCACTTCCACGTTCTCGTATATGTTGTTCCACCATTTCTCTCATCGCTTTACCAGCAATTTTCCTAACATCATAACAATGTTTATATAAAAACATATAATCATCATACCCAGTTTCTCCTTCCTTAAATCTTATATCCATAGTACATATCCTTTTAGGATTTATAACAAAAGAACCCCACCACATAATCTTCCCATCCTTTTTAACTTTCTTCTTTTGTTCTTTACTTAACTTAGAGAAACTTCTTTTATTTACACAATCTTTACACTTCTTAACTCCTCTAAACTTCCATCCTCTTTTACTTCTAATACAACCTAACTCATTCGCAACACAAAAGAACTTAACTCCACCATCACCAAACATCTTTTGTCCTTTTTTCATTCAAACCATCTCCGGCACTTTGTTATATGGATAAATAAGTTTCTTTACTTCATCATACTGAATCTTCTTTGATTCTTTTGCATATTTATATGCATTCTTATACAAAGCACTTTGCATTTCAGCGTTCAATCCTTCATATGTTTTAATTATAAACTTTCGTATATAAGAATACATATTTTGATACGAAGTTGCTTTTCCATTCTTAACATAGAACATATTTACTTTATTAATAAGTTCCTCCGATACAGATATCACATTTTCCGTCGAGTAACTGGTAGTAACTGTGTCCGTAGAAATCATAGATTTAATACTCTTTTCCTGCAATTCCTTAATAATTTCTTCACTTTTATATAATCGTATATTGAGATGAGAAATTTGCTCAAGCAAATTATCTACCCCAGAAATATCTCTACAATATACATCATGTTCCGTTCTACTTTCAAATTCACAAGTCATTTTCACTTATATCCCCTCCATATAATTCCTTCATCGCTTTATTTTCTTCTTCATCATCTATTTCATCATTAATTGTACCAACCGACTCCTCTCTGAACCATATATAAAATAACCACTTAAAAAACTTTAATTCATCATTCTCAAACTTAAAATCTCTTTCCAAACTAACTTTAACCATAGAATCAGGTATGCCAACTTCTCTATCCCCAGAATCTCTTAACGTAAAACTCACTTTGTATGGAAACGCAATTTCACCACTAACTTTTTCACTAATACTCAAATCAATTTTCACCTTCTTAATATCCTCCAAATCCTTATTACTAAATTCCATACTTATCCCTCCATTTTACCTAATCTATGTAGTTTTGTACCATAAAGTTTATCATTTAAAAACGTAGAATGCGGTGTGTCATCACCAAAAATTTCATAAAACACTCGGTTATGATAAACAGAAAAATATACAGTTTCTTCTTCAATCCCAGCAATACAACCTACGCATCGTTCCGCTTCTTTCTTAGAATCAGAATTTATAGCAATATATCCCCTAATTACTTTCTCGTAAGGAATACAATAAAAACCAGAAGTGTCCTTTTTATTAACTTTTTCACTTTTAACCTTGTCTTTTTTAGATACTTTCACAATAATCCCTCCAGTTCCTTATCATTTAAACAATTTTCGGTTTAAATATTTTTAAACATATATATATTAACCTGACCGCCTTATAAACGTTTCGTTTATTGACCTACTTCGTCGATTGACGTATAATTTTTTATTTTTCACCCTGACCGTTTTAACCTTTTTGTTTTAAACTTTAAGTTTATTTACCTATCCATTAATGCATCTCCCGTATAAGAATCATCATCAAAACTATTCGGAGGAATCAAGTCTTTATTTTCACCTTCCTGTTTTTTCATAAAACCCTCAAGTATTTCATCACTATAAAACGCAATAATCAAACTACCAAAAAACTTATTCGCTAACCTATTACCTTCAATAGTTTTAGGAAACTTATCTTTCACAGTCCTTATCAAATCAAAAACTTCTTTATCAAAAGCTTCATCCGCATCTTCAGGTTTTACATAATTCTTAAAATATATATAAATTACACGCGCTCCATCATCCACATTTTCATCTCCCATCTCAATCACCTCTACAAATATGCGTTAATCTCTTCTTCCGTCCACTGAAATATCCTTTCACCAGTAAATTGCTTTTCCAAACACAAGAAAATACACGGTCCACTACTCCATGGCGAACACTGTTCAACCTCCCTAAGTACTTCACCACCCTGTAATTCATACTCATAAAGAGGTATTTCCTCATCAAACATTCCCACAGTTTTTCCCCATCTTCTCGATTTACCTTTTTGGTGTTTCTTCAAAAACTCCCTAACCCCTTCCTTCAACCCAATATACTGTGTTTCCCTAATTCCCATCTTCATCACCTTCATTCCAACTCAACTTTAACTTCCGCAATTTCCTCATCAGTCGTCCATTGTTCCTCTGGAATATCTAACGCAGTAATCTTCGCTAATTCCGCAGAATCAGATTCAATTACTATCTTCTGAACTTTCCTCCATTCCGCAGTCACCACATAGTTTCTCATCCTATCCCTCCATTTTTGTAGGTCTTGTATCATAAACAATTACTGAATGCCCATAATGACAATACACATCATTTCCAGCATTATAAATTCTACCTACAATTTCACCATCTTCCGCTCTCGTTTCAAAGGAAAAATCTCCATAAAGCGCTAGTTCCCTAAATATATTCCAATAACTTTTTCCGTGATAACAAAGACACTTCCAGTCATTAAAATATATTCTAAAACAAATTAGTTCTGGAATTTCATCCTTTTCCGAAGGTACAAACTCTATCTTAAACCCTTCTTTTTTACAGAAATACTCAAAATCCCCTCTGTTTATGGTAGATTTCAAGAAAATTTCTCCTTCTCCATCACTTCTATATCCCATATTTACCACCTCTTTTATGAAATTATCATTACCCCATTCATAATAGTGACGGGCAATTATTCCTCACAAGGAATAAAGCGTATCATCTATTATGAATTTTAGGGTTGACCTACTTTTCATCATATACTCTGAATTCATACGTTCCAAAATCTATTTCTAAAATCGCAGTCCCACTAATACTCGAATTTACCAATTTCTCTAACCATTCAAAACCAAAGTACTCATAATCCCCACTCAAAACCAGATTCCTGACCTTCTTCTCTTCATTTTTCATAAAATCCCTCCAATTTCATCTTAAAAACCTAAATAATCAAAGAAAAATAATAAAAAGAGGGGACTTCCCCCTCTTTAAAGGTCGAAATCCCCTTTATGCATCCGAAGTAGGTACAACATAATGTCCTTTACTTCGTATCCCGCATTCTTGAACTCAAGTAAGAGGTCCGAATCTTCAGTTCCTACCTCCGCCTTCACATATGCGTAGGTATAACTTACTCCGCCACTCTTACCTTCCTTCGCCTTTTTCCTGAACTGATTCATATCTATCTCTATTTCATTTTTTCCCATTCAAATCCCTCCAATTTCTGTTTTTATTCGA
>Ga0315291_10010221_pt1 | contig 11481 bp, 10 predicted proteins | sample YL17G12_20_MG_FD_203070 | JGI IMG/M metagenome (GOLD analysis project Ga0315291, IMG submission 203070) | Sediment microbial communities from Yellowstone Lake, YNP, Wyoming, USA - YL17G12_20 | ecosystem: Environmental > Aquatic > Freshwater > Lake > Sediment | place: USA: Wyoming | collected...
AACCGGCCCGTGAAGGCGATGACGGGCACGCCGATGCGTTTCATCGCCGGGATGATGGCGCCGATCTCCTCTGTCCATCCGCTTTGCGAGATCGCGATTAACACGTCGCCGGCGGCGACCATACCCAGGTCGCCGTGCACTCCTTCGCCGGGATGCAGGAAGAGCGCTGGAGTGCCTGTACTGGCGAGCGTAGCGGCCAGCTTTCGCCCCACCGCACCGGACTTGCCCATACCCGTCACAACCACGCGGCCGCCGCAGCGTAGTATCAACTGGACTGCACATGCGAAGGCGTCGTCTATGCGCGAGGCGAGTGCGCCGACGGCCGCTGCCTCAATGCCAATCGCCTCCCGAGCCCTGCAAAGCGCCTCGGCTAGCTTCTTCTTTTCATCGTCCATGGGGCCAGTCTCGACAGAGTTTCTGCACACTTGCCTGTGGCCCTCCCTGCTTTCGGACAGCCTTGGGTGTCACGGCGGCGCCGGCCCGTACGCGCGCAATGACACGCAAAATGGGTACCGCAGGTTTCAGCCTGCTCAGACCAAGGGGTGCGACTACCGGGCGCAGAGCACCGCCCACATTGTGGTGCCGAGGGGGGGAGTCGAACCCCCACGAGCATAAGCCCACTAAGCCCTGAACCTAGCGCGTCTGCCAGTTCCGCCACCTCGGCGCCTGTGACGCCTATTCTAGGCAATGGCCGCCCTGCCGTCAAGGTTCACCCGCCGGCCACATGGCGGGTTCGCCTGCCTGACCCTTGCCAGGCCCGCCACGCGGGGTTATAATCGTTATGTCGCGTTGGGTTGCGGATACTGCGACGGAGCGTATCATGTTTGGTCTCGGGACCCCTGAGATCATCGGGATCCTGGTGCTGCTTCTATTGCTCTTCGGAGCGAAGAGGCTGCCTGAGTTGGCGCGCGGTCTGGGCCAGGGGATCAAGGAGTTTCGGAAGTCGGTGAAGGAGATCAGCCAGGACGCGACCGACTCCGAGTCAGGGCCTTCGACGAAGTCATCCTGATCGCGGGCGAGGTGAGAGCCGATGCCGTGCCCCCATCTCTCACGGGTGAACGGCGACTGTCTCTTGCAGCAGGATCCGGGGTCAGACACCGATGACGGCCGCGAGCCTGTGGTGACGACCGAATCGGTGGCCCGGGAGTGGTGCCTCGGAACGCGCGAGAGGTATCGCGACTGCCCGGTCCTCAGGCGGTTCCTGACGGAACTCGTACCCTGACGCTTGCCGATCTGAGGCGGGCGAGTCGGCCGAGCGGCAGTCGTCGGTGTTCGCGCAGCCTTTGCGGTCCTCAGCCCCAGGACTCGCTCCAGCTGCGTGGAACATGGCCCAAGCTTTTGGCCACCGAGTGTCGCTGGAGGAGTGCGGCGATGAAGATGCGGACATTCACATGGGCGGTAGCCGTTTGTGCCTCTGTGACAGCCGGTTGCGGCAAGCCGACGCTCCCTGGCAAGCAGTTCCAGGGAGAGAGGGCCACCGTCCCGGGCCTCGTGGCCACTGACACGCCGCTGCCGGGGAAACCGTCCCAGGAGTGGGGCACCAAGGACGCCAAGGTCCGACTGGTGGCCTTCTTCCCGATAGATGAGCCGCACAGGAAGGTGATGGACCTCGTGAAGGAGATGGCCGACAAGTACCCCGGGAAAGTGTACGCGAAGTATGTGGACTACCGGACGCCCGAGGGCGCGCAGCTCTTCCAGCAAAGCAAGGCGACGGTTGCCTGTATCATGATCAACGGTCAGTCATCCGCCGATCTGCCGAGCGAGTACGGTCCCCGCACCGTTGACTTCGTCAAGGAGATCGGCCGCTACTGGACCGCCGCCGACCTGCGGGCCGCGATCGCAAACGAGGTTGAGAAGGCGTACGGCAGGAGCCGCAGCGCGGCGAAGTAGCCCGTCGCACCTGAGCTAGCGAAGCGCTGACTGGTGGGGAACGGCGCAGACTCTGTTCTTGCCGCTCCGCTTGGCATCGTAGAGAGCGGCGTCGGCGCGAGCGGCGAGCTTGTCCGGGGACACCGGCCCATCGTCGTTTCCGGCGATCCCGATGCTGACGCCGACCATCCGCGCGATCTCAGCCGCCTCCGGCAGATCGGGCCAGTCGCGCAGCGCCTCCGGCAGACCTTCGATCAGCCGCTCGGCCAGCGCGGCCGCCTGCCGGGGCTCGGTTTCCGGCAGCAGCACCGTGAACTCGTCCCCCCCGACACGCCCCGCGATCTCGGAGCTGCGAAGGCCCTGCTGTATCATCCGCGCAAGGGCGACGAGCACCTCATCCCCTGCCGCATGACCGTGCTCGTCGTTGACCTGCTTGAGATCATCGAGGTCAACCATCATCAGCGAAAGAGGTCGGTTATGCCGGGCTGCGCGCTCGACCTCAACCGCGAGGAGGCGCTCGATCTCCCGCCGGTTCGGCAACCCCGTCAGAGGATCGGTAACCGCGAGCCGTCGTAGCTCGGAGCGAAGCTGGGCGTTCTCAATCGCCAGCGCTGCCTCTGAGCACAGGGATGTCAGGAAGTCGAGGTGCTGCTGAGCGAAGCCCCGGCCGGGCGGAGAGACGAGCGCGAGCACGCCGAGGGGGCCGGCCGGCGCGCGAAGGGGCACGTATACCGCGGTGGTGCCGGAAGCAAAGGTGTGCTGCGGCACCGAGGAGGTCACCAACGCCGAGGTCCGCATCGCCTCATGGGCGGGCCCGATCGGGGGCTGGACTGACTCTGCGATTCCGCCGGAGGGGGTATAGAGCGAGGCCATGGGTCTCAGGTTGTTTCCCTCAGAGACGAGGAAGACGGTGCCGTTAGCGGCATTGGTGGCGCGAGCTGCGTGGTCCAGGATGATCGTCAGCACGCCCGTCAGATCAGCCCCCGTGTTCGCAGCGTGGGCGACCTCGTAGACGGCTGCCACGCGGCGCAGCGAGTGGTGCAGGGTGTCGCGAAGGTCATAGCTGAGCTTCGCTTCCCGCCCGAGCAACAGCAGGAGGAACGAGACGACGAACGCGCCGACAAAAACGCTTATCCCACGAACCACTGCGAAGGGCAAGACCGGTGGCTGGGGGGGGGCGCCAAGCGCCACAAGCGGGTAGAAACACCCCACCGTTATGCAGGCGAGCAGCCCCGAGCGGATGTCAAGGCGGACTGCGGCAACCACGACTGGCACGAAATAGAGGAGGTAGTACTCGCTCGTGACGCCGCCCGTTATCCAGACGATGCCACTTACCAGCAGCACGTCGCCGGCCGCCACCGCCAGGTGGTAGTAGGAGCCGGGCTTCTCCACGCGGGGCATATACGTCGTCAGCAGCGAGTACAGGGATCCGGCAAGCGCGAACAGCACGCAGTTGGCGAAATCGCCATCAGCCGCCAAGCTCAGGCCGGCGGTAATGCATGCCGCCACGTAGATGACCGCCCGCACCCAGCCGGCGTGCCGAGGACCGAGGATCGTGTAGGCTGGCCCCAGTGTTCGCTCTCCCGCGCGCAGCAGCGTCCGCGCGACGCCTCGGCGACCTTATTCCATACATCGCCCGGCTTTGGGGCGGCGACGCGGCAAGGGAGAGGAGACGGCCGTGACGGGGGCAGATTCGCCCTATGGGGCGATGGTCACCGGCACCTCGACTGACAGCCCAAGTGGACCAGAGCGGCTGTTCGCCTCGACCCTGAGACGATGCGGACCTGGCGCGAAGCGCTGGGTGTTGAGGGCGAGCCGGAAGGGCGGCCCGGAGACCTGGCGGATGACCTCCCCGTCGAGCGAGAACTCAGCACCGGTGATGTTGCCGGCGCCGGTCGCTACTACTTCGACGGTGCCGGACAGCGTCTGGTTGGGCGATGGGAACAGCAGCGCGATCGCGTTGTGGATATCGAGCACCCGCCCGGCAGGAGGCAAGAAGGAGGAGTCGGCCGTGATGATAACCGCAGCATAGCGGGGCGCGGCTCCGGCTGGCGCATCGGGCTGGATCTGCGAAACTAGCTGAATGCGAGTCCTGCCTCCCTCGACACGAACTCGCCCGATGCGTTGCCAGCCATCAGGGAGCCTCGGGTCAGTTGCCCCGATCTTGCTGTCTTTGACATAGACCTCCACTCCCTGGCCGCGCCCGCCGGCGAGTGCCCAGACCGTGTAAGTGCCCTCAACAAGATCCACATAGGCGTAGTCCACCGCACCTGGCCCGGGGGCGAGGCGGCCCTGGTCGTTCCAGTCCGGCGAGGACACCCAGCCTCCCACGAAGTCTCGACGGGCGAGCAGCGAGATGACCTCGCGCGCTCGTCCGCCGATCGGCAGCGGCATGGGCACAGTCGCAGTCCGGTTGCCATCCTTGTCCGTCGCCACGATCCAGTACTCGAGTTCATCCCGGTTTTCGAGGCTCGGAATCCGCGCTTCGTAGTGCTGCGTGCTGGCCCGCTGCGCCATCGGCACGACAATCGTGCCGCCCGCGCTAATGCGGTAGGCGAGTCCGACCTGCTCCATTCCACGCGGCGAGAAGGCAACGGCGCCAACGGTGATGGGCTGCTCCGGGCCTGGGTGGGGCGGGAATGCAGATACCCGGAAAATCGAGGGCGCGCTGGGCGGCGAGGCCAACGATACGGACCGGACAAGAAGCGGAACGCCGGCCCCCGCCGGGCACGAGAGCCGCACAAACGCGCCGGTTGCCTCCACCTCGCGGGGAAGGAGCTGGCTGTACCAGTTTTCCGACAGCACTCCTGTGAACTGCTCGCGCAGCTGGTTGGGTTGGGTGCCCGTTTCGATCGTGACGGGCCCGCTCGCGTCGAGCGAGACAACCATCGCCGCATCGGGCGGCGTGGCCACCAGCGGCAGCCAGTATAGGCAAGCATCTCCTGGCTCGATGGAGCGGCCCGCGTAGTCGGCAGTGGAGTGCCCTGGCTCGGGCAGATAGGGCGTGTCGTCCGGGGGGAGGATTGGGCCAGCATAGACGACCGGGAACCGGTCGAACTGCACGGGTGCCGGGTCGTTGGCGTCGGCCAACCCGTCTCCATCGGTGTCGGGGGAGGTGGCATAGGTGAGCAGATAGGCCTCCTCGGCATCGGACAGCCCGTCCGAGTCCGCATCCTCGCGCGGCACGGTGAGCATCCACGCCGGGGACCAGGCCGCACGGCCAGCAGTGTCGCGGGCGCGGACCCGCAGCTCGAACTCCCCGCCTTGGCGCAGTGGAGGGATTGCGGTAGAGAGGCCGCTGGCGCCGGGAAGGAGCGCTCGCGCGAATGCCACCGGGCTGGTTGCCGGCCGGTACACAACCTGAGCTGCATACAACCCCCCGGTTGGCTGCACCGTCGCGGTCACCGCCACCGGAGCATCCGGCATGGGTTGTTCAGTATGGTCAACTGAGGAAACCACCACGCCCGCGGCTCCCTCCGCCGCAGGCAGTGCGATCTCGCGCATCAGCTCCACCATTTCCCCGGGAGGCACGAGCACGTAACGGTCCGCAACATGGGCCGCGATGTGCTCGGCATCGGCGGGGCCCAGCGACCGCGGGTCGAGCACGAGTGCCGCACAGCGCCGCTCCAGGGGGATGCGGTTCAGATAGTTGACAGCTTCCTCCCCGCTCGCCACCCGAGGCGCGGCCAGCACCGCCGCCCCGTGCAATACCATCGGCGCCGCGTCGGCTACGCCGGTCAGAAAGAAACCGCGCATCCCGGTCTCAGAGGCGAACAGGGCAAGTTGTTCGCCCAGATCTGCCCTGAGCGCAGCGGAAGGGCCCCTCTCCGAGAAGCCTGCCGCGTCGAACAGGCACGCGTCGATATCAAGCGCGCTTCGGGCCTTCTGGGTGGACCGGTAGAAGGCATATGGCGCGGTGGCGACGGACAGATCGAGTTGCCCCGCGCCACTGGCCCCGAATACAAACTGATCCATTCCCGACCAGTACGCGTCCGCGTAGTAGCGATGGGCTGCCGGGGACGCGACCTCTGCCAGCGCGGCTGGGATGGCCCAGCCAAGAGGCAGCGCGCCGCGCTGCGGCGCCTCCCAGAGGCGAGGCATCTCATTCAGACAGAAGTCCAGGTCAGAGCAATCGAAGATCAGCGTCAGATAGCGCGGCGCAATAGCCTCAAGGTAGCTCAGGTACTGGTACTGGGCTTGGCCCGACTCAAGTCCCGACAGGAAGGAGAGATTCGCGGCCTGGGCGGCCGGCACCAGGAAGTGGGAGGCGCTGCTGAGCTCCGCGCGCACCTCCGGGGTGGCGCTGCCGTACACGGCCGCCCCGGGCGGAAGATGAAACAGCACCGACTGGAAAGCCTCATCTTGCGGTGAATCGGGCGCCGAGAAGGTGAACAGCCGTCGCGCGATGGCTAGGTCCCTCATGGCGAACGAGTTCGGCGGCAGGAGCGCCGCGGCGCTGCGGTCGCACTCTGGCAGCAGGTTGGCGATGGCCCAATCGTAGGCTTCCTTGGCTGAGCGGAAACGCTGCCTCAGGTCAAACAGAGTGGGCAGGCCAAGGTCAACATCGGAGATGACCAGGTCGCGCAGGCCGGCCGCCGTGGTCGCCAGGTCAAGCAGGTATGGGCTTGTCGGGTCGTAGAGAACCTGCCCCTTCACCAGGTCCTTGAGTCGGCTGTAGAGCTCGTCGGGGGTCGCCTCCGCAGTTTCCCCGGGCGCGACCCGCAGACAGTAGCGGAGCCAGTCTTCGTCCCACCCATCTGCGAGCAGGAAGACGCGTGGGCCATCAGCAGTTCGGTTGGCGATTCCCTGGAGGCTGACGGCGAGCAAATGCTCGCGCGGGCTGGCTTTCCTCACGTCAACGACGAGGATGGGACCTACCAGCCGCCCGGCAGGGGGAGATGGCGCGGGCAATGCAGCAGCCAGCGGCATGGGCCTGCCCTGGGCGTAGCCGAGGGGAGCGCCGAGCAGATGTGCAACCACTACCGCGCCCGCCAGTCGGGCACCGAGCATGAGTCGGCTCATACACGGATCCTCCGTAGGGGAAGTTCGCGCAGTCGGATGTTACCGGCAGGTTGGTGCTGCGGTCAAGCTCTATGTCAGCAACTGCGGGGCCACCGGTGCAAACCATGGGCGCTCAAGATGTCATCCTGAGCGAGCGCAGCGCGCGAGGCGAAAGGATCACGCCGTGCCAGCAGGCGCGGCCGGCAGGTGTGTAGCCAGGCGGCATGGAAACAGTAGTGGCGACCCGCCCCGAGCGGGCCAATTCTTGGTGGGGTAGGCCCAAAAGCGGGGAAGTGCGTTTCACAGAACGGAAGGACAGGCCCAAAAGGAGCTCCGGCTGAGGGAATCGCGCTGAGTGGGTGTCTCTCTTGTGCTGGGCACCGAAGCCGGAGCTCCCATCTTCTGCCGCAGTGCTCAAGCGCCTCAGGCGATCGACCGGTTGGTGTGAAACCACTCCCAGGCATCCGCCTCCCGCAGGGCGCGTTCGAGACGAGCGCACGATTCGCACCGCCAGCAGTGCTCGATACCCCCGCAATAGCAGCTCCAGATTGCTGCGAGAGGCGCGCCCGCCTTGCGCCCGAGCCTGACAATGTCCGCTTTCGTCAGCTCCTGCGTGTAGCTCACCAGCGTCGGCTTGGTAAGGGTGGAGTGAGACAGGGCGCTGTTCGTGGCGGCCACGAACGCGGCGCTGTTATCGGGGAACGTCGCCGCCTCCTCCTTGTTGAAGCCCGCGACGATGGTGTCGGCGCGAAGGCCTTCTGCGAAGGCCGCGGCGATGTTGACGAAGACCCCATTCCGGTTGGGCACCCATACCGCGCTGGACGTGTCCTCTCCGGCCCTGGTTTCCAGGTCTTGGGCCTCCAGACGCGGTATCGCGACGGAATGGTTCACGAGCGCTGTCTGGCAGATCTCGGCAAGCCACGGCAGCTCAACGACGCGGTGAGGAATGCCGATCTGGCGGCACATGAAGGCCGCCGCCGAGGCCTCACGGGCTGAGGCGCGCTGACCGTAATCGAATGTCAGAGCAAGCGCGACTTCCTTCTCGTCGGCGGCGAGCTTCAGGTTCACGGTCGAGTCCAGGCCGCCGCTCAGCAGCACAACCGCGGGCATCCCGATCACCCCCTGTAGCTTGCGTAGGATCGCTCCGACTCGTAGACGCTCACCCGGTCGAGCTTGACCCGGGGCTCTGGCATCATACTGAGTTCATCTGCGATCAGCCCGAAGATGTGCCGCGCCAACTCCTCGGCCGTGGGATTCACCGCCGCGAACGGAACCAGTTCGTTGAGCACAGTATGATCCAGCGGGTCAATCGCCCGCTGGCAGATCGCCTTCAGATCGGCGAAGTCTATCACCATTCCCTGGTCGTTGAGGCGCTCGGCAGTCACCGCCACGACCACGCGGTAGTTGTGGCCATGCAACCGGGAGCAGCGGCCAGGGTGGCCTCTGATAGAGTGCGCGGCCGAGAACTGGCACTCGACTGACAACTCAAACACGGCGTTCACCTGCCGGACGCAACATTGTACCACAGGCGGCCGCCGCGCGCCGCCGGCCCTTGCCTCCCCTGAGACCGTCCCACCCGTCTGACCTGTCCGGCAGATCCGACCCGTCCGAGATCTGCGCATGACCCCGACCCAGTAGGTGATTGCTTGCCCGGGTCGAAACCGCCCTTGGAGGGTGTCTATGTCCGAGCGCGGTCTCATCATTCGTGATCTTCCTGTGAGCGAGCGGCCCCGTGAGCGAATGAGCGCATACGGGCCGGAGGCGCTTTCAACGGCCGAGCTGCTGGCGATTGTGTTGCGGGTGGGCTCGCGCGGGGAGTCCGCCGTGCGCTTGGCGGAGCGTCTCCTCAGCGAGTTCGGCGGCCTGGCCGGCATCGCCCGCGCGCGCATCCCACAGCTCTCCGAGCTGGCCGGCATGGGGCTGGCAAAGGCCGCGCAGATCAAGGCTGCTTTCGAGCTCGGCAAGCGGCTGGCAACGGCGGCCGAGGGGCAGAAACCAGTCGTGGGCAACGCCGCACAGGCCGCTGCTCTGGTGATGGAGGACCTGCGGTATCGTCAGCAGGAGTGCCTGGCTGGCATCTTCCTGGACACCAGAAACCAGGTCATCTGTGTGCGCACGCTCACCGTGGGCACGCTGTCGGGCAGTCCGGCCCACCCGCGGGAGGTCTTCCGCGAGGCGATCGCCCAGGGCAGCGCCAGCATGATCCTGTGCCACAACCACCCCAGTGGAGACCCGACGCCGAGCCAGGACGACATCACACTAACCACTCGCCTGGTGAAGGTGGGCGAGATCATGGGCATCCCGGTGGTGGATCACATCATCATCGGCGCGGGGCGGTACGTATCGCTGAAAGAGGCAGGGAAGATGTGAGGGTGTTTAGTCCTCGTCTTCCTCTTCGTCGTCTTCCTTGTCCCCGCCGTCCGGAACGAACCTGCCCAAGTTCTCAGGGCAACGGGCCTGAAGTACCGCGATGAGGGCCGGCGGCCCATATGTCTTCCCAAGGTTCTCATAGCGGGCGATCTTCTGGGCCAGCAGTTCCGGCCGAACACTCGCGGCGACGGTCAGCTTGCCTAGGTTGCTGAACTTCGTACCGTCGGCCATGTGTTCGAGCTGCTCGCGCGTCAGCACGGTCTTGCCGAGGTTGCTCTGCTCCGGCCCCTCCCAATCGGCCTCCTTCTCGCCCTCATCCTCGTCCTCGCCGAAGGCGCCGAAGTTCGCATCACAGCGGCCCTCGACGATCTCCGCCAGGTTCGAGGGGCCGGTCACCGCGCCGAAGTTGGTGAACGCGCCGATCTTCTGCGAGAGCAGCTCCGCGGACACATCCTCGGCGATCTCCAGGTGGCCGAAGTTGCTGTAGCTGGTGCCATCGGCCATGCGCGAAAGCGACTCGTTGGTCAGGCGCGTGTGGCTGAAGTTCGCGCGGCCACCGACCGCCGCTCCACCTACCCCACGCAGCGCGCCAAAGGCCCCCGACAGGCCCTGCATGACTCGCTGCGCGATCGAGGCGCCGAACTCGGCGGGGTTCGCGAAGGGGTTCAGCCCCGCTGGTGCGCCCGCCGCGAGTTCGGCAGGCTTGGCGGCAGACGCCTCCGACTGGTAGCTCCGTTGCAGCGCGTCGAGCAGCTCCTCCGCTTGCTCCACGGAGATCGCTCCCTGGTGCAGCATGTCTAGAATGCGTGCACGTTCAGCTTTCATCGTCTTACCCTCCTGGGGAAGTGGTCGTCAATCGCTCCCAAGCGCCTTCAGGCGCGTGGATGCCTCCTCGGCGGTGATCTCGCCGGCCTGGAGCTGATCGAGGATCGCCCGGCGTTGCTCGGCCAGCTCGTCGATCGCCCTAGCCTCCTCCCGGGGAGTGTAACCCAGGGCGTTGAGCATGGCGTCAACCCGCGACCGAACTGTGGGGTAGGAAAGGCCAAGGACCTTCTCCATGTCCCTCAGGACGCCCCTACAGCTCAGGAACACATCCAGCATCCTCGCCTGTTCTGGGTCAAGGCCGCAGAACCGGCAGCCCCGCTGGAAGTGGCCCTTGATCCGCAGATCGCACGCGGGGCAGGAAAGCTCCGTCACGTTCAGCTGCTGCTCACAGCTCGGGCAGCGCGCCACGTCTTTTCTCATTTTCAGTGAGCCTCACTTCTCTTTTTACCACAAATCCTGTCTTCTGTCAAGAGCCAAACTCAATTATTTCAAGGTCAACTTGTATAAGCTTCAGCGAACTGAGGGCCGCGCCAGCACGGCGCGCGCGATTCCGGTATCATTTCACCGTGGATAGACTCCAGTGGCCTGTCAAGGGGCTTCGCCCGCGCACATTGAGGAACTGCGCGTTCCCCGGCGCGATCGACGCGATGGATGCGACCCTGGCCGGCTCCAGTTGGAGGATGCGGCCCGGCCTCACGGAAAGGGAGGCGGGACCGGAGGAGGTGACAGCCATGAAGGTCGGCCTCTACACAATCAGCTTCGCGGGCGTCTGGTATGAAGGACCGGCGTTGCCGCTCCCCGACATCTTCCGCCGGGCGAAAGACATGGGTTACGACGGAGTCGAGATTGGTGCCCGCCGCCCACATGCCAGCCCAATGGACCTGGATGGGAAAGCGCGGGATCGCATTCGATCGGAGGCGGAGAAGGCCAGAGTCGAGATCCCGGCGGTAGCGAGCTACAACAGCTTCGCCAGCCCGATCCTCGAGCAGCGTGAGAACGAGCTGCTCATGGTCAAGGAGCAGATCAAGCTCGCCCGAGACCTGGGCGCGCCGATCTTGCGGCTGTTCGCGGCCTGGCGCGGCATCACCCTCAGGGACGGCCACGGCAGCTACGAGATGACGCGCCGCTACTGGGAGAACGGATATCCCGATGTGCTCTCGTCAGAGCGATGGCAATGGGTGCGGGAGTGCCTGAAGGAGGCGGCCGACTTCGCGGGCGAGATGGGCGTGACACTCGCGCTTCAGAACCACGAACCGGTCATCCGCAGTCACCACGATATGCTGAGCTTCATCCGCGAGGTCAACTCGCCCGCGCTCAAGGCCTGTCTGGACTGCCCGTTGCTGAGCTCGCAAGAGGACGACTACGTCGCCGCAGCGGTGAAGGCGACCGGCAGTCTGCAAGTGCACTCGCACTTCG
>Ga0315291_10010222_pt1 | contig 11481 bp, 16 predicted proteins | sample YL17G12_20_MG_FD_203070 | JGI IMG/M metagenome (GOLD analysis project Ga0315291, IMG submission 203070) | Sediment microbial communities from Yellowstone Lake, YNP, Wyoming, USA - YL17G12_20 | ecosystem: Environmental > Aquatic > Freshwater > Lake > Sediment | place: USA: Wyoming | collected...
TGCCAGCTCCATAGTTTCCCCAATGACATTCGATGGCGTTTTCATCGTATGACCAATAAACTCCAACTGGATTTGTTATTACATTTTTGAAAGTAGCTTCTGGAGTTCCACCGTCTTTGACTCTGATCGCTCTCCATATAGGAAATTTTCTAGCCCAGTCTTTCATTCTCCATAGACGTTCTTCATAACTATCATCGAGTGCTTCAAATACCATTTCTTTTATTTCTGTTTTGAGAACCGTTTCATCAACATCTTCTCCAAGTCTGTCTTTAACCATTTGCTCATAATATTCAAAAGCGTCTGAACTATCTGCACACGTATCTTCATAAACAGAATTTATGATATCCTGTTTGTTCAGACGTGCCAGAGGGACATAACCTTTAATTGCTTTTCTGTACCAGTCCATATTAAGTCACAATCAAATTTGGCATGTTAAATATACTTATCTCAGACAGTAAAACCCTCTTGCAGGAAAAATCATCCAATGGCTTGTATTCTACTTAGAGTGTGCTAAGTTAGATAGTGTTATGGCTCATTTTCAATCAGGGGGGCGCTAGGCATTCGATTGATAAATTCAGCAAAAGTGGCATGTAGAGGAAGACCATCGGCCTCTTAAATCATTGGTCAAGATAGTAACTGCGGAAACTCAATACGCAATGGCTGCTTAATATAAACGGCCCCAGAAACAGGTGAGATTATCGTCGTAACCTGAAGTACGGAAAAACACAACGATTGGAAGCCTGGAAGAAGGCTGAAAGCTGGCAAAGACTGCTGACATCTGGAAAAGACTAGACGGAACAGAAGCCTGTTCTATATCCGCTGTAAAAGGACAACAGGGCTAAACATGTAGAGGTTTTTGTAAAGTTTTTCAAGAAAGCGGTTCAATTCCGCTCGCCTCCACCAAATATTTTTGCAGAGGACTTGAAGTTTTTAGTTTTGAAGGTATAATAGTATCATCCAGTATTCTGGGTAACAGAGAGTGGGATAATTGGTAATCCGCCAGTTTTGGGAACTGGAGACTGCGGAATCGTCCTCCGCCTCTCTGAACAACTAAATATTGCGGGATGTCAGAAGTCTGGTATCTGGCTGCGCTCATAACGCAGTGCGTAAGCCTCGAAGGTTCAAATCCTTCTCCCGCTACCATTTACAACTTTATTTTTGAAAACATATAGCGGACGAGTGGAACGGAAGCGCTTTAAGCGCAAACAATAACCATTCAATCCTCATAAGATTGAGATATTCAGATTCGACTTCTGAAGCCCGCTACCAATTTAATGGAGTTATTTCATGATAAAACTTAGTTGTTCGACAAAAGACATTGAATCTGGCAGAATTGGCGTCATCGTAGATATGATCAAAAGAGCTTTGAAAGAACATGTGAAGTCTGGGAAATCCCTGAAGAATATGACAATGTCTATCAAAGATGACGAACATGGAGAAACTCATTTAGTTCTGTCGTAACATTATGGATAGAGATATTCCAAAATCATATAAAGTTCAAAACGGATGCCATAACTGCATTAGTGGTTTCCTGTGGTACGAACACGACGGTGGTACAATTTGTTATTGTACAAAGCTATCGCCAAGGCCAAAACCATGTAACAGTGTAGCGATGGGAGAAAGCTGTTTCGATAAACCTCTGACAGAACATGAATCTGAAGACGCATACAACAAATGGATGTCATGGTCAGATCAACATGAAGTTTCAAAGGCTGGAATTTGTGACGAATATCAGGAGTATCGGAAAAAGTTAAAATGAAAATTCCTTGGACATATTTAGTTTGGAAAGTCGGAGAAGTTGGAGACTTTGTTGCTATAGAAAGTATAGAGTTTTCCGTTACAATTCCAGTTGAATTTCGTGCCTCATATCCAAAACCAGGGGCAGTTCATGGCCTTAAACTGAAAATCTTTGTTAAAGAAAGTGAGTATGAACATTTTGTAAATAAATCTCCGTATAAAACGGATTGTTCATTGCTTGTAGATATTGTTGCAGATATAACAGAAAAAAATTACGAATTCACAAAAACCTATAGAATGCCAGTTCTTATTTCGGGAGTAAAATGTCCATACTCAGAAGCTGATCTTGCTTGCCTGTTCGGTTACATTCCAGCGAACATGTTGTAAAATGTGTTTATCTTTACAAATTTGAAAGGAAGTCCGTTATGGCTAAAAATACAAGAGAGAAAATGCATAATGAAATGCTTTATACGGCTCTCAGAATTAGAGCGGATAAAGCGGGTGGTTCAGGAACGGTTCTATTTTCACAGATAAATAAAGAAGGTGAAGCTGAAACCTATATTCTTACGAACCATCACGTTATTGACAACCTTATCAAAGTTCCTGAAGAATGGGATTCTCTTCTTGGAAGGAAAGTAAAAAAGGAAAGACGTGCTACTGCCAGGGCAGAATTCTTCCAATACAATTACCTATCGAGAAATGTCGGACAAACTGGTTTGGATGCAGATGTTGTTGCTTATGATGCAAAACTCGATCTTGCTCTTTTAAAGTTAAGAGACATCAGTCCAATTGAACATGTTGCGACAATTATTCCAGTGAACAAAATTAAAGAATTGCATATCTTCGATGACATCATTGCGATTGGCGCTCAGTTGGGCGTTCCTCCAATCGCAACAGAAGGAAAAATTGTCTATATGGATGCTGAAATCGACAACGAGCGTTTTAACATGGGAACATACAACAGTATTTACGGTTCATCTGGCGGATCGGTATTCAGATACAGCGAGGAAAGGGACAAATACGAATTTATTGGAGTTCCTTCAAGGGTAACAGTTCTTCCTCAAATGTTTTCTGTGGACACTGTAACTCATATGTCTTATTTCATTCCAATCGAATCTGTAATTGGATTTTTAAAAGATTGGTGTTATGATTTCGTTTTTGACCCGAACTCAAAGATTGAAGATTGTCATCAAAAGCGTGAGTTGAAGAAGATTGACGCAAGAAAGAATCTTGAGAGAATGTATGGGGTTGTTGAACCGGAAGAAGGAAAACGTGCTGTAAAGTAGAATCTTTCTAGTGTTATTTGGAGCAAAATAATATGAACATACAATTCGAAGATATTCCGTATTCTGCTTTACCAGTTTTTGAACCAGCTCCAGATTTTGAATACAAACATCGAGTTGGAGTCGTTCCACTAAAACAGGGTTTGATTCCGAAAAGGATAGAGTATTCAAGAAAGGTAACTGTTAAATCGTTTAACGCAAAAGAGCGTTTGAAATATATGAAGTATATTGAAAAACTAGTAGTTTGTCATGATAGAAATTTTAGAAAAATGCTTATATCAAAAGCCAAAAAGTTTGAAAGGTTTGGAGTGGAAGAAGTGCGTGTGCTACTTTATCCACGGGACGTTATCACAGATGTTGATGGATTCGTATCTGTTCAGGATTACTGCATATTAGGTTTTTGCTAATAAAAATTAGATCGATGAGGTTAACAATGAAGAAAGAATACACAAACAAGCATGTTAAGGTTATTAGACTGAGTGCTGTCTTTTCTTCAAAGGTCAACATATGTGGTCGCCCCTGCTGTTCGTAAGGAGCGATTCTGATTATCAAGACCGTTCCCGCAAACAGCGGGAGCGGTCTTTTATTTTATGCGCTCAGGTAGGAACGGTTTTCCTAAAAAGTCCTATAAACTTTTAAAGCCAGTTCATCTCTGGATGGGCGCACCAAAATTTCTTCCTCTCGCTTGCTTTCCTCGCAATCGGGAGTATATTGTACACAGTTTAACCGTAAGGAGATCTGTATGCAATCTAAAATTATGCCAAATTTCAACGGTGACATAAAAGAAACTATGAATGGAGAAAAGAAAAGTTCTCCGGTGATTAAAGATCCGGATAGCAGAAGGCTTTACTTTACTGGAGATGTAAACGAAGATAAAGCAGAAAAAGTTGTAACTGGACTGTTGGATTTGGAGGCAAGAGATCCTATGAAAGATATTCTTTTGTATATCGATAGTTATGGAGGACTTGCCGATAGCTTTTTCTCAATGCATGATGCTATGAGAATGCTTAGATGCAATGTTGCGACTATAGGAATAGGGAAAACAATGTCTTGTGGATTTCTACTTTTGATCAGTGGAACTCCTGGATACAGGTTCATTACACCTAATGCGAGAGTTTTGATCCATAAACTTTCCGCTGGAACTTTTGGAAACGTGTCGGAAATGGAAGATGATGTAAATGCCGCTCTTGATCTTCAAAAAAGAATTTGTAAACTGATTGTGGATTACACGAAAATTTCAAAGAAAAAGTTGGAGAAAATAATGGAAAGACAAACTTATCTTTCTGCTAAAGAGGCTAAAGAGATGGGAATTGTAGATGAAATAGCAGAATCAAACTCACAAATATATAAGAAAGTGAAGGTGTAAACGTGAAAGTTGGAGATGAAGTTTATTTCGTAGATGCTTATGAAAAAGCATATCAAAGGTTCCCCACATTTTTCATTTGGAAAGCAAAAATAATGAGAGGAGACCGGAACACAAGATATCTAAAGGCACAGATATTGCCTTCTTATCAACCTCCGTATTACAAACCTGGAACGACAATAGTGAAAGATTACGAACCAAAGTTTTGCGTCAATATAAAAGACGAACATTCGTTAAAAAAGGCGGAAGAACTTAGAAAAAAACTGATAAACAAAACCGTTAAAGAGAAATATAACGATATAGATACAATAAAAAGTTTGCTTTCAAAAAACTATATTGAGTATTGAATTAAGGGAAATATAAATGCAAAACTGGAACAAAAACGAACTGTTCAAAATCATTGTTGGTGAACAAACTCCAAAGGCTGGTTGTTTTCCGATTCCAGTTCAGGTATGGATCAAGGAAAACCAACTTCTTTTGAAGGAGTTTCTGGCATTTTCTTTCAGTATCCCTACAGCTCTTGGTTTAGCCGCCAATCAGGTTTCCTGGAAAGGGAATCGTTTAATGTACAGGTTCTTTTCTCACAGAATGGGTATTGGAGAAGATAACCCTTTCGAAATTATGGTTGATCCGGTTATTGTCAAAAAGTATGGAGATCCAGTTACCGAGTTTGAAGGCTGTCTGTGTTGGCCTAAGATGACGATCAAGGCACAGAGATGGCTAAAAATAGAAGTAACATACTACAACCTTGATGGAGAGCAAAAAACGTATTTCCCGGATAGGGTAAATTCGCAAATCTGGCAACACGAAATGGATCATCTCGATGGAATTGAGGAAGAAGTTATCCGTGGTCCTATAAAAGTAGAAAACAAAGCTGGCAGGAACGATCCATGTCCTTGCGGTAAAAAAGATGAATGTGGAAAACCGGTAAAGTTCAAGAAATGTTGCGGGAAATAGTATGAAAAATAAAAAGCCAGAACTTCTAACCAGAAAAGAATTCAGAAAACAGGTCTTCGAAAGAGACGAATTTAAGTGTGTGTTTTGTGGTAAAGCAGCCGTCGATCCGCACCATATATTGGATAGATCACTCTTTGATGATGAGGGATATTATTTATCCAATGGAGTTTCTGTCTGTTCAGATCATCATTGGTCGTGCGAGCAAGGACTAAAATCTCCGGAACAAATAAGAGAAATTGCAAAAATCACCGAGGTTATCCTACCACCTGGATTCGATCCGTCAAAGAAGTATACGAAGTTTGGAGAAGTTATTTCAAATCAATGATTTCTTTCATCGATTCAATGATGGCATCTGAATATTTCAGATAAAAGTCTTTTGCAACATTCCGGTTTGTTTTGAACGCTCCAAGACCGAGTTTTCCAGCAACTACGGTTGAGCGTGGAAGAAGATGAATGTTATTTCTTACACCATAATAACTTTTAGTTATATTATAATAATTGCGCTCCATCTGGCCGTCATATCCCATCCCTGGAACGTTGAATGTAAAGGCTATGTGGAAGGAGCCTCCTAAAGCAATTGAGGTTTCTGCGTGAGACATCCATTCCAATTGGTTTTTCAAAAATCTGTTGGGAATCAGATCTTTTTTCTCACCGAAAAATGAAATATCTCCTATCTTCTCAATTTGTTCTTTGGAGCAGGCTTCATGTGTTCCGAAGCTTATGACTTTGATGTTTCTTCTACGAAGAAAATCGGCAATGTTCATCCATCCTTCAAAAGTCAAACAAAGCTCAAGTTTATGAGGATTGTTATGAGCGTATTCCATTATTGTTGGAATAATGACAACGTATTTCTCCTGTATAGGTCTGATTGGCATAGGTATCTCAAGAGGTTTGAAGTCAACGATCTTGCATTCTCCGAATAAAAACGCTTCCATTAGTCTTTTGTCACCATATTTTACTCCTCCATGATCTGAAACCGTTGGTCCGAATTCATCGAACCAAACATTCGTCCACTCTTTTGGCAAATTGATTCTTGAACGGACATGGACCTTCCATCCATGGAGTCTCAGATTGTACGGAAATAAAAATCCACATGAAATTGCGTTTCCAAATTCCCATCTGAAAGTATCAATTGTCACTTCTTTAATCATTTTTATGGAATTCCCCAGTTTATGTTCGAATAACCTTCTCTGCATAAAGCGCCATTAGCCCCAGATCTATCTGGAAAAAAGTCGTTTTTTCTTTTTGAGTGCTTAAAATGAAATAAAGGATAATCTTGAGAAACTGTCATGTTAAAAATTCTTCTTGCTCTATTGTACATATCCCTATCTTCAGATCCCCATCCAAAAAACTTTTCGTTATAACCGTTAAGAGTCTCCCAGGATGATTTGTGAAGAGCCAAAAACGCACCATAACCCGTCGCTCTAATTTTACAGTTTTTAGGCCATTCTTTTTCTAGAGTTTTAGAAAGTTCTAGCCCACTACAATCTGCGCACTTGCAAACTAAACCTGCTTTTTCATCAACTGTTCTAAGAGTTTGTTTTATGATTGAATCCGAAAACGAGATGTCGATATCTGTCCTTGCAATGATGTCAAATTGAAAAGAACTTCTTATTCCGTAATTTAATGTTTTCGATAAATTGAAAACCGTTTGATCTATTGGATACTTTAAAATCCTTATTGATTGACTCTCAATTTCAGGCATCATAATGTCTGACACGATACATACATTTACATCATTGTTATCGAAAACCTGTTTATTGGTTTCTAAAAATCTTTCTAAAAAGGTTTTCTGTATTTTGTAACAGCAAGCTACGATGCAGATTGACTTTTTCTCCATAAAACGTATCCCTCAAGTTTGACTTTGGCAAAAACGGGTGTATGCTACCTACATTGTACAAGAAACCATCAACAAATAAGAGGAGAAAACGATGTTGTGCGAAACAATTGCAATTGGATCTTTACTATTTTGGGCTATTATAGGACTAGCTGTCGTACTTGACTGGGTTTTTCTCGAAAAAGAATCTCTTGGAGGACTTGCTTTAGTTACCATTTTGGCATTAACTGCATTAACAGTTTTGTCTCCAATTAAACCATTTCTTCTTTTGATAGTTGCCCATCCAATAACTGCAATACTTTGCATTTTTCTATATCTTGTTTTAGGAGGTATCTATTCATTATTCAAATGGGATAGGTTCTGGAACAAAGTGAAAGTTCGTTATGAAGAAGAAAAAACTGCATGGCTTATATCAAATAGAATTCATGATGGTATCATTCCATCTGATTTGAAGGTGAGTTGGTCTTTGTATGTTGAAAGATTTGAAGGCTCATTCAATAGATTTAAGAACGAAAGACTTTACAACTTCGCATTCAATAAAGTTTCTTATGTTAATTATAAACCGCTTATTACATCTTGGATTGTTTGGTGGCCTTTAAGTCTTATCTGGTTGTTGATTGATGACCCTATTAGAAAAATGGCTGAATGGTTCATTTTCAAATTCAGAGCGGTTTATACGTGGATTGTCAACAGACACAGGAAATCTATTGCAAACGACATAGAGACGGACCCAGGAGTTCTTGCCTCAGCAAGAACTGGTAACCGTGGAACTGGATTTAGAGCCTGACTTGACCCATAGCTACGGGTCAAGTAGAAAAAGTTCACTAGTAGCTTGACTTTCACGCAGGATGGGCTATACTGTCAATGTAGTCAAGTTTTAACAAGTTAGGCTCAAAATGTAAAGGAGAACGCACATGTCGAAGATTCATGCGATTCTTGTGGACCCGCAACACGATTTTATGTTTGAAGGAGAAAAAGGATACGATCCAACTAATCCTGATCCAAATCCGCTAATCGATATGGCTAAACGTCCTGGCGCTCTTAGTATTGCTGGTGCGCAAGCTGATGGAGTTCGCCTTGCAAGACTAATCAAAGAAGGGAAAAAGAAAATCGATGACATTTCGATAACGATGGATAGCCACAGAACTATTCATATTGCTCATCCATGTTTTTGGCGTGATGAAAATGGAAATATGCCTGCTCCTTTCACTGTAATCACAAAGGATGATGTCTGTGGAAAAAATCCTAAATGGCATCCTTATAACCCAGGCAATCAGAAATGGTGCGAAGAGTACGTTACAAAGTTGGAGCAGAAAGGTAGAAATGCTCTTTGCATTTGGCCACCTCACTGTTTGATCGGTAGTTATGGATGGCAAGTCTACCTACCAGTTTTCAATGCTCTGCGTGAATACGAACAGACGGAATGGGCTACGATTAATTGGCTTGTCAAAGGCGATGATCCTTATACCGAATGGTACAGCGCTGTTCATGCGGACGTTGAAATTCCATCGAACACGAAAACAATGCTAAACACTGGATTTATTGATATGTTCAAGAATTCCGATCTAATCCTTATGACGGGAGAAGCATTGTCACATTGCTTAAAGTGGAGCTTTGTTGACATATTCCAAACCCTTGGTGATAAGGCTATTAAGAAATTCATGTTGATTACCGACACGACTTCGCCAGTTCCAGTTCCGTGTTTCATTGATGATGCCAAGAACTTTGTAAAGAAATATACGGCTCTTGGAATGCAAACCTGCACAGTTGACGAGTTCCTAACCGGAGTTTGAAAAACAAATGAAGACCAAGCTCTACTTACCTGGCGATACGATACAGGGAGTTGGTATGGTAGACACCAACCACTTCGGCTTGCCGTGGCCAGCCACGGATTATGGTTCCATATACGGTACAGTTACAGTCCATTCAAGTTTTCTTGGGAAGACTGTTCAATGTGACGCTTTGACAGGCACTGTGTTGACAGATGAAGAAACAAAAACCCGTATTGGAAACAAGATTTTCGACTATGAAAATCGTGAGGAAAAATGCCAAGAGTGGCGTAAGGAAAACGGAAAAACGGAATATCTTGGCATGAGTAAAGTTTGGAATATCAACAAACCTACTGGCGGATTGATTGAAAGATTCAAAAAGTGGATTCAGAACCTTCCTAATTTCATTAACGGAATTGGGTTCTGAAGGATAGCGTAGGTATAAAAAGGAGTAAAAACAATGCCAAAGCTAATGCAAAACGAAGCAACTCAAGCTCAGCAAACCACAAGTGGATTTTCCTTCACAGGAACTCCAATTGACAAGCTGGGTGCAAGTGAATATACCATCGTCACCATTCTTCTCGACCTTAGCGGTTCTGTAGCTGGTTGGGAACGTAAACTGGAAGAGTGTGTGAAAGTCATTGTCAGCGCCTGTCGCAAGAGTCCACGTTCGGATAATCTTGTGATTCGATTGGTGGCTTTCAATACTGCAACCTGGGAAATCCACGGGTTTGTGGAATTGAAGAACATCAATCTGAACGACTATGACAACAAATTCGATGCTGAAGGCGGAACTGCCCTGCTGGACGCTCTTCTGAATGGAGTCGAGTCCACTGGAGATTACGCCGAAGAACTTGCTGCCAAGAGAATGATTTGCAATGCCGTTCTGTTTGCAATCACTGATGGTGACGAAAACAGTTCGACCATTGCGACAATCAATTGTCGCAATCCGGCTGATGCTCAGAAAAAGATTGCCAAGGCACTGGAGACAGTTCGTGGTAAGGAAGTTCTTGAAAGCATCAAGACAATTCTTATCGGAATTGCCGATCCTAAAACGTCTGAAGGGCAGCATCTTGAGCGTCTTCTGACTGCTATCAAGACAAACGGCAACATTGACGAAATGGTTATGATTGGCGACATGAGTAAAGGAACGCTGGCAAAGTTGGCCGGCTTCGTGTCGAAGTCGGTTTCCAGTTCGTCGCAGGCTCTCAATACCGGTGGCCCAAGCCAACCGGTTAACCCGAGCACGGTTACGCCACTTGACCAGATTTGAAAAAATGGTGGGTTGGAAACGTGCTCCCTGAAACATGGGAGCACGTTCTATTAAGGATTTACCTATGAACTTTCATGTAGACTCGCATTACCTTATTGGCTCTAGCCATTCTGTCTGCGAAGACTATGCTTTCCATACAGGATTTAATGCCAAAAAAGATGGCGAACTCATTCAAGTTTGTCCTGTAGCAGTTATAGCTGACGGTTGTTCGGATTCTCAGGAGTCCGACATCGGAGCACGAATTATGGCACATTTCGTGAAACAAAAAATGTTTGAGAGTTTCCTATGCGGAAGTCTCAATACAAATTCTTTCTTCAAAGAAAGATTTGCACTTTTTGCAAATCATCTACGGGAAAAAATGTGTGAAATGAATCTACCTTCGATAAAATCAATTGGCCTCCCGAGCGAATCTCTTGATGCTACCGTGTGGATAATGGGTGCAGAAACCGGAGACAACGGAAGCGATGCAGTAGTGGCTGTCGGCGGTTGGGGTGATGGTTCCGCAATTGTCAAAAGAAAATCTGGAATAACAATTTATTGCGTAACATACGAATCGAGCGCCCCGTTCTATTTGAGTTATGACCTTGATTATCACAGAACGCAGCGCTATCTAAAAACTTTTCAGAACACATACCTTTTGTCAACGGTAATCATTAAACTTGATGGAACTTCAAGTATGATTCATGAGGAATGTTCATGCAATAAACATTTTACGCTTCAAGTTTTAGACAATATAGACGATCCTGTTATATCTGTTTCGATTTGCTCTGATGGATACAAGACTTACACTAACATCACAGAACCCTTTCTTGGGTCTCTTGAATGGGCCGCAACAAGAATGATTGATTATCCTACTATTGAGGGAGTCTTTGTCGAAAGAAGTATGCGTTTCCTTGAGAAACAAGATATCAAGAATGGAATCCATCATTTTGATGACATTTCGATGGCAAGTATAGCTTTTAACGCTCCAAATCTGCCTCGGAGCGAAGCGTAGTAGGCAGCCAGCAACAACCACAGGGAAAGTTGGAGAACAAAACATGGATATTTCACATTGGAATGAATTGACTGAATATCAGAAAAATATTGCATGTGATTCGCAGAACATTCCAGATTTCATCAAGGAACATTGGAATGAATTGTCTGATGGTCAGAAAAATCGTGCATGTGATTCGCAGAACATTCCAGATTTCATCAAGGAACATTGGAATGAATTGTCTGAATATCAGAAATATCGTGCGTGTGATTCGCAGAACATTCCAGAT
>Ga0315291_10010224_pt1 | contig 11481 bp, 8 predicted proteins | sample YL17G12_20_MG_FD_203070 | JGI IMG/M metagenome (GOLD analysis project Ga0315291, IMG submission 203070) | Sediment microbial communities from Yellowstone Lake, YNP, Wyoming, USA - YL17G12_20 | ecosystem: Environmental > Aquatic > Freshwater > Lake > Sediment | place: USA: Wyoming | collected...
TCGAAGATCATCAACCAGATGCGCGAGCTCGCGCGCCGAACGGAACGCCATCTCGGCCCCGTCGACATTAACAACACACTGCGTGAGAGCATCGAGTTCGTGATGCCGCAACTGAAGCTGTCCGGCGTCGAGGTGGCCTTTGATCTTTCCCCTGACCTTCCTGAAGTTACGGGCGACCGCATCCGCTTGGAGCAAGTCTTCCTCAACCTGCTCACCAACGCGCGCCAGGCGATGGAAGAAGCGCCGGAACGGCGACTGCGCGTTACGACGCGTTATGATTCCGACGGCACATGGCCGGTGGTCGTTGAAGTGGCGGATACGGGAAAGGGTTTCGCGCCGGACGTCGCCGAGAAGCTTTTCCAGCCGTTCTTCAGCACGAAGAAGGCGAGCCACGGCACCGGCTTGGGTCTGTCAATATCGTTGGGTATCATCAAGGACCACAAGGGCACGATCGAGGCGGTCGGCGCCGAACGAAAGGGCGCCACCTTCATCGTGCGTTTGCCGGTTGGTGAAACGACACGGCCGACAGAGCCGGTGTGATAAGGAGGTCCCCAACAGAGACCGATGTGAGGATGTATTCAGGTGTGCCGGAAAACCGAACTAGGAAGTCCCCCTTTGAAGGGGGTGCAGTGGGATGTTGAGGAGCCACATTTTGCTCAGGGATGCGCCAACACAACATCCCCCTGCACCCCCTTCAAAGGGGGACCTATCGGATGCCTTGAGCCGACGGCCGAGCACGAGCTCGACCCTTCAAAGGGGGACCTATCGGATGCCTTGAGCCGACGGCCGAGCACGAGCTCGACCCTGCCGGGTGTGTAGCAGCTTGACCCTACCAAGCGCGAGGTGGCGACGAGGGAGAATATGACGAAAGACGAGAAGAGAAGCCGCGGCGCGGTTGCCGTCATCGACGACGACGATGTTGCCCGAATCTCGATTGGGCAGATGCTGCGGTTGCGCCACTACGAAGTTGAGTTGTTCTCGTCGGCCGAAGCAGCTCTTGCTTCGCCGCGCGTGCCCGAGATGGACTGTATCGTCACCGACGTGAAAATGCCCGGCATGGACGGCGAGGAGTTCCTGTCGGAGGTGCTCAGGCGCGGGTATCCATGCCCGGTGATCATGATTACGGGGCACGGCGACGTTTCGATGGCGGTGCGCTGCCTCAAGTCCGGCGCCTATGACTTCGTCGAGAAGCCTTTCGAAGATGACGTGGTGCTCGCTTCAGTGGGGCGTGCCGTCGAGAAGCGGATGCTGCGGCGCGAGAGCGATGACCTTCGCAGGCGCCTTGCGATGGCGCCGCCCGAAGAGGACGGCCGGTTCGGGATGGTCGGCCGCAGCCGGCCCATGCAGGATGTCTACGAGCAGATCGAAGTGGCGGCGCGTTCCGACGTGCCCGTGCTGATCGTCGGCGAAACCGGCGTTGGCAAGGAACTCGTGGCGCGGGCCATTCACGAACAGGGCGCCCGGGCCTCCGGTGCATTCGTGCCCATTAATGCAGGGGCCCTGCCCGAGACCCTGCTCGAGAGCGAGCTTTTCGGTCACGCTCGGGGCGCCTTCACCGGGGCCGAAGCCGACCGGGACGGCAAACTGGTAACGGCTTCCGGGGGAACTCTATTGCTGGATGAAGTCGAGAGCATCTCAGAGCGCGCCCAGGTGCAGTTGCTTCGCGTGCTCGATGACGGTCTGGTCCAGCCCCTCGGCAAAGACACTCCCCGGCGCGTCAACATCCGCCTGCTCGCAACGACTAAGACGGACCTCGCCGAGCAGGTCCGGCAGGGCCGCATGCGCGAGGACTTCTACCATCGCATCGTCGTGCTGACCATCACCGTGCCCCCGTTGCGCGACCGCACCGAGGACATCCCGCTTCTCGTGTCCCATTTTCTTAGGAGTGCGGCAAACCGGCACTGCATCGCGGTTCCCAACGTTCCCGAAGGAACGCTCGCCGACATGATGCGCCATCCCTGGCCGGGCAACGTGCGCGAGATCAAGAACGCCATCGAGCGAATGGTTGTTACCGCCCATGACGGTGTCGCCGGGTCGGTCGTCCTCGATGACGGCGATACGGGCGCGCGGCTGCTTTCCCTGCCCGCCACTGGAGGCCGCCTGCGCGATGAAATGGAACATACGGAACGCTGCGTCATCGAGGGCATTCTCCGAGAACATCACGGCGAGATCAACGCAACCGCGCGGGCGCTCGGAATCTCGCGCAGGGCCCTCTACGAGCGCATGAAGAAGTATGGACTGCACAAGGAAACATTTCGGTGATTCTTGATTGCGGATAGGCGATTGGGGATCACGGAAAGAGCGGACTTCCCGCAAGGCGCCGAGTTGGGGCATTTCTTTCCGCAGCCTACAATCCGCAATCCGCAATCCGCTTTTCCAGCGCATCGACCCGGTTCAGGATTTCCGTGATCTTCTGGTAGGCTGCCGCGTCGCCGGATTCGGCAGCCATGGCCTGGGCCCGGGCAAGAGCGCCCGTCATCGTCTCGAGTTGCTGCGATATCGTGGCTTTCATCTCGGATTGGGTCGGAATGCGCGTGACGAGAATGACCCGGGGGCCGGAATCTATGCCCTCTGAGGCCAACTCGGTTATGGTGTCAGGCTCCTTACGTGATTCCGGAAGGTCGATCACGCGAAACAGTTCGTGCTTGCGGAGGAAATCGATCACTTCCTGCTCTCGAACACCACGGCATGCCTCGTCTTCGTTCAGATGACGAAGCAACGTCGATATTGGGACTATGGGATTCTTGACCTGCTTCAAGTAACTCAAGCACTTCTGCTCGATGGCTTCGAGATTCATCATCGCCACGGCACTTCCTCCTACTCCCGTGTGGCAGACGAACAAAACACCTCACTGGCTCTTTCCATGTCCGGAGCATACACGAAAAGCCGACCTCTCGTCCCGCCGCCAAGGCTCCTTGACGCATCTATCCCTCAGTCAAAAGCCAATCCACCGGTTTTCCCGGTGGATTGGCTTCGATTCGCCGCTTTCCCTCACCACGCGAAGGAGTGTATCGATCCCGCAGCAGTTCGCGGATCTAAGCCAGGAGACTTTTCAACATCTTCAACGCGATTTCGTAGTCTGGCTCGTTGGTTATCTCCTTGACGTATTCGACATGCCGAATGACGCCACCCCGGTCGACCACGAACACGGCGCGCGACTCGAGCCTGAGCTCCTTGATGTGCGTGCCATAGGCGTCACCGAACGCCATAGCGCGGTGATCTGATAGTGTCTGCATGCGTTTGATGCCGGCAGCGCCGCACCACCGGGCTTGCGCAAACGGGAGATCCGCGCTTACGGTGTATCCAACAACCGAGTCGCCGAGTGCATCAAGCTGTCCGTTGAATTTCCGCGTTTCCATATCGCATACCGGAGTATCCAATGAGGGCACGGCCGAGATCAGCCGCACCTTTCCGGCGGAATCGGACAAGCTCACAGCGCTCAGGTCGTTCGCGAGCAACTGGAAGTCGGGTGCATTGCCGCCCACTTTCAACTTAGGACCAATCGCTGTCAAAGGGTTTCCTTGAAAGGTAACTTCGCCGGGTCTCTCCATGGTTGTCCTCCTTTTGGTGCGACCTCGTATGAATGAACCCACTCTTGAGCGTAGCTTTCCACCGTCGGGTTAGTACAATCCCCGCCAAGAGTATCACAAGATTGAACATACGGCGGCCGCCCCGGAATTCCCGAACCGGCCCTCTGCATTCTCGACACTCTGACAGCGTGCCACTCTTGCACTTGCCGGCTGAGGCGTCCGGTCGCTCTCCAATGCTGCCTATCCTCGTAAGGCGGAGTTACTCGATCTCAAACCGTATGGTTTATGATTTGTCCATCATCTGCATCAGGCTCGGATCGTCCTGTAACGACATGGAGGAGTGCGACAGATGCCATCAAGGCGGGTTCTCAAGCGTGGTTTCACGTCAGCGCCCATTTGGGTTTTCCTTATAACGGTGCTTGGTCACGTGCCGTGTGGGACCGCTCAGGAGACGTATTCCCTCCCGGTGTTCCCTTGCGAATCCAAGCAGATGACAGACCCGCAAACCGGCGCGGATCTCCTGTTTCTCACCACCAATCCTGCTCAGGATCAGAACCTGTACTATGAACAGCGCTCATGGCTGGCCGACAGCTCGCTCATCATATTCAACTCGAGCCGCGAGAATGGCGGTCTGATGGGGTATATCACCCAAACGGGTGAGCTCGTCCGTATCGCCACGCCGAAGGGCGGGCTTGGCGGCGCGACGGCGGCGTTGAGCCGCAATTGCATCTTCGCGATGCGAGCCGGCGGCGTGGTCGAGCTCTCGGTGCGGATTGAGCCTTCCGATGACCCGGCCCGTTCACCCTCGAAGGTCACCGCGTCTGAGCGAGTCGTCTGCACATTGACCGATGAACACATGCCGCCGAACACTTCGCTTACTGAGAATGCAGACGGGACGCTTCTGGCCGTGGGCATGGGAGGAAGGATGAACAGCGATACCGCCAAAGAGGCAAGTGTCATCACTATCGACGTCAAGAGCGGCGCCGTCACGGAGATTGCCCGCATGCCGGGCGCGGAATTCGGCGGCCACGTTGTCTTCAGCCGCACGAACCCGGACCTCGTGAGCTTCGGTAGAAGCGGGGCTTGGATCACGGTCATGGATGTCCGAAGGAAGGAGACCATCTTCGATCACAAGAAGGTTGAAGGCGAGTTCTGCACTCATCATTGCTGGTGGCTCGGCAACACGATCACGTTCTGCGGCGGGTTTCATCCACAGCCCACCGAGGACGCTGACGTCAAGGTGATCGACATTCGCACGGGCTTGGTCCGCATCATCGGCAAAGGGAGTTGGTGGCCGGGCGCGTCACCGGCTGAACTCGCGAAATGGAACTGGTGGCACGCCTGCGGCTCAGAAGCCGGACGTTGGGTCGCTGCGGACAATTGGCATGGCGACATCGGGATTTTCCACGCGAAGACTACGCGGACCTATTGGCTGACCCGCGGCCATCGCACATACGGCGGCGGCATCCACCCCGAGGTCGGGTGGGATCGAAAAGGGGAGCAAGTCATTTTCGCCTCGCACATGCTCGGCAACGTCGACGTTTGCGTGGCCACCATCCCCAAACCGTGGCAGGATGAATGGAAGGATGAAGTGTGAAGTGTGAAGGATGAAGTGTGAAAGGGTTCATGCCTTCATCCTTCACACTTCATCCTTCACACTTCTTACCCCGTTGGGGTTCAATCAAGCAGGTCGAACAGGCGTCTCGGCTTCGGGATCTCGCCGTTGGCCGGCTTCGTGTTCATCACCGGGCGATACAGGATGTGGATGGGGCCGGATCTCTCGCCGTGAAGCCATGCAGCCAACTGCTCCAGGCCTTCTGCGGCCGCCTCGCGCACGGGAAGCCAAAGATGCGCGCACGCCTCCAACAATACAGCAGCGTTGCCTACATAGGTCCAAGCCACGATCTCGAAGTCTTTCCCAGGAATGCGGCCGGCCCGTCGCGCGCCTTCCCGCAGACTGGAACCGTCTTCGGTTGCACTGCTGTCGATGAGCGCCGTGACCTCTGGATCCGCCAACAGGCGGTGCACCACGTTCGCAATGTTCCTGGCGCCGAAATCCACCGACCGGATGAGTCTCTCTTCGGGCTCGATACCCGCTTCCCGAAGAGCGCGCGTGTAACCCCACACGCGTTCCAAACCCGGGTTGAAACCAGAGAAGCCCTTCAGCATGGCAATGTGACGGTGCCCGCGGTCCAAGAGGAACTTCGTGCTCAGGTATGCCCCCTCCTCGTAATTCACGGTGGCGCTGCTGAGTTCCGGCATGCTATGCAGACGGCCAACGGCCAGGTAGGGGATTCCAGAGGCGTGAATCCGCCCGATGACCGTGTCGTCCACGGCCAGCGGCCCTGCAACGACACACGCCTTGAAGAACTGCTCCCATACCCCACGTCCGTAGTCTCCGTTCGGAGATACCTCGTAGGGATTCGTGTCAAAACCGAGGTATTCACCGCGAGACCCGAATATCTCGAATAGTTTCGCGAACAGCCAGATGAAAAACCCTTGGCTGAGCGGTACAACGTTCATCGGCGCAGGGAGGGTAACGCCCACGCAGCCGGTTCGCTTGCTCCGGAGAGATCGGGCGCCGATATGGACGTGATAATTGACTCGTTGCATGATCTCGAGGATGCGGGCGCGTGTTTCTTTGCTTACGCCAGGCTTCTTATTCAAGACGCGGCTCACCGTTTTGGCGGAAACACCCGCTTCCCGAGCGATGTCGTAGATGGTCCACATCTGCGGGGGTTCGCCCATAATCTTTCTATCATTCCCTCTTGTTCTACCGCCTCTTGCAGGGGTCATAGCCGATACGCGCAACGCCAACAACGCCTTCCCCGCTTTGACAGTAATCGATTACCAAATGCGGACCGTATTATAATCGCCTGCCTCACTAATGTCAAGAGACCGAGTCATCCGTGAATATAAGTCATTATACGAAAATGCCTTGTGCCGCCCGCGAAGAATAAGTACTGCTACCCAAGTTTAGTGTTGACAAGACAAGACCTTTCTGCTATGATATTTGAGTTGCGGTAACCGGTTACCCAGGGCTATCCGCTTTGGGGTATCGGTCCCAGTTTGAATCAGTCGTTCCGTGTCCGTAAAGTCATTTTAGGAAAGAAAGGAGAATGCACATGCGTAAGAAAGGATTTACACTCATTGAACTGCTGGTTGTCATCGCCATCATCGGCATCTTGGCGGCCATACTTCTGCCGGCCCTCGCGCGGGCGCGCGAATCGGCTCGCCGGGCAAGCTGCGCAAACAACCTGAAACAAATGGGTCTCGTGTACAAGATGTACGCCAACGAGTCCAAGGGCATGCTGTTCCCGCCCATGCAGTTGGAAAACTACCCGTTCCCCACCGGTTCGATGTATGTCGCCGTAGGTCCGCTGGTCAGTGCCGTCTATCCGGAGTATCTCACGGACCCGTCAGTCTTGATATGCCCCTCCGACCCGACTAACACCGTGGACACGCTTAAGGATCCCGATACCCACGAATGGTGGATCCAAGAGCGCCGGTCCGACGGGCAGGAAGGCGTGAAGGCGGTCGATGCCAGCTACGGTTATTTCGGCTGGGTATTTGACAAGTGCAACGACACGGATCCGGTCGATGACATCGCTTCCTGCGCCCCTGACTTGGCCGGCCTACTTGGCGTCACGGGCGATATCCCGGTCCAGTTTGGGCAAGCCCTTCAAAATCTTCTGGTCGACTTCATAGCAAACTCGAACTACAACAAGCCCTCGCAAGACCTCACCGTCGAGTCCCCCAATGGGAACGGGGGGGGCAGTACCGTGTATCACCTCCGTGAAGGCATCGAGCGTTTCATGATCACCGACATCAACAATCCTGCGGGGTCCGCCAAGGCCCAGAGCGAGATCTGGGTTATGATGGACGCGCTCTCGACGGAAATTGTAAACTTCAACCACCCGCCGGGGGGATGCAACGTGCTTTACATGGATGGGCACATTGGGTTTGTCCGGTATCCGGGAGAAGCGCCCGTAAGTCGTGCGTTGGCCACTGCCATCGGCACGATATTCTCGTAATCCCAGCATGCGCGTATCGTAAGGAGCCTTTCGGGCTCCTAGGGATCCCGAAAGGTTTTCTTCCCTAAGGGACTTGGCGTTTACTGAAACACCCTTTATGAACAGGCGGTGATCGGTTGTAGACAAGGGGTTGCAACCCCTTGTCCCTGCGATGTCGGTATATCGGAAAATGCCGGGTCCCTAAGCGCTTACCACAAAACGGTTGCAGGAATGATGGAGTTGGGAAAGTCGCCAGCGCCCGAGGCACTCGTGGGAATCTCTTGGTGACCTGCTCGGGCTGCGAGAGGTCGTTGTAAAGAACAGCCACCGGCCGATACCTTGGCGTCGGAGAAGATTCCCCGCGCGACCGTGAGACGAAGTGACCTTGGGCATTCACTGACCGCCTCGGTTGCGCGGATCAGAGATACAGGGGAGGGGCAACGGGTAGCCGCTCCGGAAAGAGGCGTTGTTGCGAGGGGCCGCCGACTCGCGTTCGGCGGCTTCTTCTTTGTCAGTTCCACGCGCTGACACGCGCCAGCACCGCATCGGCTTGAGCGCGATCCTGGACGGCTACGGACATCCACACGCCCTCCGGCTTCAGGTTTGACGCGATCGTATCCAGCTCATCAAAGCCGATGTGCAGTTGAATGCCCTTGCCGGCGGCCTGGCACCGCTTATAGACGTGAAGCCAGTCCGACGCGACGCCGCGTCCCGCCCCGTAAACCCACTGGATGGCGTTGAGCTCTTTGATCCGCAGTAAACTGTCCAGATGCCTCAGTGCGTCAGGGCCGTCCAGGTGGTAGATGGATGCATCGAGGCGCCGGCATTCCTCGATGATCCCCGGCAGGAAAACCTCGTCAAACATCTCCTTCGATACCATGCACGAAAAGTCGTTTGAAGGGACATACCACTTGCGCGAGGAGACGATCCCGGGCCAACTCGTGAACGCCTGCTCCGCTTGCCTGAACCACGCGGCGTAGAAATCGAAGGCATCGAAGTACTCCGTATTAACGTGCCGCAGGAGCGACTTGACCTCGTCGCGCGACACAAGCAGATCGATGTTCAGTTGCATCGGGTCCCGAAACGCCGCGATTGCATCACCGCCCGGATGAAAGTCCGTGAATCCGACATAGTACTTCCCGCGTCCTGCGTTCAGGAGCGCATCCGTCATCTCAAGCAGCTTTTCCCAATAATAGTTGTCCGTGGACAGCTTGAGTTTCCCCGCCTCGGACCAGTCTCTCAGATTCGGAATGCCCCACGAAGTCTCCGCCGTATACTCCATCTCCATCCCGAAAAACGCGCTGAACAGCTCAGGCCCGAGGTTCGGCCATGCCGTCGGCAGCGCGTCACCCAGGAACTCGGTATTCAGCGCGCCGGCCAGGGCCGATTCGACCACCCGTTCCGTGTCCATCCACCGATCCCGCGGAGAATCGTACGTCTTCTCTTTCGGCCACGGATATTCCGGCTTGTCCTTCGGCAATGTCATCACCACGACGGGGCGGTCAATCACCTCACAATCCCAGAATGCGTCCTGCCGCTCTATTCGCCGTTCCCAATCTTCGATCCGCTCGATCGGCATCATCTGTAACGAACCCTCATTCCCTACATTCGACTGGGATTCGTATACCAGAAAGATACTCCCAGGGCAACGAGAATGATCAGCGCGCCTGAAGCCCAGGGCAAACGCATCTATACAGAGCGACTTAATTCGCCGCGCATTTTCCTGCAATCGGCAACGTAGGTGCGGAATGATTCCGCACCAACATTCAGCAACACTTACGTCGTCGTGTATAAATTCCGCCCAAATAATCTCGGAAAAGGGGACTACTTCTCCCGCCGTCATTCCCGCGCAGGCGGGAATCCAGGAACACTGGATAGGACTTCATTCCGATGCCCTGGATTCCCGCCTGCGCGGGAATGACGGCGGGGTGTTGGCACAAGATAATCAGGAGTTGAACACTATTAGATGCGTTTGCCCTCCCTGAAGCCCAGCGTGTTTGATCTGGCCTGAACAAACTGCCAGAATCTCGAAACTGCGTTTTGGGCCTCAGAGGAAGGGATTGTCATGATCGCGAAGGAGCAACGCCAGAAGATATTCAGCCGGGGGAAACCGAAGACGCTCTGGGAAGGCGAGCCGATGCTCGGCAGCGCTTACGGAGAGGACGAGGTCGAGGCGGCTGTTGCGGCGATGCGCGACTCGATGGAGATCAGCCGCGGGTTCGGTGGCACGTACATCAAGGACTTCGAGACCGCCTTCGCCGCGTACATCGGCACGAAGCACGCGGTCGCGCTCAACAGCGCGGGACCCGGCCTCGACATGGCGATGCACTATCTCAAGCTTGAACCAGGGGACGAAGTGATCGTTCCGGCCGTCAACTTCTTTGCCGCGCCCATGGCTGTGATCGGGGCCGGCGGTCAGATAGTCTGGGCCGAGGTCAATCCCCGGACGTTTCAGATTGATCCAAACGACGTCGAGAAGCGCATCACGCCAAGGACACGCGCGATCTTCCCCGTGCACATGAACGGCCTTGCGGCGCCGCTGGACGATCTGTACGAACTGGCGCGGCGGTATCCGCATGATAAGCACGGGCCCCTCGAAGTGATCGGCGACGCTGCGCGGGCGTGTGGCGGCGAGTACAAGGGCGAGAAACTAGGGAAGAAGGGTTTGCTGACGGTCTTCTCGTTTCACACGATGAAGAACATGGTTACCCTCGGCGAGGGCGGCATGATGACAACGGATGACGATGAGGTGGCCGCCTTCTTCCGTTCAATGCGTTTCTACGGATACGAACGCGATACCTGGGGATCGTCATACGTGATGAACAAGATCCAGGCGGCCGTGGGAATGGTCCAGTTGAGGAGGCTGGACGGGTTCATCGCGTCCAGAAGGCAAGTCGCGCGGCGGCGCGATGAACTCCTCGCGGACGTCCCCGAGATCACCCTGCCGTATGAGCCGCCGGACTGTCTTCACACGTACTATCTGTACACGTGTCTCGTGTGCAATGAATGGGCCGGGGAAAAGCGCGACAAGATGATGAAGATGATGGACGAGGAATTCGGCGTTCGGCTTCTCGTCGCCAACCCGCCCGCCTACACATGCCGGAAGTTCCTCCGAGATCGCACGCCGGGACAGTCCTTGCCGCTCTCGGAGAACATCGGATTGCGGTTGTTCTGCGTGCCGTGCCATCCGTGCATGTCGGAAGAGGACAACGAGTATATCTGCGCGAGTCTCATCGAGTGCATCGAGCGGCTGAAATAGCGATCAAGGTTCGCGCAGCGGCACATATTCCCCCTTTGAAGGGGGGTAGGGGGATGTTGAACCTGCGGTATAGATTTCTCCTGTGCTAGAAGAACATCCCCCTACCCCCCTTCAAAGGGGGAATATGGCCCACAGTTCGTGCCCAAGCTTCTCAAGCGCCGTCGGAGCCATCGATTCATTAGGATGCCTCAATTCTGACCCAATACGCTAGCTCGCGGCAAGATCCAACGCGAGCAGGACCGGGTCCAGCGGCGATACGGTAAGCGGAAATGCAGTCTCCTTGCTGTTGACCATGTCAACGACACACCGGACGGGTGTTTTCGCAACAAGCCGCACGCGCTTGGGTTCATGGGACAAGTTCAGCAGACTCACAAGCAACTGTCCGCGAGACTCCACTGCACGCAGATTGACCCCCCAAACCGGCTCTCCGTACTCGCCCTCCAGTCGGACGGGACGCGCCGCCCCCGTCGCGTCGAGCAGGCGGTCGAAGATGTCGCGATACGCGTACGGCGTGAGTGGGTCGGGGTAGATTGCCAGCCGTCCCGAACCGGACCGGACGAGTCGTTGTTTTCGGGCATGACCGTACTCGTCATGCGTGAAGCACGGGCCAATGGTCATGACGGTCCCGCCGTTCGCGATGTATTCCTGGAATGCCCGGACGACCGCGTCCGGCGCGTGC
>Ga0315291_10010227_pt1 | contig 11479 bp, 12 predicted proteins | sample YL17G12_20_MG_FD_203070 | JGI IMG/M metagenome (GOLD analysis project Ga0315291, IMG submission 203070) | Sediment microbial communities from Yellowstone Lake, YNP, Wyoming, USA - YL17G12_20 | ecosystem: Environmental > Aquatic > Freshwater > Lake > Sediment | place: USA: Wyoming | collected...
CCTTTGCGGACGAGATGCGGGCGGCGATGCAAGCCGCCTCCTTTTCCTGGTTGGCGATCTTGCCGACGAGCAGGATATCCTTGACAACCTGGCCAATCGTCTTCGGATCAATTGCGACCACCTTCAGGCCGTGGCTCTCAATCGCGCGAATCGCGTCGTCATTCAACATGCCGTGCGCGAGGACGAGGTCCGGCTTGAGGGAGATAACCTTCTCGGCGCTGATAGTTCGGCCGCCGACTTTCGGCTTCTTTTTCGCCGCGGTCGGATAGTCGCAGTATCTCGTGACGCCGACGATCCGCGAATCCAGCCCCAGCGCGAAGAGAATCTCCGTGTTGTTGGGCGCCAGGGAGATGATGCGCTTCGGCTCCCGTGGAATGGTGACCGCCTTCCCCCGGCAGTCCTTGACGGTCAAGGGGTACTTGACCGCTCCCGCGACGCCAGGCATCAGAAGGAGGCTTGTGATGAGTGCAATCGTTCTCAGCATGGTTACGACGCGATCGCCAGGAGGCCTTCCACTTCCTGCGGCGTTAGGAAGCGCCATTCGCCCGGCTTTAGCTTTCCCAGCTCGATGCCGCCTATTTTCGTCCGAGCCAGCCGGATTACGAAGTGACCGACTGCATCGAACATCCGGCGCACCTGGCGCTTTCGACCTTCGGTTATCACTATATCCACTATGCTCGTCTGGCGGGCGGTGTGCAGCGCCACAAGTGTCACATTCGCCGGCAGGGTGAATCCGTCCTCCAGCAGGATGCCGCCTGCGAGGTGACGAAGTGTGTCCTGCGCGACCAGACCCCTAACCTCTGCCCGGTAAGTCTTCGGCACTCGGTGGCGGGGGTGCGTTATCTTAAACGCGAAATCGCCGTCGTTCGTGAGTATGAGCAGCCCTTCGGTATCAATATCGAGTCGGCCCACCGGGAAGAGGGTCACACCGGCGTCTTTCACGAGATCGGTCACGACTCGCGGCGTGTGGGGATCGCGCCGAGTGCTCGCATAGCCTCGGGGCTTGTTTAGCAGCACGTAGACTTTGGGCGGATGAAGATTGATAGGCTCGCCGTCCACGGCTATCGTGCACCGGTCGGGATCGGCCTTCGCGCCGAGTTCCGTGACCACTTTGCCGTCCACGGTCACGCGGCCGGAGGTTATCAGGCTTTCAGCGTCTCGACGCGAGGCCACGCCTGCGGCGGCGAGCAGCTTTTGCAACCGCTGTTCCATACGAAATGGCTCCCACGATGAAAATCGTGCAAGTTATGAGCGCCGAACGCACCCAGAACCAGATCGTGGCTGCGAGAGTTCGGTCTACCGATTCGGCGGCCAGCAAATCCACCTGGCCGACCTTCTCCCCATTCAGGTAGCCAGTCAAACTGCCCAGCTTTTCGCCTTTGGTCACGGGCGCACGGGCTTCTCTGGTGTCAATGTCTGTTTTGGCCTCGGCCTTTGCTGGTTGCCTGAGAACCAGGGACAAATCCCGCTCAGGCGCCAGGCCGACTTTCTCCCTCACGCCGCTGGATACCGGCACGGTCGTTACCACTTCGTTTGTCCTGGCGAAGCAGACTTGTTTGAAATGCTTGAAGCCGTAGTTCAGCAGCGCTGTCGTGTCCTCCCCCGCGTCCTTGCTTTTAAGGACGACGGTGATCAGCCTCCAGCCGTTGCGCGTGGCTGAGCCGACGAAGCAGTGCCCGGCCTCTTTGGTATACCCCGTCTTGATGCCATCGGCGCCGTCGAATCTCCAGAGGAAACGGGCTGTGTTCTTCAGGTACACGTCCTTTGGGTTAAGCGATCGCTCGACCCGCGCCGTCTTCGTCTGCACTATGTCGTTGAAGACCGGCTTCCTGACGGCATACCTGGCGACGAGAGCCAGGTCATATGCAGTCGAGTAGTGCCTGGGATCGTGGAGCCCGTGGGGATTGACGAAATGCGTATCCCGTGCGCCGATCTCCCCGGCCTTCTGGTTCATCATCTCGACGAACTTTTTCTCGCTGCCGCCGATGTGCTCGGCCACGCAGACGGCGGCATCGTTTCCCGAGCGAAGAATCAGCCCGTAGAGCAAATCGTTGAGGGTCATCTGCTCCCCGGCTTTCAGGTGCAGCGAGCCGAATGGCGTGCTGCAGGCGCGCTTGGAAGCACACACCACATCGCCGAGGCTGCCGTTCTCCAGCGCGAGAATGGCGGTCATCATCTTTGTCGTGCTGGCCGGTGGCCGACGTGTGCGACAGCGCTTCTCGTACAATACCTTGCCTGTCACCGCGTCAACCAGTATCGCGGACTCCGCGGTTATCGTCGGCGGAACAGGATCGGCTGCCACGAATGACACCGCGAGGCACGAAACCAGCATACAGATTGCGACGAATTTCCTCATTCCTGCGACTGAACCTCTTGTTCGGCTGTATTCGCTTCCGATTGCGCCTGCCCGGATGGCGCGATGACCATATCCTCGAGCTCCGGCAGCCCGGAGAGATCGTTCAAGCCGAAGTAATTTAAAAACTCATCCGTGGTGGCGTAGAGTATCGGGCGTCCGACGGTTTCCCTTCGTCCCGCCTGCCTGATCAGGCGCCGATCCAACAGCGTTTTCAGCACTGTATCTGAGTTGACGCCTCGTATCGCATCAATCTCCGGCTGGGTGATGGGCTGCCTGTACGCGATTATCGCGGCTGTTTCCAGGGCTGCGCGGGAGAGGTGTGTCCGTTCAGGCGCCAACAGCGCGGAGATGTACTCGGCGTATTCCGGCCGGGTGCACATCTGGTAGCCGCCTGCAACTCGCACGATCTGCAGACCCCGGTCTGCGAAATCGAGGCGCAGCTCGTGTATGGCGCGCTCCACATCAAGCTCGTCCAGATCGAGCGACTTGGCGACGTGCTGCACCGAGAGCGGCTTCGGCGAAGCGAACAGCATGCATTCCAATGCCGGTTTGAGTTTTCCGTCGGGAAGTAAAGGTTCGTGTTGATCCATGGTTTATGATTCTTCGGCTGCCCGGATTGATATATCGCCGAGCGCCGTCCGCTGCTTTACGCGGATTTTGCCCAACCTGAGCAATTCGAGCAGCGCCAGAAACGTCATCACTACCTCAAATCTCGTTCGAGGCCCGGTAAAGAGGTCGAGGAAGCCTACGCCCTTTGTGGACGCCGACCGAATCTTGCGCCAGACCTCGCTCATTTTCATCCTGAGGGTTATTTTCTGCCGCTCGACGCTTGTTACCTCTTCCTGCCCTTCGCCGACCTCCGCGAGCATGCTCTGCAGCGCATAAAGGAGGTCCATCGCCTCCAGGCTGAGCGGGATGACCGGAGCGTCGTAGCTCTCGATATCGTCCGTCATTCGCCAGAATACCCGGTGGCGGTCATCCTCCAATGTCTGCAGCGACTCGGCGGCATTTTTGAAACGCTCGTATTCCAGAAGTCGCTCGATGAGTTCCGCCCGTGGGTCAATCGCTCCTTCGTCCTCCTCGGCGGGTGGGGAAGGGAGCAGCATCCGCGACTTTATCTCCAGGAGTGTGGCGGCTATCACAAAGAACTCGCCGGCGATGTTCAGGTCGAGCGATTCCATCAGCGAAAGGTAATGCAAATATTGGTTCGTGACCTCCGCGATTGGGATGTCGTAGATATCGAGCGTGTGCTCGCGGATCAGGTGCAGCAAGAGGTCCAGCGGCCCCTCGAACACCGGAAGCTTGATCGTATACCTGGATTGTGCGGCTAGCTCGATGGACATGATCGTCCTTGGTTGGTTCTTAGCCGGCTGCCAACTTCATCGCCGCGCGCACCTTATCCATCGTTTCCGCAGCGGCGGCGCGAGCGCGGTCTGCGCCCTCCCTGAGAATGCGCTCTACCTTTTCCGGCTGCCGTTCGAGTTCGCGCCTCCGTGCGTGAATCGGCGCAAGTGCCCGTATGATCGCCTGGGCCAAATCTTGCTTGTCCTGCACGCAGCCGAGCGCTCCTAATTTACATTCGCGCTTCACCCTGGCAGCTTCCTCCTTGTTGTAGATGAGATGAAGCGCGTACACCGGGCAGGCCTCCGGATGGCCGGGATCGGTCTTGTATACCTTAAGCGGGTCGGTGTACATCGTCATGACCTTCGATTCAATCACATCGGGCGGATCGGAGATCAGGATCGTGTTGCTGTACGATTTGCTCATTTTCCGCCCGTCGAGGCCGGGCACTACGGGACTTTCTGTAAGCAGCGCCCTGGGTTCGGGAAACACCGGCCCATATAAGCGATTAAACCTTCTCGCGATTTCGCGCGTGAGTTCGAGGTGCGGGAGCTGGTCCTGTCCCACGGGGACGGCATCGGCCTTGTAGATCAGAATATCCGCAGCCTGCAGGACGGGGTATCCGAGCAGCCCGTATGAGGCGCCCTCGCCTGCCAGCTCATCGCGTTTTTCCTTGTATGTGGGCACGCGCTCCAGCCAGGAAACAGGTGTCACCATCGAGAGCAGGAGGTGTAGCTCGGCATGTTCCTTGATGTCCGACTGCCTGAAGATCACCGCCTTCTCCGGCTCCATCCCCGCGGCAACGAAGTCTATGGCCAATTCCGGGGTATATTTCGCTATCTCGTCCGGTCGCTCGTAGAGGGTTGTGAGCGCATGCCAATCAGCGATGAAGACGAACGTTTCGTAGTCGTCCTGCAGCCTTACCCAGTTGCAAAGTGCGCCTTCCAGGTTGCCGAGGTGGAGCATCCCGGTAGGCTGCATCCCACTCACAATCCGGCCCTTCTTCGCCATGATGCACCTCGCGATCCGGAGCAGCCAGGTTCACAGACGCGTGAGCAAGCTGTAGAGAAATTGCACCGGCGGCTCGATAACGAGTCCGGCGACGCCGGTGACGAGCACGACCAGCAGTATGATTATCCCATATCTCCCCATTGTGAAATCATAACGGCGTGCCAGCTCTATGGGAAGCAGGCTGGACAGCACTTTCGATCCGTCCAAAGGCGGGATCGGTATCATATTGAAGAAAGCGAGCACCAGATTGAAGCTGATGCATACCTTCACCAAGTCACTATACCCTGGCAGCCATGGAATGACCGCAAACCTCAGCAGCAAAGCGAGGACAACCGCGGTTATCACGTTCGACAGCGGCCCCCATATCGAAACCTTCAGAGAGTCCCATCTGGGGTTTCTGAAGTAATATGGGTTCACCGGGACGGGCTTGCCCCAGGCCAATCCGAATCCGTTGAGCATCGTCGCCACGAACATCAATGTCCCGATGGGGTCAAGGTGATCGAGTGGGTTTAGTGAAACCCTGCCCATGCGCTGAGCTGTGTCATCGCCTGCTGCAAGCGCCGCGCGCGCGTGCGCGTATTCGTGGACGGTTATGCCTATCAGGAAGGCCAGCACGTACATGGCCATTTTCTGGATGCTGGGCATGTTTGTAAACATATACTTTCTCTCAGTGGGCGGATTCTGCCTACCGCCTGAGTCGCTCCGGGATTACATCGTGGCGCACGAGGTCGTCCAGCGCCTCCCGCTCGACGATGACATCCGCCTTGCCGTCGGCTACCAGCACAGCCGCAAGGCGGGGCAGCCTGTTGTAGTTGCTCGCCATGGAGTAATTATACGCCCCCGTGCACTGAACCGCCAGTATGTCTCCGGGCTCGACCTCTGCGATCCTCGTGTCCTGGATAAGCGTGTCCGTCTCGCAGTGCTTTCCTGAAATTGTGACCACCTGCGAGGGTTCTCTATCGGCCTTGCTCGCCACGAGTGCCTGATAGACCGCGTCGTAGAGCAGCGGGCGCGGGTTGTCGCTCAATCCGCCGTCAACGGCGACGTAGACCCGATATCCAGGCTCCTCGGTGATGGGCACTCGCTTGATCGGCCCTGCTGTGTACAGCGTCGTCCCAGCCGTCCCAACGATGGACCTGCCTGGCTCCTGCACGAGCTTGGGTTGATGAGGCAGGCCGAATTCCTCGAGCGACCGGATAAACGTTCCTGTAACATCAGCGGCGAACTGGTCAATCGTCGGAGGCTGCTGGCCCTCGACGTAGCGTATGCCAAGCCCGCCGCCGGTGTTGATTTCCTCGACCGCGAGTCCCGTTTCGTCCAGAACCTGCCCAGCAAACTCGACCATTATCCGCACAGCCGCTGTATGCGCCTGCGTGTCGAGGAGCTGCGAGCCTATGTGGCAGTGGATTCCACGCAGGCCGATTCCGGGCAGCTCCAAGGCGCGCCTGACTGCGGACATCGCCGAGCCGTCCTTTACGTTTAGCCCGAATTTGGTGTCCACCTGGCCCGTCCGGATCAACCGGTGGGTGTGCGGATCAATTCCCGGCGTCAGCCTGAGCAGGATATCGGCTTTCCTGCCTGTCTCCACGGCCAGCGAGTTGAGAAGCTCCATCTCGCGTGTATTGTCAACGACTATTCTGCCGACGCCTTTGTCCAGAGCCATGCGAAGCTCGGCGTCCGACTTATAATTGCCGTGGAAGTAGAGTCGGTCCATCGGGAAATCCGCCTTGAAGGCGGTGTGTATCTCGCCTGCCGAGGCGACGTCGAGGCACAGGCCTTCCTGCTCCATTATGCTGCAGATCGCGGCTGTGAGAAACGCCTTCCCCGCGAAGGCGATGTCGGTTCTCGCGTACCTCGCCCTGAAGCCGTTCAGGTAATCCCGGCAGTTCTGCCGGATAAGCCTTTCATCCACCACGTACAGCGGCGTGCCGAAGCGCTCCCCCAGCTCGACGGCGTCGCACCCGCCGATCTCGAGATGACCTTTTGAGTTCACAGTCTGGGTGCCAAAAAGCATCATTTGCCTACTCCATCCGCCGGTCCGCCGCGGCGGACCGGCGCATACATATAAAAAACGAACCAGTCCGCGCCGATGCCCGCTGGTTCGCATTAATTTAGCACAAAGTATGGCGGATGTCAAATCGCGCTTGCTGGGCCGGCGCTGGGGCGAGGCACTTTGCCAGAAGGATGTGAAGGGAATCGGTCTTGTGGGAACCAAACGACAAGGAATAGAGGTAATATCTAGTAATGAGAAAGGAGGCGGCCCAGCTGTGATTGTCTCTCGGCTTAATCATCTATCTTCCCGATCGCTGGTACGATGGGCTATGTGCGCGCTTGCAGTGGCGGCAGTCGCCACGATGCGCCTTTCCGCTTCGGCTGCGGAGCGCGAAAAGCCTCCACGCGGCGCCAGGGCGGGCGATCTCGCCTTGCGCGTCAGCCTGATTCCAAAGAGCGGTGTCATAACAGCTCAGGAGCCGTTGCTGGCCCAGGTTGATATTCGGAACCGCTCCAAGGAACCGGTAGGGCTTGGACACGGCGGTTTCGAGACTCGCGTCGAGATATACTACGGCAGCGGGAAGCCCGTTGCAGCCACTTCGAAGCTCCTGCCTGAGGACTACTGCTGCGTCATCCGGCCTCTTCGGCCTGGGGAGAGCCTGCGCAAACTGCTTGTGATCTCGGGGCTGTACGAGTTCAGGAAGCCTGGGGCGTATGTTGTGCGCGTTCAGCATCTGGATGTTTCAAGACACTTCCAGGTTCTGGCAGAAGGGTTCGCCGGCGTCCGGGTACGTCCATTCGATGCAGCTCGACTCAAGGCGCGGTGTGAGGAGCTTTTCCATCCTGTGCGCGTGGGAGAGTACATAGATACGCCCGAAGTGCTTTTGCTGTGCTCTATACGCCACGAGATGGTTCTGCCGTATCTCAACTGGATGGCGCGCAATTACGATCCCTTTTACGGTTGCCACGCCATCCGGCGGATTGGAACTAAGGAAGCCAATAAGTTGCTCGGCGTCCTGGCAAATGAGAAAGGCCGCTTGGGTAGAACGGCGCGCGATGCCCAGAAACGGCAGGTTAGCGTGGACGATTTTCTTTTCGTCCCTTAGCTGTGAGGAGTTCCGGTTTGAATCTGCTGATAGGGCGAAGGTTCGCAACGGGAGGCTAGAACGCCATGTCGGGCTTCCAGACGGTCCAGACCTTGCCAACCAGGTCCGGGCTGGGCTTGAGAGTCGGCTTTCCGGGCTGCCAGCCGGACGGAGTGACCTCGCCGGTGGCCCGCACGTGCTGGAATGCCTTCACCTGCCGCAGCAGCTCGGCGACGTTCCTCCCGACCGGCGGCGTCAGAACCTCCATCGCCTGGATGATCCCATCCGGGTCTATAGTGAACCGGCCGCGGACGTTTATTCCAGCTTCCTCATCGTATACGCCGTAGAGAGTGCCTATCTTTCCGCCCGGATCCGAAAGCATAGGGAAGGGCACGCCTCCCTCGACCATCTTCGAAAGCTCTGTCTCCTGCCAGACCTTGTGGCAGAACGTGCTATCCACGCTTATCGAGAGCACCTCGACGCCGAGTTCCTTCAGTTCGGGGAATTTGACGGCAACTGCCGACAGCTCGGTCGGTCAGACGAATGTGAAATCCCCCGGATAGAAACAGAGCGCCACCCATTTGCCGTGGTAATCGGACAGCTTGATGTTCTTGAAACCGCCGTCCGCGAACGCCCTGGCCTCAAAATCCGGAGCGGGCTTACCTACCAATATTGCCATGATCCCCCCTCCTTTGTCGTTTCCGAAGGCTGCTTGCTCAGCCGGCGTAAGCGGTATACCCCGTTCTCGCGTTTGTCAAATCACGAAAATTTTTGCTTGACAAGGTGTTGCCGGTCTGGTATACTGCCGAAAATTGGACTGGACGCCTTTAAGTTGGTCCTGTGAGGCCGACAAGGGCGCGTGATTACACAAGGTTACGACGGCAATTCACGCCTCCTTGCTAACCTCAGCAGGGGGGCGTTTTTGTACGTGGACTAAGGGAGGCTTGCAGGCATGGCTGAGCAGAACTCGCAGGTTATGGATGCGGATGAGATTCGCCGCGCCCTGACGCGCATCGCGCACGAGATAATCGAAAAGAATAAGGGCGCGGAGAAGCTGGCGGTCGTCGGCATCAGGCGAAAGGGCGTGCCGCTTGCGGAGCGCCTGGCAAAACTCATCGGCGACATCGAAGGGACGAGGGTTCCGGTGGGCGCGCTCGACATCGCCCTGTACCGCGACGACATCCTCACCAGGCAGCCGACAGTGGGCCAGACCGAGATTCCCTTCGACGTTAACGGGCGCAGGATAGTGCTCGTGGATGAGGTCATCTTCACGGGGCGCACGGTCCGATGCGCGCTCGATGCCCTGATGGATATGGGACGCCCGGCGGCGATTCAACTGGCCGTACTCGTGGATCGGGGACATCGAGAGCTTCCCGTCCGGCCGGATTATGTCGGGAAGAACCTGCCGACCTCGCGTAAGGAAACCGTTGACGTCCACCTCGAGGAGATCGAGGGCGAGGACAAGGTATACATAGTCAAGCAGAACGAAGGGAGCCGCTAGCGGCTAGTGCCCATGCAACTTGATACGCCGCACTCCGGCCCAGGGTTCTCCCGAGTACGGGATCCCGCTCCGGCGGGAAAAACACCTGGGCTACACGCGGGCAAAGTCCTGCCGGACTGGAAGGACTGTAACCCGGAGGGTTTTGCTCGAAGGTAGCCCAGGAATTCATTCCTGGGGATTCTAGGCCATACAATTTGTATGGGCACTAGCTGCTGGCCGCTGATGGGGGGCAAGGAAATGCGCTTGAAAAGGAAAGACATCCTCGGGCTGGAGGAGATCACGGCGGATGAGATCGAGCTTATCCTCCAGACGGCGATCTCGTTCAAGGAAATACTCGGGCGCCAGATCAAGAAGGTGCCGACGCTCCGCGGGCGCTCGATAGTCACGCTCTTCTACGAGCCGAGCACTCGGACGCGGACCTCTTTCGAGGTCGCGGCGAAGATTATGAGCGCCGATGTCTCGAGCATCGCGCCGTCAACCAGCAGCGTCGTGAAGGGGGAATCGCTGAAGGATACGATCCTCACCCTTCGCTCGATGAAACCCGATGTTTTCATCATGCGGCACTCAGCCTCGGGTGCGCCGCATTTCGTCGCCGGCCTGATCCCCGAATCGGTGATAAACGCGGGCGACGGGATGCACGAGCATCCGACTCAGGGGCTGCTGGACATGATGACGATTTACGAGAAGAAAGAGCGGTTCAGCGGGCTGACGGTGGCAATCGTCGGGGACATCCTGCACAGCCGCGTGGCTCGGTCGAACATGTGGGGGCTGACGAAGCTGGGCGCGAAGGTGCGGCTCGTCGGCCCGAAGACCCTGATCCCCCCGGGGGCGAACCGTCTTCCGGTCGAGGTGTACACGAACGTCGAGGAAGGCATCAAGGGCGCGGATGTCGTGAACGTCTTGCGCATCCAGCTCGAACGCATGAAAAAGGGCCTCTTCCCCAGCATCCGCGAGTATTCGAGGCTGTACGGGATTACCAGGGAGCGGCTGAAACTGTCGAAGGACGATGTGATCGTGATGCACCCCGGCCCGATGAACCGGGGCGTCGAGATCATGCCGGACGTCGCTGACTCCGACATCTCGATGATCACCACACAGGTCACGAACGGCGTGGCGGTCAGAATGGCTTTGCTTTACCTGCTGATGGGAGGTACGGAAGATGCGCTTGCTGCTTAAGGGCGGAAGGGTAATTGACCCATCTCAAGACCTGGACAAAGTCGCGGACTTGCTCATCGAGGGCGGCAGGATCGCGGAGATAAGGGATATCGGCCCTAAGGCCGCCGATCTGAAGCCCGGGCAGATCGAGGACGTCAGCGGCAAAGTAGTCCTGCCTGGCCTGATAGATATGCACGTCCACTTCCGCGAGCCTGGCTTCGAGTATAAGGAGGACATCACCACCGGCTCAAGGGCTGCGGCGGCTGGCGGATTCACAGCGGTTGCCACGATGCCGAATACCAATCCTGTCACAGATGCCCGCTCGGTCCTGGAGTTCATCCTCCGCCGGGCGCAGGAGGTCAATCTTGTAAAGATTCACCCGATCGGCGCCCTTACCAAGGAACTGAAAGGCGAGGAGATGGCTGAGATCGGCGACATGATCGAGGGCGGAGCGGTAGCCTTCTCCGATGACGCGTTTCCAATCCAGAATTCCGGCCTCATGCGGCGGGTGATGGATTACTGCGCCATGTTCGACGTGCCGGTAATCCTCCACTGCGAGGACATGTCGCTCAGCGACGAAGGGCTGATGAATGAGGGGCTGACGGCGACCATACTCGGCCTGAATGGCATTCCGGCGGAGGCGGAGGAGATCGCGGTGGCGCGAAACATAATGCTGGCTCGATTGACGGGATGCCGCATGCACGTGGCGCACGCGAGCACAAGGGGTTCGGTGGATCTTATACGCCGGGCGAAGGAGGCTGGGCTGCGGGTCACCTGCGAGACGTGTCCGCAGTACTTCAGCCTGACCGAGGAAGCCGTTAGAGGATATGACACGAATGCCAAGATAAATCCGCCGCTCCGAACAGCCGATGATGTTGCCGCAATCAAGGAGGGCCTCGCGGACGGCACGATAGATGTGATCGCGACCGACCACGCTCCTCACGCAATCGAGGAGAAGGAAACCGAATTCGCGGCTGCGGCAAGCGGCATGGTCGGCCTGGAGACGGCTGTGGGCTTGGTAGTCACGGAGCTTGTGAA
>Ga0315291_10010228_pt1 | contig 11478 bp, 7 predicted proteins | sample YL17G12_20_MG_FD_203070 | JGI IMG/M metagenome (GOLD analysis project Ga0315291, IMG submission 203070) | Sediment microbial communities from Yellowstone Lake, YNP, Wyoming, USA - YL17G12_20 | ecosystem: Environmental > Aquatic > Freshwater > Lake > Sediment | place: USA: Wyoming | collected...
TAATTCTTTGGTGACGATGTCCATTCGCTCCGTAATATGAACCAACAAAGTCTACTTCAATAGTGAACTCGTTGTTGTGCCTTACGAAATTTTTTATAAAAACAAAGGGAATTGGATTATGATTAGAATCTTCTTTGTGAGTGTAGCCGAGTCCTTCGACCAACTGTTCGATATTTGCATATTCTTCTTCGGATACTATTTGCGAGTTTAATGCGATATCGATATCAATAGATCCAATATGATCATGTTCATATGAATCCCCACCAGATTTTTCTAGGATGAAATATGGGGCCCAACCTCCAATCAGAATCATACCATTGTTATATCGATGTAATCCTCTCCAAAGTTCTAGCATAGCAGATTCTGATAAGTCGACGATTTCGTCTGGATAATCTTCAACGGTTCTTGGCATTTTGTAATATCCTCTTTATTTTTCAGAATTTTATTTTTCTCTCTCTGAGAAAATCTGCTTGTTCTCTTCCTCTTTTTGGATAATTATAGAGATCCAAATACAGTTGGATATTAGAAACAATTTTCTTTCCATTTATAGTCTGTAATCCCTGAAATACACCTTCATCATATGGTTCTATAAGGTAGATATTTGCTCCTGATTCCACTGGTCTGAGATCTAATTTTTTAATCCATTGATCTAAATTAGATTCGACATACATATGAAAATCGGTGAACCTTACAAATGGCGCAACAAACGACGCTCCGGAATGAAGTGTAAATGCATATTGTGATTCGATTGAATTTGCTAGTTCTTCAATTTTTTTGAAAAGAGTATCCTTATTTTTTTCAAAGGTGTAGAAAGATCTAATAGTATTATTCTCAAACTTGTATAATTCTCTCCATGTATCCAATAGTCTTGATTTATCCTTAAGTGTTAATTTGTAATTCTTATTTCTCTCAATAAAGAGATCATCTGTGAGTCTTTCGACAACTCGATGAGTATATCCTAAACTTACTTGTGTTTTTTCGGAAAGGGATTTTATTGTCCATTCATTATCTGGTTCCAAAAGAAGAGTTCTAATAATTCGTGTTGCAATAGGTGAAAAAAGTTGTTTTTGTTTTTTCTTTTCTATTGTTATTGTCTCTTTGCTTTGTTTATCAATATGCAGATAAGGGAGGTTGATGTATATATTTCCTAAAAGATCGATATAGCCAACGTTTAGTTGTTTACAGATTTCTCGTGATTTTTCACTAAGGAAAGATGATGCCACAATCGGGTAGCTGTTTTCCATGTTATTTGTTAATAATTTTAATTGGCTTATTGCTTGTTCGATAATTCTTGGTTCGCCCATTGATTTAATTTCTATAACAAGGTTTTTTTCTTTGTTTTTATATTTGGTTTTTACTACAATATCGGCTCTAAAATTTTTTTGTATTGCCAGTTCTTGTGTTATTTTTACAATCTCGAGTGGTTCTAGTAAGACTTTTAATTTTCTTTGCAGTCTTTGTATTATTTCACTTTCGCTTAGCAGGGTCGTTTCACCGTTCGGTGAAACTATTTAAAGGCATAAATATGTTTCGGTATGTATCCATTTGCAAAAACTTAACAAGTATTGGAATATTTTATACAAAAATCAAAGAAATGTCTTGATATATTTTATGAAGAAAATTTGAGATTAATGATGTGGAGGAGATGCTGGAGAAAACGGTCACAAAGGATGGGAAAGTCGGAGGACTTCTAAAATATGCTGGAAGAGATATCCTTATAATTGTTATAAATGAAAAAAAGAAGTGATGATTATTTCAAATTCACTTTATTGATTTTTTCCATTATCTCGATAGTTTGCGATATGATACCAATAATTTTAATAAAATTTTCTATCTCTCCGGAGGTTAACCGCCTGCCTTTTCTGCTTTTTAACCATTTATCTAATACCCGATAACCGCCGATATAGAAATCCCACACATCATTAGTTATTCCGTCAAAGTACTGCTTATCGTTTATGAAAACTTTGTCGTCTTTGAACTTTACAAAATTAACTTCATTGCTCCCAGAAACCTCGAATTTAGCCATGTTTTTTGAAAAATCAGTTTTCATTAAATGAAGTTCTATAAGTTTTCTGCCGAGTTCTGATAGTTTAGTAAATGTATCATACTTCTTGACGAAAGGTATTCGTGAAAAATCTGTTTTAAGAAAGTTACAATATTTTTTCCTATATGCCGGAGAGTGCAGAACTGCATAAATGTAGTTTAAAATTTCTTCTGGACTAATTTCTTTTTTTGGGTATTTCTCTTTTATGTAGCTTAAAAATTCTTCGGTGAAGTTTGGTTGTTTTCCTGATTTCTCTGTTACTTTTCCAGATAAACTTGTTTGTTTTGTTTTTATCTCATCGTTGTAAATATATAGTGGAAATACAAATCCAGTACCACGGCTACTTAACGTTATTCTGATATCAACAAGCTTATCAGTGACAAAAACGTGATTAAAGATTTTATTCTCTGAATATTGTCTAACTGAAATTAATCCAAGATTTTCCCCAATTAGAAAATGTTGCATAGTATCGTATCTTGCTCGTGATATTGCCTGTGGGTCATAGTAAATCCAGCGAATATCAAAAGGTCTGTAATGAATTTCTGATATGTATTTTTCATCAAAAGAACACTGCCTGAACTTTTTAAAGCTCCATCCTGTTGTGGATTTTAATTTGTATTTATTTAAAACAGTCTCTTCATCTCGATCTTTTAAAGCATCTTTTATCCGATTAGTTAGTATGTCATTTTCGAAGTCAATAAAAAAATCATCATTTGCACTTTTTATCCCACTATTATAATGATCAAAAATTTCTGTTAACCCCCATCCTTTTTTATAAATTTTTTTAAAGCTTAAATCTTTTTTAACCAACCAATAGTCGGGTTTTTTAGGGTTTAGTTTTTCCCATGCAATCTTTTCAATACGAGCATCTAATAGAAATTTGTATTTATCTGCCCTCGAAATAATACCTTTTTCAAGAGTGGAAAAGTAATAAATCTCTTTATCTTTAAGCGGTTTATTAAATTTGACAAATAAAGCAATAGAAACTCCTTTTTTAATATCAAAAACATTTTCATCAGGGTCTTTTCTATCGCTATCACCATGAAGATTTAAGATGTACATTTTATCAAATGTTTTAATTAATTTATTTCTCATAACACGATGTATTAGTCCATCGAGATAGGAATTGTTTGTAATTATTCCAATTATTCCTTTCTCAGTTTCTTCGATCTTCCATTGAGCGAACCTTATGAATTTGATATAATCGTCATCCAACGGCTGCATATTACGTTCTTTTAGATCTTCTTTATAATCGTTCATTAATTTTGTTATCCACTCTGACTTATTGGAAGAACTAACTGAGTAAGGTGGATTTCCCATAACAACCAATATCTTGGTTTTCAATTTCACCGCATTGGCCGTCATAGTTTCGTGGGTCAATTCCTTCATAAATCCAACCAAACTTTCTATAGTCTCTGTTGGGTCTACAGTATTAGTAAGATAAACTTGCACTCTCTCATTTGTCTGTAAATCATAGCCTTCTTTTTTAAGCAATATGGCTAACTTCAAGTGAGCGATAACATACGGAGAAACCAATATTTCAAAACCGTAAAAATCTTTAAGCAAGTGATTTTTTATTTTATCTTTTTCTATTCCTGCTAATCCTTTTGTTCTTATCTCATGTAACGCCAGAACAAATGAATTCGCTAAAAAAGTTCCTGTTCCTGTGGCGAAATCAAGGCTTTTAACAGAATCATCCGCAAAGCCTTTAGATTTTCCGAATTCTTTCTTTAGTATTTCATTTATCGAATTTGTGATAAATGATACAACAGGTTCTGGGGTGTAATAAACGCCCATGCGCTTTCTTTTCTCAGGGTCGTATTCTTTCAAAAAATCTTCATAGAAGTGTATGAACGGATCTCGATAATTTTTTCCCTCAAAGATAAACTCAGAGAGAATTTTATTTATGTCAGCAGAATTGAGAATATCTATTATTTCGTCGACTATCCACGATAGGTTAGAAGGTAATTCATCTCCAGTTATGTTGTTAAAGATTTTTTTGATAATTTTGATGCTTGAAGGGATGTAAGTGTATGCTGAATCCCTATTTAGCCCATCATGGGAACCGATTTTTGATAAGAATAAACCATAGGTAATTGTTTGGGAATATGCATCTATGCACTCATCAACATTGGCATCTTTGATCAATTCCTTAAATGCCTCATAAAAGTCGAATATTGAGCTTTTCTCTTCTTCTTTTGCCTTTTGTAAATCGTCTTCTAACTGATCTTTTGACAAGTCTCTTAACAACTTCGCCCGTTTGGATAACTCTATCGCTAATTCACTTGCATTTTTTATTGTTGGTAGTTTATAACTTAAAAAGGATTCAAGCAGTTGTTTAAATCTTCTCGCATCTTCTTCATTAAACGTGGCTTTTCCCTTTTTTAAATCTTCAGTATCAAATAGCTTAATATCCAATACAGCTTCTTGATTTTTGTAAAGAATAAATCGGACATAATCTGTCAAGATAATGTTCGGTATAGCACCTTCAGAATACTTTTTTAATTGCTCCCCATTTAGTTCTTTATCCAAATCTATGCCAATGTCTTTTGTTTCTATATACCCTATTTTAATCTTATTTTTGAAGCAAGTAAAATCAGGTCTACCTATCTTTTTTATTTGTTGGTTTTCTTCAGAAAGAGTTAATTCTGGAAACAGGAATTCACAAAATTTTTTCAAATAACTTCTAAACGTTAGCTCTGTCGTTTGTCCCCTTTTGTATTCCTCAGAAATCTCTTTAAAATATTCTTGAAGCGATATCATAAATCTCACATTTTTTTGTTATTATTTATCACTTTCTTAATACCGTTCATTATTGTTAATGGTTCTTCTCTTCAATTTTTCAATTTTAACCATTTTTTACCCTCCAATTACAAAGGTTATAGCAGTTAATTCTTTTTAAATACTTAGATAAAGTTATACGATGCCCCCCAGGATAACCATAACTTTATCTATTTTAAACCAGTTGCAGCGCTACAATGGAAAAACATTTTCTAATGGAAAAAGCAGTTTGCATTCCAGAATACGCTCAAATTTTTGATAAGAAACTTTCTTCGAAAAACATATCGTATCTTACAAAAACATTTGCAGCACCAGGGGATGACGATGACCCCGAAGATTTACAAGAAGCTTGGTCTCCATGGGAATCACTCTTTTGTTAACGGGAAAGAACGATCCTACATCCGACTACATTGAAGAAGCTTTTACAGGTTACAATAAGAAAATTTCAAGGATTTGCGTTGATAATAATTGTATTCCTAAAATGAATTTGAATCCAATTGAAAAAATTGGTTGGATAGAGGATTCAAACAAAGTAAAAATACAATTAGAAAAGGTACATTCGATAATTGTCCGAAGGCCTCAGCTTCCCGATATAGACAAAGATGCTTTTACAAATCGATTTTTTAATAGGGAAATTCTTTATGCATTGCGATCCCTGCTTGAATCGACAAATGCAATTTGGATGAATCATCCAGATTCGAATGCCTATGCATCATCTAAACCGAGAAATTTACGTTTTGCTGCTGAACTTGGTCTTCAAATACCGAAAACTCTAATCTCATCAGATCCCATTGAAATCACACATTGGTTGAATCATCATCATAATTGTATTATAAAATCGATCACACACGGATTGATTAAAGGAGAGAAAAAAGTAAAAATGGCATTTACGCAAAGAGTCCCTATAAATTTTGATATTGATCGAGATTTGATTTCTGGAGTTCCCATATTTTTACAGGAAGAAATTAAAAAATTATATGACATTCGAGTAACCGTTGTAGGAAAACAATTATTTGCTGCTTCTTTACCTTCAAATGGAAATATCGATTGGCGATCTTATGATAAATCTCAAAACTGGCAAAAATTTGAGCTTCCGGAGGGAATATCAAATGCCTGCCTAAAACTTTGTAAAAAATTGAATTTAAATTTTGCTGCAATAGATATGGTTTTAGATAAAGAAAAAATATATTTCCTTGAAATAAATCCAAATGGTCAATGGGTATGGATAGAAAGGGAGACAGGATTACCAATAAGCAAGGCAATCGTAGATCGTTTATCGGAGGGGAAAAAGTGAATTCTAAAATTTTTTTTGATTTTAATAAAGAACTAAGTAAAAAAGATATCATTGTTTCTTTGAATAACAGTGTTGAGGTTTTAGAAGATGATTATGATTTTATTAGTAAAATTTTAGAAAATGAAAAAGAAAGGATGAACTATTTTAGAAGTAAGGCAGAGCTCATGTTAACAATTTACCTAGCTTTTATCTCCACATTACTTGGCAGCAGTTTATTAGGTATTTTCTCTGAAACATTAACAACTGATGATGGAATTATTTTCATATTTGGCGGTGGTATTTTTATCGCCATAGTAAGTATCATTGGAATAACCCAATTGGTTTTAATAATTCATCCAAAAATGCTCTATGTAGTTGATCCAATGATAGTTATTAAAAAACATAATTCAAAAATAGACTGGTTAAAAGAAGCTATTGCAGATAGTCTATACGTGTACAGAAATAATCTTCCAAGAATAGGTTTAGCATCATATAGAATTCGAACTTCTATTGACTGTTTGATACTTGGAGTATCCGCTACTATTTTTATAATCTTATATTATATTTTCGCATCATTTCTTTTAGCGAATTTAGATAAGGCAATATACATTGTCTTAGGATTAGTCATTGGATTGGTTTTTTTGAGTATAGCATTATACCAAATAATGTTCAAGCCTCGATCTTATGGTTTTAAACATGAAAAATAAGGAAAAACTAGAGGATTTGACGATTTAATCCTTGGAAAATTTTTATCATTTGGTTTTTTCTATTATACGTGAAAGATTTCATGTAGCTCAATAAATGTTTTTTCCATTTATCTGAATCCTTGTAAAGATGCAAGAATATTACCTGATATCCATTTATATTGTATATGTTTCTTCTATATTTGTAATCAAAATTTTCTGAACCGCAGACTTCAATATAAATTCCAAAATGAATTAGGTAAAAGTCAGGGGCCCATACACGTGGCCGACCTTCAGCATCCCAGACAAACACAGGTTGTTCAAAAGACCAACGAATTCCTAATTCTTTCAATACATTCGCAACATCTTTTTCAGCATTTGTCATCCGATCATAGATTGATTCTTTTTGCATAGTTTAACCTCCAAAAAAAAGAAAAAAAATAAAGAAGGGTTTTAGTGAGTAGATGTTGAACGTACGCTCCAGTAAAAAATGTGGTCTTGAGCGTACACGTCAACGGGAGAGGTGCACAGTCCACCCCGACGGGAGCATAATTTTTCAGTATATTTTAAGAACAGATGGCGGGTTACAACCAAAAGGTGATTAGGCGTGAAGAATGCAATAATTTACGTTTCTATCCATCATAGCAATACTGAGAAAGTAGCAAAAACCTTTGCTAAGATTCTTGATGCAGACCTGAAAAAACCTGAGCAAATTGATCCAAGCGGTCTTTCGGATTTCGACCTTATTGGCTTTGGTTCGGGGATTTACTACGGAAAACACCACAAGAGCCTGCTTGAGTTTGCAGAAAAATTGCCTCCAACCAACAAGAAAGCCTTCATATTCTCTAACAACTAATCAAACAATGATAAAAAGAAAAAAAGAGGGGGGGATTTTCTAATATCCCAACAGATGTTTTAATATGGGAAACGCGTGCGGGAACCGTTCAAGCAACCAATCGAGGAACCGGATATGCGGTGGCTCATAGGATAAAGGCATGGTGACCTGTAAAGTGCCCCAGTCGCTTTCTAAACCGCTCGTGTCCTTTGCCTTGACTTTAATGGTGAATGACCCTTTGTTGGACCAGCTGTGGTTCGCATTCATGACCGAACCTGAGTTGATCGGCCCGAGCCACCCGATGTTGTTGCCGTCGCCCCAGTCGAACCAGTAATACAGGGCGTCCCCGTCAGGGTCAGTCGCGTTCGCAAAAAAGGTATACTTCACGTTGATTTTTCCCTTAGAAGGACCGGAAATCACTGGTGTGCTTGGCGGGTTAGATGATCCCTGGATAAACGCCCAGGTGGTATCACTTGCGACAATGCTATCTGCATCGGTCACGGTCAGTTTGACGGTGTAGTTCCCTGCAGTCGTGTACGTATGTACAGGGTTTTGTTCATCGGATGAGGTGCCGTCGCCAAAGGTCCAGTGGAACGTATATGGTGACGTCCCGCCTTCAGCGGAGCCTGTGAACTGGACCGGCTGATCAATGAGCCCGTAGTACGGACCATGAGCGTCAGCGTGATAACCTGTGATAGTGAAATCAGACGGTGAGATAGCGGAGACGCTGTCCGACCCGGTGGACACGGTGACCTTCACCCGGCAGTGGTTCGAGCCGCTCGCATCCACCAGCCACTGGTAGCACCCGCTGTTTGGTACTCCCTGGGCTATAGTCTCCCAAGGGCCGGAGACCCCGTTGAGGGAGAGTTGGATGTCGACCGTGGCAGGACCTTGTGATGGCGGCACGGCAGCAAGCCACCTGATGTTCCGTATCGACCCTGCCCGGTAGGTTTCTCCCCCGTGCGGCAGGGTCACCCGGGCGGTGAGTTCGGTCGGCTCGATCCATGCGGAGTACGCCCGTAGTTGATTGGTGCTTGATTTTGCCTGGATGATGATGTCCTCGCGTCCGTCATGGTCGATGTCGCCATTGACGACGAGATCCGAATAATCCCCTGGGGACGGCATCGTCCATGAGCCGCTCTGCACCCAGTTCCCGTTGCCGTCGCCGAGATACACGTAGCCCTGCGGGCCAGCGTATCCGACGATATCGACGAATCCGTCACCGTTGATGTCCCCTAACTGGGCGTAGTACGTCCCTGTTGTCGGCAGCCCGTTTGAGGCGGACACCCAGCTGTCCGTACTTTTATCGTAGGTATAGCATCGAATGCCAGAGGACCCCAGTCCGAAGACGATATCGTCACAGCCGTCATTGTTGATGTCTCTGCAGTCAATCCCCGTATATTGGCCTGCCGGAAGACCATTCTGATGTTGGGTGAACCCGAACGATCCATTCCCAAGGTAAACGTACTCGGTGTTGGTGGATGCGAAAATATCAGGATATCCATCGGCGTTCGCGTCCCCCGTCTCAAGGTTATTTTCTGAGAACAACGTCGAACCGTCGACCATCCAGACATGGCTCCAGTTCCCATCACCATGATTCTTGTACACGTGAATCCCTTGGCCCATGCCGAATGATTGTGACACGAGATCAAGCAGCCCGTTGCAGTCGAAATCAGCTAAATCAGTGGCAAACATCCCCCACGATTCCCCGCCGGTCCCAAGCCCGGTCGCGTACGGAATCCAGTTGTATCCGGTGCCGTCGCCAAGGGCGGCGCCTTCCAGGGTATCGCCCCACCCAGGGACCCCGCTGTAGTCATGGTGGATCCCCCAGGCCACATCCATGTACCCGTCGTTGTTGATGTCGCCTGCGGCAATCCCGCCATAGCCGAAATCTCCGTTCTGATGTACGTCCCATGTTCCATTCCCGTCGTTCAACCAGACCATGATCCCATGCTCCTGGGTATTCACGTAGGGGTTCCCATGATCACCAACGGAGATGATGTCCGGGTTCCCGTCGTTATTCATATCGGCGACGTTCAACGCTGTATGTCCAGACTCCAAGGTCGGAGTTCCCAGCCCTACTGATTTTGAGATAAGTACGATATCACGTGACGCATGGGCAGCAGCCGCACTACCATGATTGGACCCTCGGTTGAAAGGGCTGTAGAATGTGTTTGCTGCAGGAGTAATGAAAGAGATAAAAACAATAACCGAGAGAACGAGTATTCCGATATGCTTCAGCGTATGATCCTTAGGAAGCCACTTCATATGTATCCCCTTGCATAACCTATGAGCGGAGCTGTATTTAAACGTTACATTCTTAAAAAAACTTGTAGAATGCTATGATGAACATTAGTACATATAGAAGAAAATAAATGATAAAAAAATGAGAAAGAGCTTAGCGTAGCGACCGAAGTATCTTGAACGGGTCGCTTCCTTCCAGATACAGCGAGGCGAGCCTGGCTGCGGTCGCTTCATCGAGCCCTTGCCGTAGAAGCTCTTCTTGGAAGATACATGCTCCTTTACGTGCTCGGGATCTGAACCGGAGGAACTCGCCGGCTCTATGAGTATGGGTTAAATGCCCTCCGCACTCTATTTCGGTAATAGAAACGGGTCCGAATCTCCCTCATCGCACTAATCATTAGCATGGTCATTAAAACAGGAGAAAATCAGACCGATTTTGATTTCCAAGGGTTCAAATCCCTGCCCCTGCGTTAATTCTGGATCCCGTAGATGAAGAACAGCAGGATTTTCCCTGTCGCGTTTTTCGTCACTTGAGGGGGAACCGCCTCGGTGCAGCTCGCTGATGCAGAAAGCGTTATTTTCCCAAGACCTACAATGAAACCATCGGTTGTCACAGTTTTTTCTTGACCTATTCCGATCCTTAGGATTTTTGTTGTTTCAACGTTGATTCGACCGAAGAGCCCACCAGTGACACGGAGGGTCACACTCACGCTTGTCGCGTTCGCGTCCCCGAAGTTCTTCACGGTCATGGAGACTTTCCCGGGGCTTGCGGTGAAATTCCCAAGGATGATTACGGGATTGGTCGAGCCACCCCCTTGGGTGACGTTGATTATCCGTAGGGTGCTGTTGTCACACCATCCTCTCACGGTGTTATGGCCTCTGACACTGTAGTAGTATGTCCCAAGCGGCTTATCGATGATATCGTAATAGGTATTGATAATGGTGCTTGAAAGTATCGAAGTTGATCCAAAGATTCCAATCGGTGATATGTCGTCGACATAGAATCCTTCTTGATGCCCATATCCGTCTGTTGCGTAGCGGAACCGTATGAAGAGGGATTTTCCTGTGAAATTATCTAAACTATATTCCTTATGGACCCAATTTCCAGATGATCCTGTCAGGGAATCAAGCAGATGGTAATTCCGTCCGTTCTCGCTTACCTCAACATAGGCATAATCATAATTTTGTTGTATAGCATACCAGCACCAGAACGAAAGGGTCATTCCAACGGTGATGGGAACAGGTGTTCGGGTGGTCATTGAGGAGACATCGTATTCCCCCGTACGAGATTTGAAGCTCTGAGTCCCTGAGTGATACCGTGAAGTTGAAAGAGTGAACCCCTCAAGTTTCCAGAATGCAGATCCAGATTCAGCATCATCGGTGGTCAAGGAGAGGTTCTTCATTTCGCTCAGTTGAAAATAATCAGGGTTGGCATTCGGGTTCTGTAGCGTCCAGGAGACCCGGTAGTTGCCATCGGTATCGTTTAGCATGGTCGAAATGACTGGTGGGATGACGCGAGGCACCACCGTATCCCGGATGTTCTGCGCTTCTTGAAGGAGGTATATTGCTCCATCGCAGTTCTCTTTACAAATTTGGTTGAGATAACTTGCAGCAGGGT
>Ga0315291_10010230_pt1 | contig 11478 bp, 12 predicted proteins | sample YL17G12_20_MG_FD_203070 | JGI IMG/M metagenome (GOLD analysis project Ga0315291, IMG submission 203070) | Sediment microbial communities from Yellowstone Lake, YNP, Wyoming, USA - YL17G12_20 | ecosystem: Environmental > Aquatic > Freshwater > Lake > Sediment | place: USA: Wyoming | collected...
TCATGTGGGGTTCGACGACCGTTTGGGTGATTGAGGCGCAGAGAGCCGCATCGCAGGCATTCCCCCCGCCTTTCAAGACAAGAACGGCCTCCCGTGTCGCCAAGGGGTGAGAACAAATAACCATCCCTTTTGTGCTGGTAGCGGGCGTCTTGAGACCGAAATGGGCCTCGGCCACGAGCTTTCTCCGTTCCTCGGCGTCGGTCCAAACCGACGCTGAGGGCGGGAGAACGCCCCAGCTCAGGGCTCCTGTAGCGGCTATCCCGCCAGCCGCTCTCTTCAGGAAGGACCGGCGATCGTATTTCATGGGACGGCCTCCTTTTTCGGCTCAGCTGACCGCGGATGCTCAGACTTCTTTATCGTTGTCCTCCGGTTCGCCTACTTTTCGCGGGGGGAGGGTGATGAGATGTTCGTCCACGGCGCGATAGCGGTCGAGCATAAACCCGTCATCGCCGTGCCACCAGATCCAGACATCGTCGTTCCACCGGATCGGCTTTTCGTCCAGGAAAAAGCGGAAGTGCTGGCGCAGGACCTGGACCCTGAGGCCGTGCGTCCGCACCCAGTACTTGGTCGTCGAGCCCAGGTAGATCATGTCTTCGACGACGGCCGGCACAATGTTCCGCAGAGGGGATTCCTGCGGCCGGTCGCGCGAGATGTGGACCTTCTCCGGCCGGATGCTCAGATAGACGGGGTTTCCCGGCTTCATGGACTTGTCGTTGAAACAGATGAGGCCGGGGATGTCCGCGATCTTGACCTGGCAGTACTCGCTTTCGACGAGACCGGTCACTTCGCCTTCGAGGAAGTTGGTGTCGCCGATAAAGGCGGCGACGAAGCTCGTCCGCGGAGTTTCATAGATCTCGGCGGGGGAGCCGACCTGTTGGATCCGGCCGGAGTCCATAACGGCGATGCGGTCGCTGAGGCTCATGGCCTCTCCCTGGTCGTGGGTGACATAGAGAAAGGTGATCCCGACCTGGTCATGGATCATGTCGAGCTCGATCAGCATGCGCTGCCGCAGCTTGAGGTCGAGAGCGGCCAGGGGCTCATCAAGCAGGAGGAGCTGAGGCTTGTTGATCAGAGCCCGGGCGATGGCCACGCGCTGCTTCTGACCCCCCGAGAGCTGGTCCGGTTTCTTATGGGCCTGGTCGCCCATCCGGATCAGGCGCAGCATGGCCTCGACTTCCGTCTCGATATCCCGCTTTGTCCTCTTGGCGACCCGGAGCCCGAAGGCGATGTTCTCCCAGACCGTCAGATGGGGAAATAGGGCGTAGCTCTGAAAGATCGTGTTGACCTGGCGTTTGTTGGGGGGGAGGTCCGTGATGTCCTCACCATCAAGAATAACGCGGCCGGCGTCCGGATACTCGAACCCGGCGGCCAGCCGCAGCATAGTCGTCTTCCCGCAGCCGCTCGGCCCAAGGAGCGAAAAGAATTCCCCTTTTTTTATTTCCAGGGAAACGCCGTCCACCGCCTGGATGGTTCCAAAGCGCTTGGAAACGTTGCGGAATTCCAGAAACTCACTCAACCACGTGCGCTCCTGATGTCGCGGCCGGCCATTTGGGTATCTTAAGGAATCCTATTTTGATGACAACGCGGATATTTTTCAAGACCAATTGTATACCAATAAAAAAAGATATTTTTGCGTGGGGCGGAGCGACGAATCAATCTTGTTATGAGAAAGGAGATGGCGTCGCTCCCGCTATCTCAGGGCAAAATCCACAGCCGCCCGGGCATGCAGGGTAGTCGTGTCGAAGAGCGGAATCTTATAGTGTTCCTGGCTAACTAATAATGGGATCTCGGTGCAGCCCAGGATGATGCCCTGGGCGCCCCGGGCCTCGAGGCCGGCGATAATAGCCTGGAAGGTCCCCTTGGACCCCTCCTTGATCTCTCCCAGGCAGAGCTCGTTATAAAGGATGCGGTGGATATCGTCTCTTTCTTTTTCCTCGGGGATAATGACCTCGAGTCCATGCTTCCCAATCAGCCTCTGCTTATAGAAATCCTGCTCCATGGTGAACCGCGTGCCAAGAAGTCCCACCTTTCTCATCGAGCGGGACTTAATTGCTGTGGCCGTGGCATCCGCGATGTGGAGGAGGGGGATCCGGATCTGCCTTTGGACATCGTCGGCCATCTTGTGCATGGTGTTGGTGCAGATGACGAGGAGTTCCGCTCCGGCCCTCTCGACTCGCTGGCCGGCGTCGATCATCAGCTGGGTTAAATCATCCCATCGTCCCTCGTGCTGCCGGGACTCGACCTCGGCAAAGTCCACGGAGTACAGGACGATCTTGGCCGAATGGAACCCGCCCAGCCGCTCTTTCGTGTATTGGTTGATGACCCGGTAGTATTCAAGGGTCGACTCCCAGCTCATCCCGCCGACGAGGCCGATGGTTTTCATCTTTTCCTCCGAATGCGCCATTGTCTATCTTCTTCCGGGCATGATTATAGAATATCCTGGAACAAATAGATAAACCATTTTCCGTCCCTGTCCAAGATTTTTTATTTGATTTTTTAGTGAGACTTATTCTAAAATTACAAAGAACGATGAGCCGAAGAAGACGCGGGCTAATCTTTCTGGGCGTTTTCGCCATCTTCCTTTTTGCCACTCTGTTTGTCCATTTTTTTCATACTGAAAAAGGCATTCGCCCGGATGGTTCCTGTCCGGCCTGTCATTTCCAAACGACCTCTCTGGCCGTCAGCTTAAGCCTGACCATCATCCTGCCACGGCTCTTGCTGGTCGAGATTTTGCCCATTTGGGAATCCAATCTCGAGACCACGGCCATCTCCTTCGACCTCGTTTCCCGGTCGCCACCTCTCGTCTGATACCTTCCTCACCCAATCCCGGTCTTCTAGAGTCCCTTCCCTAGCTCTTTTGAGGAGGTGATGCAAGACATGATCAGCTTGGTTCTTTCTGTTCTCTGGATATCTTGTTTAGGCTCGAACGCGCCGGTTCAGTCGCCGCCGGCTGTCGAGACTTTTACACTGGAGCAGTGTATCGCCGCCGCCCTCGAGCAAAACCCCCTCCTTCAATCTTCCCACCAGCTCTACCAGGCATCGTTGGCCAGGATCCATCAGGCCAAGGCGTTTTCCCAGCCCCGTCTGGATTTCGACTCCGACCTGCAGCCGAGGCTTTTCGATTTCAAGGGGTCGGACGAATCCTATTTCGGCTTAAGCCAGAGCCTTGATTTTCCCGGCAAGAGGTCTCTTAAGGGACGGGTCGCCACCCAGGAATCTCTGGAAATCCAGGCGGACACCGAACTCCTGAGACTGGATATCACCTATCAGGTCAAGCAAGCCTTCTACGGCCTTCTTCTTGCCCAGCAGATCCTGAAGTATACCGAGCAGGACCTGGAGCTTTCCCGGGATTACCTCCAGAAGGCGGAGATCAAAAACGAAGCCGGCGACGTCGCCAAGGTCGAAGTGCTGAGGGCCCGCGTTGAAACGGCCAAGGCGGAGAATTCCGTGCGGGCCGCTGTCAACGAAGTCCGACTGGGCACGGCCCGCCTGAATTTCTTATTGGCCCGGAAAAAATACGAACCCCTGGACATATCGGGAGAATTCCCGAAGGACGGTCCACGTCTTTCTCTTGATGAGTTAAAACAGCAGGCCTATTCCCTCCGGCCGGAGATCAGGCGCCTCGGCTTTTCCTTGGAGAAGGAAAATCTGCGCAAGAGCCTTGCCCGAATGAGCTACCTGCCCGATCTCAGCCTGGGTCTCTCTCGCCACCGCATCTCCGGAGTGGCGAACACCTGGGATTTCATCCTGTCGTTCCCGATCCCGCTCTTTTTCTGGCAGCCGCAGAAGGAAGAGATTGCCGAGGCCCAAGCTAACCTGGAGGCGCTGCGCAGGGAGAGAGAGCATCTCATCAATGCTGTTTCCCTGGACGTGGAAGAAGCTTACGCCAATGCCCTGATGACTCGGAACCAGATCGAACTCTTCGAGAAGGAGATCCTCGCTCAAGCCGAGGAGGCCTATAACATGTTCCTTTTCAGCTTCCAGGAAGGGGAGATCGGCGGCATCGAGCTCATCGAAGCCAGACGCACCCTCATCGAGGCTAGGAAATCGTACGCCGACGCGCTGCACAATTTCAGCGTGGCGCTGGCCGCCTTGGAGAAATCCGTCGGCCAGAAATTGGAGGTAGAATCTCATGATTAAGAAATTCATCTGGATATCCCTATTGGCTATCCTGATTGCGGGATCGAAGGCCTCATGCTCTAAGGCTTCGGTCCATGAAAAAAAACCGACGAGACCGTCGCTTCGGGCCGACCCGAGGCGCCTAGTCAACCCATTAAGCCCGGCTCAGAAGGCCGAGGAAGGAACTTCCGGGGAATGCAGAAAGAGCCGCCCGGACGCGGACTGGGCCGGGTCTTGAAAAACTCCGTCATCCTCGAGCTCACCCCGGACGAGGAGAAGGCCATCGACATCAAGACGGTGAAAGTCGGGCGGAGGCCGATGCGGAACCAACTGCGGGCCATGGGGAAAGTCCTGGCGCCGCAAACAAAAAAGGCCATCGTCAGCTATGCCTTCCCGGCCCGCATCTCCGATATCCATGCCAATATCGGAGATTGGGTCGAACCGGGACAGAAGCTGGTGACCCTGCAGAGCGAGGAAGTGGGCAAGGCCCGGGCCGAATTCTTCAAGGCGCAGGCGGACTTCGAGCTGGCCAGGCGCAACCTGGAGCGCGAGAAAAACCTCTTTGACCGCGGCGTCGGGGCCCAGAAAAACCTGCTTACGACCGAGGCCGAGTTTAAGGTGGCCGAAGCCGGGATGAACGTCGCCGAGAAGAAGCTCCACGTGCTCGGGTTCACCGAGGAAATGGTTCAGGAGATGGAGAAGGCGCATCAAATCAATCCGACGATTTCGCTCTATGCGCCGATCGGAGGCAAGGTCATCGCCTCATCGGCCGTTCGGGGCGCCATGGTGGACCAGAACACAGAAATCCTTGTGATCATGGACCCGACCGTGCTCTGGATAGAAGCCGAAATCTACGAACGGGATATCGCCAAAATCAAGATCAGTCAGGATGTCGAGATATCTGTCCCGGCTTATCCTGGGGAGGCCTTTCCCGGGAAGATCAGCTACATCGGCGATGTGATGAAGGAGGATAGCCGCACCATCACGGTCCGGACGGAAATCAGGAACAGGGAGTACAAGCTCAAGCCGGGAATGTTCTCCGACATGGTCGTCTTCCTCAATCACCCGGATGAGGTGCTGGCCGTGCCCGAAGCCGCGGTCCTGGATGACCGGGACCGGAAGATCGTCTTCATATCAGTTGCAGAGGGCTACCGGCTTCAGCCCGTCAGGGTCGGCATCAAAGAAGGCGGTCACTGGGAGGTTCTCGAAGGCCTCGAAGAGGGTGATGAAGTCGTTACGGCGGGCAACTACCAGCTTAAGTCCAAGCTCTACGAGGAAATCCTGAGAGCTTCCGGCGTCCATTGAACCAAGGGGGAGACGATGATTGACCGCCTGATTGATTTTTCTCTCAAGCACAAGCTGCTGATGGTACTGCTCATCCTGCTCGTCTGTCTCCTGGGCGTAACCTTTTATTTCCGCATCCCCAAGGACATCTACCCAGACCTCAACGCCCCGTTGGTCAAGATCATCACCGAGAACCCGGGCATGGCCGCGGAGGACGTGGAACGGCTGATCTCCCTGCCCCTGGAAAGCCTGCTTTCCGGCGCCCCTCTTGTAACCCGCGTCCGCTCGGAGTCGACGACCGGCGATTCAGTCGTCACGGTGGAATTCGACTGGGGAACGGACATCTACCTGGCCCGGCAGATCGTTTCGAGCAAGCTTGAGCTCATTGCCGGGCGGCTGCCGATCGGCACGACCCAGCCCATCCTGGGTCCTGTCTCTTCGAGGATGGGGGAGGTCTTTGAGTTCGCGGTGATCGGAGATGGAGTTGATCCCATCGAGCTCAGGTCGGTGGCCGACTGGACGATCCGCTATCGGTTGCAGGGTGTCCCCGGTGTTTCCTTTATTATTAACCTGGGCGGGTTCGTCAAGCAGTTTCAGGTCTACCTTAAGCCCGAGATGCTGAAGAACTACAACATCACGATCGACGAGGTCAAAGAGGCCATCGAGAACAGCAACCGGAATTTCTCCGGCGGGATCATCACCCAGGGAGCCCAGGAAGTCCTGATCAAAGGGACGGGAAGGATCGAGACGATCGACCATATCGAGAAGACCGTCATCACTTCCCGCAATAACGTCCCTGTTTATGTCAGGGACGTGGCCGAGGTCAAGGTCGGCGGCCGGTTTCGCCGGGACGCCGCCAGCCACAACGCCGCGGAGGCCGTTTACGTCACCGTAGAGAAGCAATACGGAGGGGACACCCTGGGCGCGATCCGGAACATCAAGCAAGCGATCGCCCGGATAGCGAGAGACTTGCCTCCGCAAATCAAGATAAAGCCTTTCTATGATCAGTCCGTTTTAATCGCCAAGTCCATCAATCACGTGGAAGTCTCCATCCTCGAGGGGATTTTCCTGATCGTTCTCGTCATGATGTTCTTCATGTGGAATCTGAGGAGCTCCCTGATCGCCTCGCTCACCATCCCCCTGTCGATCCTGATTTCGGTGGTCCTGATGCACCTGTTCCGCGTCAACCTGACTGTGATGTCCATCGGCGGTCTGGCCATCGGAATCGGCAAGATGGCCAACGGCTCGATCATCATGGTCGAGAATATTTTCCGGGTCCTGATTGAGAACAAGGGCCGGCCGGGCCGGCAGGAATTCATTGCCCTGGCGGCCAAGGAGGTCGGGAAATATCTGTTCTCGGCCAGCCTGATCATCATCCTCGTTTTCCTGCCGCTCTTCACTCTCCAGGGAATCGAACGTGCCATGTTCCGTCCGACAGCTTTCGCCGTCGCCGCCGCATTGTTCGCCGCCATGCTCCTCAATGTCACTCTCCAGCCGATCCTGGCCTCGGTATTCCTGACGCAGAAGCATTTGCACGACAGGCGCAATCCCGTCTGTGTTTTTCTGTCCAAAACCTACCGGGGCCTGCTCCTCCGGAGCCTTCGGCACAAGAAAAAGCTGATTGTCACGTTCGTCCTGCTGATTATCGTCGCCGCCGTGGCCTACAATTTTCTGGGAAAAGAGTTTGTCCCGCCCCTGGATGAAGGAGCGATCATGGCCTCAACGGTCATGCTCCCGGAGACGTCCCTGGAGGAGTCCATCAAGATAGGGACGCGGATTGAGAAGATCTTTCTCTCCTTCCCGGAAGTCGTCTCGGTTTCCAGGACGACCGGCACCGCTGAAGCCTCGGAGCACTTGCACCCCGTCAACCACAGTCACTACAACATTGAGCTCCTGCCGAGGGAAAAGAGGAAGCGCGGCTTCAAGGAGATCGCCCAGGGGATGAGGGAGGAACTCGATAAGCTCCCGGGCATCGCCTATATCTTTGAACAGCCGATCGCCAACAAGCTAGCCGAGATGTTGACCGGCACCGAGGGACAACTCGCCGTCAAGCTCTTCGGTCCGGATTTAGCCACCCTCAACGAGAAGATCCAGGAGGTCCATAATGCCCTGGCCGGCGTGAGGGGTGCGGCCGACCTGCAGATCGAGCAGACGACCGGTGTCCCCCAACTCGTCATCAAGCTCGACCGGGAGAGGCTCAGCCGCTTCGGGATTTCGGTCAACCAGGTGGCCGAAGTTATCGAGACGGCCCTTAACGGGATCGAGGCTACCGATGTCTATGAGCCGGACCGGGTCACGTCCGTCCTCGTCCGCCTTCCCGAGCGCTACCGTAATGACGATGAGGCGATCAAAAATCTCCTCATTGACGCGCCGGGCGGAGAACGGATCCCCCTCTCGGAACTGGCCCTGATCATGAAGGGGGAGGGGCCTCAGACCATCTTCCGGGAAAACATGATGCGGCGGAAGATCATCCTCGGCAACGTCGTCAAGCGGGATATCGGAAGCTTCGTCGCGGAAGCGCAGCAGAAGATCGACCGGGAAGTGGACCTGCCCCCGGGCTATTATGTGACCTTCGGCGGCCAGTTCGAAAGCCAGCAGCGCGCCCTTGGGCATCTGACCACCTTGATGCTGCTCGTGCTCCTGATCATATTCGTCGTCCTTTTTTCCTCGTTCGGCTCCATCCGCCAGGCGCTGCTGATCATCCTCAATATCCCTTCGACGCTCATCGGGGGCATCCTGGCTCTGCTGCTTGTGGGGGAGACGATCAACGTCTCCTCGACGATCGGGCTCATCGCCCTGTTCGGCATCTGCGTCCAGAACGATGTTATCCTGGTGGCCAAGATCAATGACCTGCGGCGTAAGGGCGTAGCTCTCCGGGAGGCGGTCGTCGAGGGCGCCGTGACCAAGTTCCGGCCGATCTTCATGACCGACATGGTCATGATCGTCAGCGTGCTCCCTCTGGCGCTCATCGTCACAACGGGGGCCGAACTCCATCGCCCTTTGGCGGTCGTGTACATAGGAGGATTCTTCTTTGCCATCCTCCTGCGGCTGTTCATCGTGCCGATCCTGTATGAGACTCTGGCCAGGTTGAGGGACTAGTGAGTTGAGGCGGCCGGCCTGTCGAGTCCGGCGATTATCGTTGAGAAGGAGGAGGGGGCCGATAGAGGGGAGTGTGCGGAAACAAGCAGAGGACGGATTCCTCTTGACAAGTGCCGCCAATTATAATAATATTTCTTATGTAGTAATTATTATAATAAAGGGATAAGCGGAGTGAAACTATTCAGACTGACTCCTCAAAGGCTGGCCATCCGGAAATTCCTGGAAGGGAATTTCTCGCACCCTTCAGCCGAGGAAATCTATGGAGCCCTCCGCAGACGATTTCCCACGCTCTCCCTGGCCACTGTGTACAATACGTTGGCGGCTCTGCAGGAACGGGGGGAAATTGTCGAGGTGGGGCTCGACCCGGCCAAAAAACGGTTTGATACCGTCGCCGAATCCCACCATCATCTCATCTGCGTCCTCTGCAAGAAAATCCTGGATATCCCGGAAATGTGGAAACCCGTCCTGAGTGAGCCGGATAAAAGGGGTTTTCAAATCCTTCGAAGTCAAATTGATTTTCACGGTCTCTGCCCTCAGTGCCAGAGAGGAAATCGCGAGCAAAAACATTAATTTTGGAGGTATAAAAAAATGGATACTGCAATCGCAACTCAAACCCCGGCGAGCCTGCCGAGAATCGGCTCGCCGGCGCCTCAATTCGAGGCGGTCACCACCCATGGGACGATCAAGCTGGAGGATTTCAAGGGCTCCTGGCTGATCCTTTTCTCGCACCCGGCCGATTTCACGCCGGTCTGTACGACGGAGTTCATGGCCTTTGCCCAGATCCACCCGAAGCTCCGGGAGATGAACGTCGAGCTTATGGGCCTGAGCATCGACAGCGTCTATTCGCACATCGCCTGGGTACGGAACGTCGAGGAGAAGTTGGGTCAGAAGATCACTTTTCCGGTCATCGCCGACCTCAACAAGGATGTGGCCACTCTCTACGGAATGCTCATGCCCGGCGAGAGCAAAACCGAGACTTCCCGCTGCGTCTTTATCATCGATGACAAGCAGATCATCCGGGCGATGATCTATTATCCTCTGAGCACGGGACGCAACATGGACGAGATCGTGCGCCTTATTCAGGCCCTTCAGACGACCGATAAGTACGGCGTCGCCTGCCCGGCCAACTGGCGTCCCGGCGACAAGGTCATCATTCTGCCGCCCAAGACCCAGGAGATGGCCGAGGAGAGGATGAAAGAGAAAGGCATCGAGCGCGCGGACTGGTACTTCAGCAAAAAGGATTTGAAGTAAGGGGCCGGCCGATGGCCTGCGTTAACGCGGACGGCACCATCACGGCAACGGCCAAAGCCCTGCTGAAGAGCCTGGAGACGCCTTTCAGCGCCGAGGAGGTCTCCGGGCGATTGGGCCAGCCTCTTTTCCGGGTCCGGAGCAGCTTGAGGGAAATGCTCGAAGCCGGCCTGGTTGTGGCCCAAGGCGATAAGTACCTGGCTACTGAGGAAGGGAAGAAAAAGGCCGCAGCGTCTGACTGATTCCGTTAAAGTAATCGGTTCCAAAAAAGCCTGAGTCCGGCCGAAGATTAGGTCATTCAGCCGGGCCTGGAAGCCTGGCCGTTTCCCTGCTTACCGAGTGGCAAAACTCTCCAGCCGCATTCAGCCCGCAGAGATATCGAAGGGAGAAAGCCGGCCCTCTTTTCTATGCCTGAAAATCAAGCATTGGAGCTTAGGCTAAATACGAATTTCCAATTCTGGTGACAGCCTCCGGGCGACTGGGCAAAAAAATAGCGGAGGGGCTTGACAAAGTGGATACCGGGCTTTATATTATAATTGAAAATGGTTGTCATTATCTATAAGAGGTGGAAAATTGCCGGGTAGATACCAATGGCAGAACCGTTTCCGCGAGAATGTCTGCCGCTGGACGGTGCCCCGCGAAGTCATCCTGGCTCTTCTTAGCCGCACCACGGAACACCTGACCGCTAAAGACATCTATGGATCTTTGTATTCGATGTATCCGGGGATCGGCCTGACAACGGTCTACCGGACCTTGGAACTGCTGCATCGGCTGGGTTTCGTTCATAGGGTCTCGGCGGGTGACGGCCAGAGCCGTTACGCGCTCAAGAGGGAAGACAAAGGGGACCATCATCATCATCTCATCTGCACCAAGTGCGGGAAAATCGTCGATTACCGCGACTTTGTCAAGGAAGAACTGGAGCTGGTCAATAAAACAGAAGAGGCCCTGGCGAAAAAACACAATTTCGCGATCACCGATCACAATATCGAGTTCTTGGGATTATGTGAAAAATGCCGGTAAACTTGGAAATTATTAAGACAAGGAGGTAACACATATGCCAGCAGGAGATCGAACAGGACCTTGGGGACTTGGGCCAGGGACAGGACGAGGGCTCGGCTATTGTTCTGGATTTATGGCTCCGGGTTATATGTTTCCTGGATCCGGCCTGGGTCTAGGCCGGGGTTTCGGCCCGGGAAGAGGCTTAGGCCGGGGATTAGGTCGTGGGTTTCGGATCGGCCGCGGTTCTTGGTGGCCTCGGTTTGGCGGATTCCGAGGCCATCGCAATATTTCCTGGGGGGCAGCCGAGGTGACGCCGGAACAGGAGCTCAATTGTCTAAAAGCGGAAGCCCAACAGATCCGGGATGAACTGAAGGCCACCGAACAGAGAATCCAAGATCTTGAAAGAGAAAAAAAGTGAAGTTAGCCATTTCAACCGACAGTGATTTTGTCTCCGCGCATTTCGGCCGCTGTCCGGCCTATACTCTTGTCGAAATCGAGGACGGGAGGATCATTCAGCGTTCGGAAATCCCCAACCCCGGACATCAGCCCGGCTTTCTCCCCGTCTATCTTTCTCAGATGGGCGTCAACGCCATTATCGCGGGGGGCATGGGTCCGCGTGCCCAGGGACTCTTTGCCGAGAAAGATATCCAGACCATCATCGGAGTCCAGGGAAGAGTGGATGAGGTGATTGAGAGGTTCCTCCGGAATGAACTCGAAGCCGGGCAGGAT
>Ga0315291_10010232_pt1 | contig 11476 bp, 12 predicted proteins | sample YL17G12_20_MG_FD_203070 | JGI IMG/M metagenome (GOLD analysis project Ga0315291, IMG submission 203070) | Sediment microbial communities from Yellowstone Lake, YNP, Wyoming, USA - YL17G12_20 | ecosystem: Environmental > Aquatic > Freshwater > Lake > Sediment | place: USA: Wyoming | collected...
GAAGACCATTATCCTGAAAGGCGAGGTCCAGCTTACGACCGAGCAGCGAAAGATAATGCAGGAGAACAAGCGCAAGAGGATCGTTGAGTACATCGCAAGGAACGCGATGAACCCCCAGACCGGCGCCCCTCACCCCCCGACCAGGATAGAGACCGCGATGGAAGAGGCGAGACTGCACATCGACCCCTTCAAGTCCGTCGAGGCTCAGGTGCCTGCGGTGATGGACGCGATTCGGCCGCTCATACCTATCCGGTTCGACAAGGTCCGTATAGCCGTGAGGGTCTCGGGAGAGAGCTACGGCCGGTGCTACGAGGATTTCAAGCACTTCGGCAAGATAACGAAGGAGGAGTGGCAGAAGGACGGTTCGTGGATCGGGATCGTCGAGATGCCCGCGGGCATGCAGAACGACTTCCTGGAGAAGATCAGCAACAAGACCCACGGGGAGGCCGAGACGAAGATTCTGAAGGGGGCCTCCTGAGCTAGCTGGCTACCGGATTTCATGCCCCGAACACCGCCGTAACGCTCGACCAAAACCTTTAAGCAGGGAATGCGTTTTCGGCTCGAAGAGAGATGATGGTAAATGCACTGCGGCCGAGTAGTGAATCTTTGTGATTTGAGCCCAGCTCGCAGAGTGTTTATCGATTGAACATGCGAGTGGGTCAAATGGAAAGTGGCGATAACAAGGAGAGTCCACGAGAGATAGTGGTCCCTGGAGAGCTCCTGGCTACAGATACCAGGAAAGCAGGGCCCGGGACGTTCACGGATGGCGGCAAGGTATACGCCGCTCATCTGGGGATCAAGAGCGTGAGACCTGACCAGATCAGCGTTGTGCCGTTGTCCGGGCAGTACATCCCGATGAGGGGAGACCTGGTCGTCGGGAAGATCGTTGACATCGGCGCGTCGAACTGGTTGGTGGACATCAACTCCCCCTATCCCGCACCGTTGCACGTGAACGAGGTGCCGTGGAGGGTCGAGTTCGGCGAGACTAGCAAGTTCATGACCGTCGGAGACATCGTGCTCCTGAAGGTCGTGGACGTAGACGAGATCAAGAAGATAACCGTCTCCATGCAGGACCATGGGCTGAGGAAGCTCACGGGCGGCATGGTGATCGACGTCTCACCCTCGAAGGTGCCGAGGGTCATCGGTCGGAACGGCTCGATGATCCAGATGTTGAAGAACTACACCGGTTGCAGGATCTATGTCGGCCAGAACGGTCGGATATGGATCGACGGCGATCTGGACAACATCGTGAGGGCCGTGCAGGCCGTCAAAATGATAGAGGACGAGGCGCACAGCCTCGGACTCACGGAGAAGGTCAAGAGATATCTTGAGACGAGCTCCAAGAGAGGAGCGTGAGTGAAATGGGCGGAACGCCAATACCTGGTGATGTCAAATTGATAGATGAGAGCGGCCGGAGAACAGATGGCCGGCTGCCGGACGAGATGAGGCCGCTGAAGATCGAGGCGGGCGTACTATCGCGCGCAGATGGATCGGCCTACGTCGAGTGGGGCATGAACAAGATCATGGCGGCCGTGTACGGGCCGAGGGAATGCCATCCGAGGCACCTGCAGAACCCGGAGAGAGCGCTCGTGCAGTGCCGCTACAACATGGCGTCCTTCTCCGTGGAGGACAGGAAGAAGCCGGGGCCGGATAGAAGGTCTCACGAGATATCAAAGATCATCTCGGAAGCGCTCACGCGCGTAGTGTTCACAGAGTACTTCCCCAGGACTTCGATCGACGTCTTCATCGAGGTGCTCCAGGCGAATGCAGGAACGAGATGCGCTGGACTCACTGCGGCCTCGGTCGCGCTCGCGGATGCAGGAGTCCCGATGAGGGACCTGGTCGCGTCGTGCGCCGCTGGAAAGATCGCTGAGACGATGGTCGTCGACCTCGGCAAGGAAGAGGACAACTACGGCCAGGCGGACATACCCCTCGGGTACGTGCCGCGGACCGAGGAGATCGTGCTCCTCCAGATGGACGGAGACCTCACATACGAGCAGTTCAACAAGGGCATCAACATGGCGATCGACGGCTGCAAGAAGGTCTACGAGGTCCAGAGGGACGCGCTCAAGAGGAGATATGCGGTGAGGGCCGTCGATGCTGACATCCCCCCGCATGATTTCGATTTGAGAAAGGAGGGGATGTGAAGTGTCAAAGGACGTTATGGCCGATCTGAAGCGGGACCACATCTCCAAACTCCTGGCGAAGGGCGTGCGCATGGACGGGAGGAAGTTCGAGGAGATGCGCCCTCTCAAGATAGAGCCGAGTTACGTGGGGTCCGCGGAAGGGTCCGCGAGGGTCACCTTGGGCAACACGCAGGTGGTAGTGGGCGTGAAGCTGATACTCGGAGAGCCTTTCGCAGACACGCCGAACACGGGCGTGTTGACGACCAACGCTGAGCTAATACCGATGGCCAGCGAGACTTTCGAGAGCGGCCCGCCGGACCAGGAATCGATTGAGGTCGCCAGGGTCGTAGACAGGGGCATACGGGAAGGCCATGCGGTCGACTTGGAGAAGCTCTGCATAGTTCCCGGAAAGGAAGTCTGGATCATGTTCGTAGATGTCCACGTGCTCGACTACGACGGGAACTTGTTCGACGCGGCCAACATAGGCGCGAACGCGGCGTTCAAGAGCGCAGTGGTACCCGCCGGAAAGGCGGGCAAGGGCGAAGACTATCCGCTGCCGGTGAAGCACCAGCCGATTTCAGTTACCGCCGTCAAGATCGATGGCAAGCTACTCATCGACCCCACCCATGACGAGGAGCGGGTCGCGGACGCGAGACTCACGGTCGCCACGAACGAGATCGGCAACCTGTGCGCGATGCAGAAGGGCCTCAACGGGAGCTTCACGCTCGACGAGGTACTCAAGATCGTCGACCTATCCAGAAGCATCGGCGCGGATGTGCGCGCGAGACTCTAGGTCGGAGGCTGAAGCTGATGTCCAAGAGAACCAAGAAGGTCGGCTCGGCAGGTAGGTTTGGCGCGAGGTACGGCGTCAGGATCAGAAAGCGCATCGCCGAAGTCGAGAAACAGAGCAAGGGCAGGCATGAGTGCCCGAAGTGCAAGGCGGTCGCGCTCCTCAGGGACGCGAGTGGTATATGGTCTTGCAGGCACTGCGGCGCGAAGATCGCCAGCAGCTCATACATGCCGACTCCGCCGGTCGCTGTGAGACGGGAGGTCGCTGAGGTGCTTGCCAAGGTGAAGGCCAAGGAGGCGGGCGTCGAGGAAGAGAAGGAAGAGGAGGAGCTCGCCGAAGAAGACAAGAAGACTGATAAGCCCAAGAAGGCCTCCAAGGAGTAGGTCAGATGTACAAGTGCTCGAGATGCAAGGAGCCCGTTAGGACGAACGTGAACACCGTGGGGTTGCAGTGCGAGAAGTGCGGCTCCAAGGTATTCTACAAGGAACGGCCGAACGTCCGCAAGCTAATCAAGGGCAGGTGACCTTGACCAGCAGGGCAGAGCTGACCGTGAAGACCCCGTACTCGAAAGTGATCCAAGGGTCGTTGTCGCCCGAACTGGGCGAGAGGATCCCCAGGACGAGAATCGTGGTAGAGAGGCGGGAGGACGAGATCATGGTCAAGATCGAGGCCGAGGACCAGAACGCCCTCAGAGCGGCCTTGAACTCATACATCCGTTGGATGAACGTAGCAGAGGAGACGGCGAAGGAAGCAGTGAGAAGATGATGGATAACATACCCCCAAAGGTCCAGAACCAGATAGCCCAGTTCCAGCAGCTGACCCAGCAGATACAGATGGTCGCGACCCAGAAGATACAGCTCGAGGCACAGGTGAAGGAGATCGAGCGGACCGTCCAGGAGCTGGAAAAGATCACGGACGATTCGGCGGTGTTCAAGAACGTCGGCTCACTCCTCATACAGGTCAAGGACCGAGCGGGTCTCATAGCCGAGCTCAAGGAGCAGAAGGAGACTTCCGAGGTGCGCGTCAAGACGCTGGATAGGCAGGACAAGCACCTCAGGGAGAGGCACCAGAACCTCCAGCAGCAGATCACGCAGGCTCTGCAGGGCCCGTCGGCCGCTGCGGCGCCGAAGAAGGAGACGCCCGAAGTAGACGGTGAGTAGGCCCTTTTCTGGATCTGGAATCGGGTTGCGCGGTGCCTGAAAGCACCGTGGTCTCACCAGATATTTTATAGGTCGTTTGTTCTGACAGTCTCTCGTGCTTTCCGGAATAGCCAAGGAGCTGTCGAAGGACGGGGGCACCCTCGTCCTGCTGCACGGCAATGCGGATCCCGACGCGCTCGCGAGCGGATTCGCAATCCAGCAATCGTTCCCCGAGGTGACGATCGGCACGCCAGGCGGCCTGGACCGACTCTCAAAACTGCTTTCGACGGCGCTCGGGATCAATACGGTAGAGAAGGTTTCAGGGATTCCCAGAAAGAGGATTCTAATCCTGGACACTTCTGGGCCAGAGCAGATCGAGGGCGAACTGGACCTGCCCGAGGCGATCGTCGTCGACCACCACATGAAGAACGACAAGTGGGCCGGAGCGAGGATCTACTACTGCGACGACACGAAGAGCTCCTGCTCTGAGATCGTGCTCGAGCTCCTGAAGTCCGCGGACAAGAAGATCTCGCGCGAAGTGGGGCTGAGCCTGATGTACGGGATACTCACCGACACGGGCTACTTCAAGTTCGCGAAGCCGGGAGCGCTCGTGACATTCGCCGAGCTGATGAAGGAGCACAACGTCCAGATGGACGAGGCGATGGGGCTGGTCGGCGTTGACATCGATATCTCTGAAAGGATCTCGCAGCTCAAGGGCGCCCAGAGGCTCAAGTACTGGAAGATCGGGGACTACATAGTTGCGGTCTCCCAGGGGAGCGCGTTCGAAGCATCCGTATGCAAGGCGCTGCTTGGGCTCGGAGCAGATGCGGTGTTCGTGGGTTCGCAGCGCGGGGATCAGTTCAGGATAAGCGCACGCGCAACCCCCGCTCTCGTGCGGAAGGGACTCCATCTGGGAAAGCTGCTCGGGAGTGTGGGCTCCGAAACGACCAACGGAGGCGGAGGCCATCCTGGAGCCGCAGGGATTACGGGCGTCGGAGACGTCGAGGCGATCCTGAACATATGCGCGGAAAATGCCCTGAAGGTGCTCAGAGGCTTGGGCTCATCTCGTAACTGAGAGCTTCTTCACCTTGTCGAGGTTCTGAGGATGCTTCTCAAAATAGGTCCTCACAGGTGCGAGAACCTGCGTGATCGCGTCCGCGGCGCCTTTCTTCAGGTCCTGCGGGTGTAGTTTCCCGGATGAGTATGCCTTCACCAGTTCATCGCCGCTCTTGAAATCGACAGGGCCGCCGTACTTGGCCGGCCTTTCTATCTTGACCGAGCCCAGCTGAGGGAACACGACCAAGTTCATCAAGTCGATGACTGGGTTGCCCTCGGTCTCTGGCGGACAGAAGGCGTTCTTGATCTTCCGCTGAATCTCCTGGGGTGAGTCGTGCAGATACACCGCGCTGTCGGGCTTGCTCTTCGACATCTTCGCCTCCACTGGGTCCATGCGCTCTCCACCGACCAGGCTCATCAAGAGAGGCGTGTGAAGGGCTATCGGCTTCTTCCAGCCGAGCTTCTCAGCGGCGTCTCTGGCGAGCATATGCGCCCTGCGCTGGTCCATGCCAGCGTACGCGATGTCCACGCCTAGCTCGAAGATGTCCGCTGCCTGCATCGGAGGATACATCACCTTGGACGCGTCGATCTCGGCCTCGTCCTCGTTCCGACCCATGATGGTCATCGCACGCTTGATCCTCATGAGGGAGCTGGCCTTCGCGATCCTAAGGAACTTCTCCCAGTAGCTGGAATGGTTTATCAGATCGCTCGCCCAGACGAACTTGGCCGAATCCTTGACTCCTGTGGCGAGAAAACACTCTTTCATGTACTCCCCGCACACGCGTATGTCCTCGATCTTCCCTCCGACCTTGTCGTTGATGAATGCATGCCAATCCGCGAGGAAGACCGTGACCTCGATCCCTGCGTTCTGCATGTCGAGTATCTTGGCTGCGGTGATGAGCTGCCCTGTGTGCACCAGCCCGCTCGGCTCGAATCCGATGTACGCCGTGGGTTTGGACTTCGTCTCGAGCAGGTTCTTCAGCTCATCTGGGGTGACGATTTCCCGCGTGTTGCGCGCCACGAGTCCGAGTCTCGATTCGATGTCCATCAGTGCGCCCTGTCCCGATAGAAGAATGCACAGGAAAAAGCTTTGTGTCCAGCGCCTCGAAACCTCAGAATTGCCTAGCTAGACGGAGCGGAACCCTGCTTCCTCCCTGTCCCCGCAAACCCCTTTTCCTTTCGAGAAGAAAGGACAAAAGGAGATACGGAGCGACCCAAGTCACTGACTAAGAAAAGATGAAAATGAAAGAGGTTTGGACCAGGTTTGGCTCAGGCTTTGAGCAGACCGAACTTGTAGTTGGTTGGCCCAGCGTCGTTCGATATGATGATGTATACGTCCTTGTATCCAGCGTAACCAGCGAGGGGCTTCAGGACGGTCTCCTCAGCATCGTCCAGACTCAGGGTCTCCATCTTGTACGGCAGCGAAATCTCATCGGTGCTATACGCTGGAGCGAAGATGGTGACCGTGAAGTCAACCTCTACAGGCGGCTTTGTCGACTGGAAAGACCGTACGTTGTCACCGTCCTCGACAATCACTCCATTGATGGCGATGTTGTCCACATACCAACCCGGGTCAGTGTAGCCCCAATCGGTCATGTACCGGAACGCGAGCATCACTGGGCTGCCAGCGTAACTGGACAGGTCGAATACCATGTTCCCGTAGCCTGTGCCGGTGAATCCTGGCAAGTTCGCCGCGATATCAGGGTGACCATCAATGACGATGTCAGAGCGGGTGAATTCGTTTGCCAGCGAAATCCATGTGACGCCACCATCCGTGGATACCTGAACGAAGCCGAAGTCCCACTGTTCCTCAATTGAGTAGTAGGTGTCGAAAGTGAGGGTTGCCTCGGTCATTCCGCCCAAGTCGACTGTACCGATTATCGAGACGTCTCTGAGGTCGGTAGCACCTGAGTACCAGACGTTGCCTGAGAATCCTGGGACGGCAGGAGCGGCAGTAAGCTTCCAGCCCGGCTCGTGGATGTTGTTGCCGTCAAACTTGAAGTTGAGCTTGGGTAGCTGTCCTGCCCTAAGCCCCTGAATCTTCAGGTAGTCCGTGCCGTAAGGTCCCAGCAGATAGGTCCCGGTGTTGTACCCGTCCTGCGTCCAAGTGTATTGGAAGGCATAGGACTGTGTGACGAAGCCCATTCCTGGCTTGATCTTCAGGGTGGTGAGCTTCCCCGCCCTCGGATCGCTCAGATCGATCGAGTCGTAGTTGTACCATCCATAACCGAAGTCATCTGTATGGATCAGGTTGGCCATCTGCCATGCATGGAAGACCTTCTCGAAGTCCCAGTCCACAAAGCCAGCATCTGCCAGAGTCGTGGTCACTCCCATTTCACCGTTGTCCTCATTGGCTGCCAAGGCGGAGATGAAGTCCCCTGCCCCGAAGTGGTCACCAAGATAGATGGCGAACATCGCAGCAGCGCCGTAGTCAGCGATGATGTTGATGCCACCCTGGTCACCCCACTCGGTCAAGGAGTTGTCAGGAGTGAACAGGAATTGCTCGTAGTAACCCCAGAGCCCCTCTCCGTAACCGCAGAGCAACTCCGAGTACATAGAGCAGCCCTCGTTGATGAACGATACCTCATCCGCGTCGAGGTCATCGTGCAACAGGTGCTGGTACTCGTGGGCAACCGTGGAATCGTACACGAACGGTCTAGGAACGTCGGGTCCGAGTCTGTTTGTCCAGTCATAGCTGTCGAGGTGTATGATGTTGCGGTCATAGTAAGTCTCGATACTCGGCGAATAGTAGCCGACGACATAGCTCGGATAGGTCGAATCATAGTAGCTTTCATCGACCATGTTCCACACCATGATCATGAGCCTTCCGTCTTCATCGGCGAAGTAGGGCAATCCGTTTCCCTTAGGGACAGAATCTGATCCGTCGTGGGAATCAGGTGTGCCAAAGTACTCTGATTCTATTGGATAGATGACGGTCTCGTATTCATTGATGAGGTACGTGACCTGCGGGTCATATATCGTGATCTTGTCCGGGTCGTCATTTCGAGGATCTCCTGCCGGGAAGCTTAGGTCTGTTGCGACCCAGACCTCCACCAGAGTGCCCTCGCCCCTCTTCTCAAACTCAATGTAGTCACTCACACCGCTTGTGCCAACATAATATGTTGCCAGGTCGCCGACTTCGTATATGTCAGCCGAGCCAGAGAGATAGGATGCCTCTGAGGCTGCTGCCAAGACCTCGGCCATGTCAAGCCGCAAAGCCCGGATCTCAGGTCCAACATCCTTCTTCACCACGTCAGCAATGCTTGGGACGCTCGAGGCCGTCGCTGCGCAGGGCACAGCCAAAGCGGTGAAGGCCCCTACGACCATCAGCATGACTAACGCTAAACATGCTATCTTTGTTGCTTTCAGTTAAACCCCCCTATTGCAGGACCCTCGAATAGGGTCCTAGCCCGGCAGAATATACCTGATGATAGTTAATTGTTCTGATTAGTCAGTTCGACAATTCGAAGCGTGAGATCACATGTCGGGGAGCGATCGGAGGTCGCGGAATCCTATCGTGAGAATGATGTGTGTGATATCATGGACCTAAGATGGTTTAGGGATGCGGGCTTTTTGGGAAACTGTTAAAAGGTGCTCACGCATTAGCATATTTCCCTGTCCGGGGCTTCAAGGGGGAGCGCATGTCTGTTTCTTCCATTCGAAACGGAAAGATGATCATCAAGGTCTCTGACGTGAAAGACGCGGCTGGCGAAGGGTTCAGGATCTCGGAGGAGTTCTACTACGAGCTCGACCGAGAGGTTCACGAGATGATAGAGAGTGCTGCAAGAAGGGCCAAGAAGAACGGAAGGCGCACGCTGAAGCCCTACGACCTATAGCGCTCAATTTGATTTTTCGCCGGGAACCATATGCAGCGCTCACAAATATCTGGAAGCACGAGAAGGAACGAGCAACCAGCTGCGGTGTGGAGAGAGAAGGAGTTTCTGGACGGCAAGACCGTCGACGCGGGAGTGATAATCCTTCGGACCGCTGGATGCAGCCACTTTCGCGGCGGCGGTTGTTCGATGTGCGGGTATAATGTGGGCTCTGACCCGAATGTGAACCCCGCGACGATTCTCAAGCAGTTTGAGCATGCGGCCCACGAAATCGGCGAAGTACAATTCCTGAAGATCTACACTTCGGGCTCGTTCCTGGACGAGTGCGAGGTGCCGCTCGATACAGCGAACATGATGCTCCGCTATTGCAAGGACAGACACCTTAGATTGCTGTTCGAATCAAGGCCGGAATACGTCTCCTCGGAGCGGCTCGACAAGCTCATCACCGTTCATGATGACATCGAGGTGGCGCTCGGGCTGGAGAGCTCCAACAACAGGATACTCAGTTACTCGATCAACAAGGGATTTGCAGCTGAGGACTACGAGAAGGCCGCGAGACTGCTAGCAGAGAAGGGACTGGACATCAGAACATATGTTCTCCTGAAACCGCCGTTCATCACCGAGTCTGAGGCGATCGCAGATTCGATATCGACCATGAAGTTCGCGGCAAAGATGAGCGACACGATTTCGTTGAATCCTGTCAACGTGCAGAAGGGCACGCTCGTCGAGAAGCTTTGGAGGAATTGGGCCTACAGACCACCTTGGCTGTGGAGCGTACTGGAAGTCCTGAAGGCCACAGCCAACCTTGACAAGAAAGTGCTTTGCGAGCCCACTGGTGGCGGAAGGGAGAGAGGCTCTCACAACTGCGGCGAATGTGATGGAGTGATACTGCATTCGCTCAAGTCTTATTCTCTGAGCCAGGATCCAACCAAGCTCGGCTCTCCGGACTGCGAGTGCAAGGAAATCTGGCAGACGATTCTCAACGTCGAAGGATTCGTAGTTGGCGGCTCTTGCGACCTCCAAAGGTTTTTCAGGAGGCATCGAGCTTAACGTTGGCCGAGGAGACCATGCAGGAGTACGAGGTTCGTAGAGGGCACCAGGAGAACATTGAACCGGATAAACTGAGAGCGCACATGAAGGAAGCGTTCGGCAACGTCGAGGAGAGAGACGGCAAGTTGGTTTCATCGTTCGGCGCCCTCAAGGAAATGGTCGCATGGCCGTGCAAGAAGAACGTCCTCTGCATCGACACGAAGATGGACACAAATGTGGGGAACGATGTCGCACGGGACACTGTCAAGGCTTACAACACGTTCCTGGAGAAAGCTACCGGTCTGACCTCAAAAGAGAGGGGCAAGCGCACACAAAAGAAAGCGAAAGAAGGCAAGCTCTGAGCCCCGGAGCCTTCGGGCATAGAGCTTGCGTTTTTTTGGTGTTTTGTCCAGCTGACCTACTGCCTCATGCTCCTGGAGGCGGAGGTGGCGGAGCGCCCCACTCGGGTGGCGGCATCTGCATTGGCATCGGCGCTACGGCCTTGCCACGCTTCCTCATCATCAGCACCAGCGAGACTACCACTAGGACCGCTGCGATGACCACTATGATGATCAGCAAGTTCGTGCCGGAGAACAGCGAGGAGGTGCCGCCGGAACCTTTGCCCCCGTAGGAGTAAGACTTCAGCTCGCCGTTGCCGAAGGCACCCATCATCTCTGACGTGCCCACCTGCTTTACGTAGTTCCCGACTTCATCCGAGTAGTAGTAAGTCAGAGTCTCACTCATGCCACCCATGTCGAGGTCATAAGTGTACTTGTAGCAGTCGAACGTGCCCGCTGGCACAGCCACGGTCTCGTTGGATGCTGCGACCTGAATCGTCAGCACCGCGAGATCGGTCGACGTATCCGTTACAGGGTCGGCCGGCAATCCAGACATCTCGATTTTCATCGTGGTGGTGGTCGTGACGGTACTCCCGCTGACAATCGTCCCCCCGTGTCCCGGGTTGACGTCACCTATATAGTCATCAAGCGCAGGGCTGTATGTCTGTAGGATCCCAATGGTCATCTTCATGCTCACACCAGATGCCTTGACCGACATTATCATGTTCAGATCCGAGGACACCAGGCTGAAGTTGGACTTCAACCGCTTGGCCTCGCCCGAGTAGTCCACGCTTCCAGATACGGTGAAACCACCAGTGCTGCCCGAGACATCGCCCGAACCAGTCATCGCAATCACGTAGACCTCACTAGCGCCGCTTCCCTCGGTCCCGGTCACTTTCATCTTCATCGACACATCCAACGACATTCCTTCCACGTCTGCGCCCGCCTCGTATTTCCAGTAGTTTCCAACCTCTATGTCCGCAGCTGCTGCCTGCCTTGCGACAGGGAGCAGAGAGACGGCTACGAGAAACAGGCTGATGGCCAAAACAACTCCCAACTTCTTCATGCTCGATTCCTCCTGCAGTCCTTCCATTCTCCGAAGGGTAGTGAGAGTATATAGCAACTCTCGGCCAGTTGCACTGGCACCGGCGCTTTTCAAGGGGCC
>Ga0315291_10010233_pt1 | contig 11475 bp, 12 predicted proteins | sample YL17G12_20_MG_FD_203070 | JGI IMG/M metagenome (GOLD analysis project Ga0315291, IMG submission 203070) | Sediment microbial communities from Yellowstone Lake, YNP, Wyoming, USA - YL17G12_20 | ecosystem: Environmental > Aquatic > Freshwater > Lake > Sediment | place: USA: Wyoming | collected...
TTTACTAGCTTCTTCAGTACTGCGTTCTTCAGCCTTCTCGTTGGAACGTTTTGGCGTTCCTGAACGCTCTCCTTTTCGCTATCTCTACTCGTGCCTCGTCAGTCCGCGGAGTAGTCCGGATTGCCGGGGCGTCTGTCTTCTAGATCGACGTAGCGCAGAAGCCATCCATTAGCTACTGAAGGGAGGTGATGTCGATCTGATCGGGAGCAAGTAGAGCCGAGCAAGCGGTGTTTCACTAGAGACTCAAGGAGAAGGAGGGTGCAAGTGAATCGGTTCTTACTGGCAGGCGTGTTGGTGCTGGGCCTGTTGATAGCTCCCGCAGTCATCGCGGTTGGTGAAGCCCAGCCACGCTACGGCGGGACCTTCGTGACAGCGATACCATATGAGGAAATCATCGGTCTCGATCCACTACGGCTCACTATATGGAATGGCAGCAGTGTGGGCGTGATTATTCAAATCCATGAGGGCGCAGTGAAATGGAACACAACAACGCTTGAGATCGAGCCAGCTCTCGCCGAGAGCTGGCAACTCAGTGAGGATGCCAGGATCTACACCCTCCATGTGCGTAAGGGTGCCAAGTTCCATAACGGCCGTGAGGTGGTAGCTCAGGACTTCAAGTATTCCTTTGAGAGGATGATGGATCCTGAGCTAGGAGGGCTCAGCACGTACCTCTTCAGCGGGGTTGTTGGAGTCGATGAGTACGTAGCAGGGACGGCCGATGAGATCTCCGGGATCGTCGTCGTAAGCGCTTCCGAGCTGCGGGTAACCCTGAAACAGATCGATGTCAGTTTCCTACACAATCTCTGCGAGCCCGGAGCAGTGATTGTTCCCCAAGAGGAAGTCGACGCGATAGGCCTGGACGCGTTCAATCGGGATCCGGTAGGAGCAGGCCCCTTCAAGTTCGGGAGTTGGATCGGCAATGAGATCACGCTGGAGGCGTTCGACGGCTATTGGGGCGGACGACCATACCTGGATACGATCAAACTCGCGTGGAGGCCAGAACCGGGCGCGCGCGAGGCTGCGTTCGATGCCGGAGAACTGGACGGACTTGCAGCCGATCCTACTTCATACGCCCGCTGGAAGGAGGATCCTGTAGTTAGCCAGCACATGATCGAGGGGCCAGAGCTTTGGACTCGCCATATCGGTTTTAACACGGAGTGGGGGCCCTTCAGGCTCAAGAAGGTGCGTCAAGCCTTCAACTACGCCATCGACAAAGTGACAATGGTGGAGTCGTACCTCCATGGGAAGGCGTATCCGGCCACTGGTGTCTTCCCTCCAGTTATGGACGCCTACGATCCGGAGTTGAAAGGCTATGGCTATGACCCAGAGAAGGCGAAGGAGCTGTTAGCGGAGGCCGGCTATCCTGATGGCTTCACGGTTGACATCGTCGGGGATCCAACTTCCCCGGACTGGGGCATACCCGCTGTTGTGGCCGTCATGCCCTATCTAGAAGCAGTGGGTATCCATGTCAACCCTATTCCAACAGAGTATGGTGCCATGGTGGAGCAGGTCATGCGAGGTGACTTCGAGGGCTGGGTCGATGCGTTTGGCGGAGTCGTTTCGTCCTTGAACTACATTAATGGGTTCCATTCTAGCAACATCGGGACGAGCAACTGGGCCAGATACAGCAACCCGGCAGTCGACGCACTCCTAGACTTAGCCGGTCGGACCACGGATGACGACACGAGAATCGCGTACCTTCGGGCGGCAGAGCTGCTCATCGTCGAGGATGCTCCCATCTGGTTCGACAACTACAACAAGGCGGTCTACGTATATCAACCCTGGGTGCATGGAGTGCAACCATGTGCAGTAGACATCACATACCAGGACTATGAATTGGTCTGGGTTGATGACACGAGCCCGAGAGCTGGCGGATAACGGCAGAAGGACAAGACGATCGGGGCGCTCTCCAATGGAGGGCGCCTCGTTGGAGAATGATGCTCGGCTTTGCTGTCAGGCGGGTACTACAGATCATACCAACACTCATTATTCTGACGATGATACTATTCGTCTTGATGAGCATCCTGCCGGGAGATCCGGCCTTCATCAGGGCCTCGGCCGTTAAACAAGGAAGGATTGATCTCGAGCAAGTCGAGCGACTACGGGAAGAGTGGGGGTTAAATGACCCTTTGCCTGTTCGCTACTTCAGATGGCTTAGCGGTGTACTACGAGGCGACTTAGGGCGCTCCTATCGAACGGGCCAGGATGTGGGGGATATGCTGAAGGAGCGTCTGCCAGTCACCCTTAGGCTCGTGATCCTCTCAATGCTTGTCGCCGTGATAGGGGGGGTCAGTTTGGGGTTCATCGCGGCCATGCATCAGGGCACCATCTTCGACCTAGCTGCCATGTTTCTTGCTGTCGCAGGGATGTCGATACCCGAATTCTGGTCAGGGCTGATGTTGATCCTTCTAGTGGGCGTCACATGGCGCCTCCTTCCTACCGGAGGATACGGTGGGGGTGACTTGGCACATATAGCTCTACCTACTCTCACACTGGGATTCCGCTACATGGCGCTCATCGCACGGGTCACGAGATCCAGTGTGCTCGATGTCGCAAGAAACGATTACGTGAGAACCGCGAGAGGCAAGGGCCTGGCGGAACGGGCGGTCAGATTCAGGCATATCCTTCGAAACTCACTGATCCCGATAACCACGATCATCGGACTTGAATTCGGCTGGCTCCTAGCTAACACAGTGGTCATAGAGATGGTATTCGGATTACCGGGCATCGGTTACCTGCTGGTGATGTCGGTTCTCCGGAAGGACTTGGTGGCTATGCAGGGTGGCATACTGGTCATAGCGGCGGTTTTTCTTCTTCTCAACCTTGTGGTGGATCTGCTCTACGGGTTCCTGGATCCTCGCATTCGGTATGAGCGAAAGGGATGAGCGGATGAGAAAGCGCGTATCGATGAGGAAGTTCATCGCGAGGAACAAGACCCTCTCCATCGGGGCTTTAATGGTCGCCATAGTGTGCTTAGTAGCTATCTTCGCCCCCGTCATTGCCCCTTATGGCTACGCAGAGGCCAGTATGAGGGATGCCGCGAAACCTCCAAGCAGCAGCCATCTTCTAGGGACGGACCAATACGGTAGAGATGTGCTGAGCCGGGTGGTCTACGGCACTCGCCTCTCCCTCCTGATAGGGATATTCGGCCAGGGGATCAATATTTGCATTGGAGTCACACTGGGTTTGATAGCAGGCTATTTCGGTAGCAGGCTGGATGATGCGATCCTGGGTCTGTGCAATATTCTGCTCTGCTTACCTGTGTTGATCCTCGCAATGGCTGTAATGGCTGTCTTGGGCCCAGGTTTGATGAATGTGTTCATCGCCCTGGGATTGACCAACTGGACCTATGACTGCCGTTTGGTACGGTCTCAGACCCTATCCATCAGGGAGGAGGAGTATGTGAGCGCGGCCCGGGCCACAGGATGCTCAACCGTGCGGATTCTAGCGAGGCACATCTTGCCCAATTGCGTCGGTCCCATCCTTGTGCTAACGACCCTGGGGATGGCGGACACGATCTTGATCGGAGCGGCTCTGGGGTTCATTGGATTGGGAGCTCAACCTCCTCAGCCGGAGTGGGGAACTATGCTATCTCAGGGGCGGGACTATATCAGGCTCGCTTCCTGGATCTGTACCTTCCCCGGTTTAGCGCTCGTCTTCACCATCATGGGGTTCAACCTTCTTGGCGATGGACTTCGAGATCTCGTGGATCCGCACTTGAGAACTCGGTAGTCAAGGGAGACCGACATGAGAATGACCGTTCTGGTCGAAAGCACTGCGAGGCCTAGCAGCGACATGGAGGCGACGTGCCTCGTGAAGCCGGGCCTGACCCAGTGTCGACGTTGAGGGAATCCGTCAGGGTGAACTGACAAGCGATTCCTCGCGGCGGTGGCCGCTTCTCTTCACCGGCAGCGTACTCCGCTGCTGGCAAAGGAGGCACGCTCTCATAACATCACGTCAGCCCCGTGACTGTGTTTCACTAACCTCTTTCGAAGTACCACCGATTCGCGTTCCCGAATGTGATTTGCCGCTTCTGATCGGCATCCAGCCCATCACAGTCCAAGACCCATCGCACGCTCTGCCTGTAGGTACATCGCCGCAGGATTTGCGGAGCGTCACTGCCCCAAAGAAGCGCATCCGTTCCGACTGTGGATACGACTCGATACAGCAGCGACTGTACGCTTGGGTAGGGATACTCCTCCGTCTCCGGCGCGAGATCGGGGAAGGCCGATATGTCATAGACCACGTCATTCCCGATCTGCGAAAGCTCGCCGATCTCTTGCAGAAGCCCGTCATCAATCGCCGCGATGGGCTTCCCTCCTAGCCCCGCATGCGCCAAATGCAGTCGGAGCCCCGGAAGTTCCCGCAGGAGCTTCTTTAGCTCAACGATTTGGTAGTAGTCGGGAGAATCTGGTTCCCAGCCAAGATCAAGCGCAAGGACACCATTGTGTTTCATGAGGCACTCGCCTGCCACGAAGACTCTTTCGCTGTCCAATCGAATCGGAAGCTCCGACGCGTCAACCTTGATGCCGACAAACCCTCGTTGCATGAAGGCATCAATGAGTGCTCGTGCGTTCTCCGTGCGGGGATCAACCAGTGCATAGGCCTTGAGTCGGTCGGAGAGGGGTTCAATGGCATGGTGGAGGTAGTAGTCGTTGTGATGTCCATAGACGCAAGATTGGAAGAGAATCGCTTTCTCGATTCCGGCCCAGTCGAGGTAGCGTATGAACACGTCGTATGGGAACCCTGAGTACTCAAACGACGGAGGAAAGAGCTGCTCGAGGCCGCTTCCTTGCCGTCGGATCATTCCGCAGCGCTCGCTGGTAGTCTCCTCACGCCCCAAACACACTCCACGAACAACGGGTAACATGTGTATATGAGCATCAATTAGCATGGACACCCCCCCTTCGTTCGTCCAGTTTCCCTCCGTTCCTCGGTTTCGTTGACAACTGCGACAACTTGATCCTCCAAGCTGCCCGAAGGGACGATCGCCGTGTCGAAAATGGCCGTCCCGATAGTGAATGCAGAGGCTCCAGCACTGATCACACGCCGAATCCGATCAAGAGTGTTCACACTTCCTGCGACGATCACCGGAATCTCCAACGCCTCAATGACCCGTTCCATCAACTCCTCAGGGTTCTCTTTGTGGCGGTAGGCCAGTAGGTCGATTCCAGCCACCCGCATCTCCTGTTTCTCCAACGCCTCGGCAACGATCTCATCAATCGAGCCGTGCAGCACGGAGGGAATGCCGCAGACGCTGCCGACGAACGGATAGAACGCGATGCCCGTCCCCTTGATGATCTCCATGACATCTTCTGTGTATTGGCCCTGCGATCCGATCAGCCGGTCGACGCCAAGTTCGGCTGCGATTCGCGCTCCACGAAGGGTCGATTCGCGGTCTTCGCTGACAACCTCGAGGTAGCTCGTGAAGCCGGCATCGTCAATCGCCCTCTTCAACTCCACAAGGCGATGCTTTGGTATTCCGACGTCCTTGAATCCGATGTTCTTCACTCCAAGGTCCTTCACATCATTGAGAACACGGATCGGCGTCGGGATCGTCCGGTCGTTGTACGTCAGAAAGAAAATGAAAGCAGTCATGTCTCGTATCTCCAATCGTTTTAGAAGCTCCTACTTGCGGCAAACACGCCGCATAGGTCTTCGTAGAGTTTCGTGTACGCTGCATACATCCTGGCATACTTCTCGGCGAGTTCGACGCACGGCTCGGCCCTCGCCGAGGCAAGTCGCACCATCTTGTCGACGGCCTCGTCGACGGTTTGCCACACGCCGGTCGCTACGCCGGCCAAGATGGCCGCGCCAAGGCACCCGGCATCCTGAGGATTCTGGGACACGATGACGGGGCGTTCCGCGATATCCGCCTTCATCTGCAGCCACAGCTCGCTCTTCGCCCCGCCGCCGAGAGAGCGGATCTCATCGACCTTGATTCCTAATCCTTCAAACGCGTCGATTAACCTGCGGATCGCAAAGCACAGCGATTCCATGATCGCTCGAATCACGTGAGCCTTTGTGTGCCGCATCGTAAGCCCGAAGAAAACGCCCTTGGCATCGGCATTCGATTCAGGCGGCCCCGCCCCCTGCAGATGCGGCAGAACGAGGAGCCCTTCCGAACCGGGCGGAATGTTCGCCGCTTCACTGGTCATCAGATCGTACGCGTCAACTCCCGCCCGTTCGGCAACCGACAGTTCTTCTTGACAGAACTTGTCCCTGAACCAGCGGAAGACGATACCACCAGTGGTGAACGAATGCGCCATGTACATGTCTGGCAGAGCGAAATAGAAACAGGGAATCCTCCCCTCCGGATCCTCGAACGGTCTGTCAACTAGAGCGCACATGGCCAGTGCGGCGCCGATGTTCTCCGTTACCACGCCAGGCCGGATGCAGCCGACGCCGATCGCGCCGCAAGCTTGATCGAGCCCTCCAGTGGCAACGACGGTGCCGGGAGAAAGGCCCAACTCACGCGCGACCTCCTCTCGAATCGGTCCGACGGCTTCGCCCGGCTCCCGGATCTCCGGAAGCTGAGAGGCGGAGATTCCCAGATATGCGAGCATCTCGTCCCACCATTGTTTCGTGCGGATGTCCCAATAGGCGGTTGAACAAAGAAGCGACCCTTCGGAGACGCATTCCCCGGTCAACCGGTGGATCAGCCAATCCTCGATCAGCAGGAACTTCTCGACCCGCTCGAACAAGCCCGGCTCGTTCCGCTTCATCCACAGGATCTTTGCGGCGGGCCATGTCGCACACATCGAGACCTGTCCCGTCCTTCTCAGCAGTTCGCTCTGCGGGAACGCTTCGGCGAGGATCTCGGCTTCCTCGTGCGCACGGTTGTCCATCCAGACAATCGCCGGACGAACCGGGTTGCCATCCTTGCCTACCGGTATCAGCGTTTCCCCCTGCGCTGAGATCCCGACGCAGCGGATGTCCTCCGGAGCGACGGAGCCGCTGCTCAAGACCGCTCGGACCCCGCTCTTAACAGCGTCCCAATAGACCTCGACATCCTGTTCGACCACAAGTGCCGATGGGACGATCAGCTCGTACTCCTGGGTGGATTCCGCCACCAGGCGCCCATCATCGGTGAACAGGGCCGTCTTGACCGCCGTCGTACCGAGATCGAAGCTAAGTATGTACTCGGTCATCGTAGTCCTTGTCGTTACTCTGTACGTCTACCGCTCATAGGGTTGTAACGAGAAGGCCGAGGAACTCGGCCAGATCGCAGAGATCTTCTCGCAGATCGCCCTCGACCAAAACGAAGTGGTGTTCCATTCCAGCATCCGCAAAGAGCGACAGAAGATCCTTGCCCGCCCAGGCGGCTTCCAGCTTGGCCAGTGAAACGCCGCCCATCCGCCGCCATTCCTCGAGCGGCATTCCCCTGCATTCGACCTGCCCGGCGAACAACCGGTATGAATCCGAATCCTTCCAAACATTGACAAGGGTCGCCTTGTCCATCTTGCGGATCGGGAACTGCACGAAGCAGCCCGTCTCTCCTTCTCCAGCGACCGTCACATCGTCGAGTCTCGCTGCGAGCGATAGCGCACAGCTGCCGGCGTGTCCGAGATAGAAGGTCCGGCTCTCCCGACCGATATGGGCCAGCTCCCCGAGCATCGACGGCGCGGATGAAAGATCTCCGAGGATTTGCATGATGGTCGTCCGCGGAAGGTCGCCCTCCGTCTCGAGGACAAATCCGTCATCTCCGAGCCACGATGCGGCGAGATTGGCGGTCCCCCAGGCGTACGGATACGTCTGAATCGTCGCGGCATCAAGCCCGTATCGGCCCCGGAGCTCCTCGATCGCCAGTGCCTCCGCCGCCGCTGCGAGCAGGCGGTTCTCCTCCCCCGGTTTGACCGCCGGTATCCGTCCTTGACTCGCCTTTACCCGAACCATTTCCTTTCGACGATCCAGTGACACCCGCTCGACGGTCTCCGAAAACTCGGCCATCTCGATATGGATCACCGACGCTCCGAAAAGCTCTCCGAGATCCCACTCCCCCGAAGTCATGTCCTGCGGTCCGAACGCTCGCCACGTCGACCGGGGCCCGATCAGACCAATGTGACGAGGTCGGTCCCGATGCGCGACCTTCGCGACATGGGCGTATCGGTCGACCGCATCGCAGATTCGATCTTCGCTCGGCGTCCCGTATGCGAGTTTGAAACCGATCCCCCGATTGCGCAGGATCCCCGCGAAGTGCTGGACCGCGGCAAGCGAATACGTTTCTGGATACGGCAATCCCCACAGGAAGAGCGGAGCTCCGCTGCACCGCGAGATCAAGTAGGGAATCGAATCCCTGGCCCACGTTGCGTGGATCAGGACGGCCAAATCAACGTCCTCGCTACGGAATCGGGTGCCCGCTTCGATGGCGCCCGCATCGCCAAGAACCGTCTCCTCGTGCTTGATGACGACTACACCTCTGCGTTCCAGCTGATTCCCGGCTTCGGCCAAGAGCGACCCTGCCCGTTCGAGACCGGATTCGGTCTCGTTGCCTACGATTGCCAGCCCCACTCGTGGATTCATGTGCACCTCTTGATGTTCTTCCCTCTCCCGGGATCCCGGAGATTGACGATCCGGTCTCCGGCTGCCGGGAGACACTCCAGGTAGCCGCGCTACCGCTTGTTGTGGTGAGCGCGTATCGCTGCCGGGTCGTTCAGACATCCCAGCAGACGGTCAATCTCCTCTTTCGTGTTGTAGGGCGCGATCCCGATCCGAACCAGTCCGCCCTTCTCCATCAGACCGAGGCGTTCCACCAACCTCGTCGCGTAGAAATCTCCGTGCCAGACGAACAGCCCCTTCTCGCCAAGGAAGTCCGCCACTTCAAACGGAGTGAGCCCGGCATACGTGAAGGAAACGGTCGATGTCCGCGGATGGCCGGCCGGCGGCCCGTAGACCCGGATACCGTCGATCCCCTTCAATCCGTCGCGCAGGTACTGCGTGACTTCCTCTTCATACACGTCGAACGCCTCGAGCCCGGCAACGATCTTCTCCCGCCGCGACGAAGCACCGTCGATCCCCTTTCCGTACTTCTCACCGACATCGGCGATGAATTCGACCGCAGCGATGCTGCCGGCGATCCCCTCCTGATGGAGCGTTCCTGTCTCGATTTTGTACGGGGGATAGTCTTTCTGCGGCCGGAGGCGCAACGTGCGCAGTTTGGCCATGACCTCCTTCTTCGCGTACAGCACACCGATGTGCGGACCGAAGAACTTGTACACAGAACAGAGCAGAAAATCGGCGCCGATCTCCTGTACGTCGATCGGGCGATGGGCCGCGAAGTGGACCGCGTCGACCAACGCAAGAGCACCCACGGCGTGCGCCATTCTCGCAACAGCCTTCACGTCGCTGATCGTCCCGACCGCGTTCGAAGCGTAGTTGACAGCGACGAGCTTCGTCCCGCGAGTGAGCCGTCGCTTGAGATCCTCGAAATCAAGAACACACTTCTCGGTGTCGACCGCCACTTCCTCGACGACGATCCCCCGGTCGCGAAGCTGCTCCCACGGACCCCGGTTCCCCTCGTGATCGATCTCGGTGATCAACACCTTATCCCCCGGCTTCATCTCTCGGACGAGGGCCTGTGACAGAGCGAAGCTCAGTGTGGTCATGTTGGCGCCGAAGCTGACTTCGTCCGCGTCGCAGTTGAAGAAGTCGGCGAACATCTCACGAGCGTCTTCCAGCATCCGATCGGTCTTCCGGCTGGTTTCGTATGCACCCTCGACGTTGGCGTTCGCGTTGATCAGGTAGTCGGTCACGGCATCAATCACCGTCTGGGGAACCTGGTATCCCCCCGGTCCGTCCAAATAGGCGGCCGGGAATCCGTTGACTCTTCTCTTCATCGCCGGGAATGCTCTCCGCACGTAGTCGCTCAATGCTACCATCGTTGTACCTCCAACGCTGCACAACCAACTACCTCTCCGTTGTTGCTCCGCGTGCAATGGCCGTTTGTTCTCTTCCAGCTAGATCCACAGCTTCCCTGTCGCCAGAATCTCCACCAGACTGTGGCTGACATGCGCCTGCGTCACCTTCTTGTCTTGAACAACGAGGCAACTCCATAGTGTCGGGTCCGCCCAGGCCAAACACATCGCCCCCCGTTTCAAAGAGCGGCGAGGTATCCCCATTCTCATCGATCTCCCCGTTCTCCACCATGGCGATGCCAACAGCCACAGTTCCTGTACCGCACGATGGCTCGTAGTACCTCTCGTCAAGGCCATGAGGGAAGACGAGACGTCCAGAGTGGGTCCTGGAGTGCAGATCATAAAGCGAGAACATCGAGGTTTCCCGTTGTGTGTATCCGTGGAAGGCACGTTGCGCGTCCTGGAACACATGAAACTCTCTCTGGCCCGTTCTCACAAACGTGATGTCGGGATAGACCTGCTTCGCAGCATCACCATTCATGACGAGAAAGGGGCCAACCCTAAGTGCATCTATACCCGCAACTTCGAGGAGCTCGATGCCCAAGGCATGACTCTCTCTTCCACGAAAGGTGTCATCTCGGCAATCACTCGCTCAGCTTTCCCGCCCTGATGAAGGATTCGTAGCCGAACCAGCCCTACGCCCGTTTCCATGACTACATCCGTCTCCAGTTCCGCAATCGCCAGCCCAACGTGAGACGCTAGATCGGTTTCAACAATCGCTTTGCCTAACACGTGAGTTAACCCCCTACACATGCCGATGACCTCATATGAGGTCGCGTCGAACACCTCCAACGTGATCTCATTGCCGATCCAACTCCCGAACTTGAAGGGGCCTGCTCCTACCGGATCCCGATTGAACGCGTCCAGGCCTATCGCGTCGACTTCCTCTTGGGGAACAATCACTGCTCCGCGCTCGCAGAGATTGTGTAGGAAACTGACATCGATCTGTTTCAGGGTTACCCGCAGCTCGGAAGCGCTTACGACGACGATCCCGGAGATCTCATCGGCCGTCCCTGCTACGTACTCATCGACTCCAACAACCCCGCTGAAGAGGTACGTGCTGAATATGGTACCGCTGTCACGAAGGTCCCGCCGTGGCGTGGCTGGGCTTCACCAACCGCGATGACTGCGGGAGCTATCAACAGGCCCAGCACCAACACGCCTGCCAGTAAGAACCGATTCACTTGCACCCTCCTTCTCCTTGAGTCTCTAGTGAAACACCGCTTGCTCGGCTCTACTTGCTCCCGATCAGATCGACATCACCTCCCTTCAGTAGCTAATGGATGGCTTCTGCGCTACGTCGATCTAGAAGACAGACGCCCCGGCAATCCGGACTACTCCGCGGACTGACGAGGCACGAGTAGAGATAGCGAAAAGGAAAGCGTTCAGGAACGCCAAAACGTTCCAACGAGAAGGCTGAAGAACGCAGTACTGAAGAAGCTAGTAAACCAGCGATGGCGTCATGCAACATCGCCTCCTGCCGATAGCCATAGCTTCTTGGAGAAGCTAGATGGTCGACTCTTCAGGGTACTACTATCGACCAAGTCATGTCAAGTGGGCG
>Ga0315291_10010234_pt1 | contig 11475 bp, 15 predicted proteins | sample YL17G12_20_MG_FD_203070 | JGI IMG/M metagenome (GOLD analysis project Ga0315291, IMG submission 203070) | Sediment microbial communities from Yellowstone Lake, YNP, Wyoming, USA - YL17G12_20 | ecosystem: Environmental > Aquatic > Freshwater > Lake > Sediment | place: USA: Wyoming | collected...
TTTGGGCTCGCGACTTTTCTATCTTTCAGAAATCACATACCTTTCAACTTGTCCATCTCTATATGCGCCTTCCCCAACTACTCTAAAACCCACTTTATGTAGTGCTTCCATTTCTTCAGCTCTTACATTAATGTTTCCAAATAAATTTGTAGCAATTGAAAAAAGCACGAAATTTGGTGATAATCTATGAATATTCTGAATCATCTTTTCGAAACCGGGTCCATAAATATAATTGTTAGGTGCCATAACAATAGTTTCATGTGGATAATTATGCATCGGTCTGTAATGAACAGTTGTGATGACATCTTTTTCGTTAAAAGTTAATGCATCTCCTTTTCTTGCATCAAATTCTGGAAATAATGTTCTTATTCCATCAAGAATTTCCTCATCATGGTCAACGAATATTCCTACTGCTTCTAATTCCCGTAAGGCATAGCCAATATCCTCATATCCATAATATGCAGGCATCATGGCTACTTTACTGCCTTTTTGTACCTTGCCTTTTGCTAATATCCCAGGTAACTCCATAAGGGATATGATTTTTTCAAGAATATTTAAATATTACTATTGATAAATGATAATTTTAAGCAGCCATATCGAGAGATTCAGGAACGCGGCGAAGCTGACCCAGATTGTGTTCAGCACAAGCCTAATTAAAAAGAAATAAGAGTAACTGCCCCAATTATCTAAATGGTCGATTTTCTGGGCGCCCTGATTCTCGGAGTGGTCCAGGGAATAACTGAGTGGCTGCCCGTGAGCAGCTCGGGCCACCTCGTGCTGTTCCAGCAGTTCTTCGGCCTCGAGGCCTCGGTCGCCTTTGACTTAATGCTCCACTTCTCCACGCTGCTCGCCGTGCTCTTCGTTTTCCGCAGGGAGACGTGGTCGGTTTTCAATGCGGTGGTCCGGGGCAGATTCAAGACCGCGGAAGGGAGGATGGGCATCCTCATCATTATCGCCACGGTCTGCAGCCTGCCCGTCGCGCTGCTGCTCGAGCAGTATGTAAACTTCATGTTCGCCAGCACGATGGTGGTGGGCGCGGGACTTTTGGTTACGGGGTTCATAGTATATTCCACCAGGCTTGAAAGGCCCAAGTCCGTGCTGGATGGGAGGAAGGCTGCATTTGTCGGGCTTGCACAGGGCGTGGCAGTCGTGCCGGGCATATCCAGGAGCGGCTCCACCATATCGGCCGCGCTGGCCACGGGCATAGACAGGGATAAGGCAATAAGATTCTCATTCCTGCTGTCCATACCGGCCATCGCGGGCGCAACGCTGTACGCGCTGAAAGACGCAGCGTCGTTCACTGCGGAGCCGCTGCCGCTCGTGGCAGGCATGCTCGTCTCGTTCATCGTAGGCATCATTTCGCTGCGCTGGCTGGTCGGCCTCATAAAGAGGAAAAGGTTCTGGATATTCTCGATTTACTGCTGGATTGTAGGAGCGGCGGTTCTGACACTCTCATTTGCTTAATTATAAATCTCAGATTCCTGATTATTTTTATGAAACAAAAACATTATTATATTCTGGCGGCAATCGTTTCGCTCGGGATAATTTCAACCGGCTGGTATCTGTGGACGCTGGCCGGAAATCCCGTGCCTTCTGAGAAATACTGCGCGCAGGACGCGGACTGCGCCTGCGGCGTAAGCAAGGCTACAGGCGACTGCTTCTACGGGAATAAGCTTTACGTGGACACGACACGGCAATGTCCTGACTTCTGCACGGGCATTGCAGGCAATCTGATACTGAAGTGCGTGGATAACGAGTGCAGGCATCTCTCTGCGCCCTGAAGCAGCAGAATGTCAGTTTCTTAAGCCGGAAGCGACATAAAGAATCATTATGAAAAAGGCTGTGAAAAAAGAAGCGAAAGAAGGCGCTAAAAAGGACGCGACGGAAACGAAGCCCCGCGGGAAGAACAGGGCCACTTTCATCATCATCGCGGTTCTGTTAGCCGTGGCTGTCGTGGTGCCTTCGTACATGTACCTAACTTCACTTGGCCAGATTCCTGATACGGATGGCGCTGGCGGAGACGAGGTCATCCGCACTGCGTTCAACTGCAGCTGGTACGAAGGCCAGACCTGTACGGACATATATTTTCCTGTCTGCGCGGAGGTTGAGGTATACTCCTTGGGCAGGTTCAGCAATGTGAACAGGACATTTGTAAACCCCTGCCAGGCATGCGCAAGCTCCGATGCGTCAGCGGACGTGCAAAGCTATGTCATGAAACCCTGCGATGGGCCGGGAATCAGCGACTACTGCAGGAAAAACAGCTACATGGAGGTTTTCGGCTGCCGTGACGGCAACTTCAAGGCGATAAGAGAAGACTACGGGAACGGCTTCAGGGAGGTGCTCGCCGACGGCTTCTACTTAGATTGCCCTTTCAGCCTGCCGGAGTCCCAGACCCCGCAGTGCAGGCTCTACATGTCACTGGGTTACTGCTACGATCAGGACCTTTGTCTGGTTAACGGCTCATGCGTTTCAGACATGGACTGCAGCGACACTGGCGGGAAGTGTGTGAACTGGACATGCTCCTCCCCTGCCTGAATCTGGTGCGCTATCCTGTAAAGAGATAAAGCAGGAAGCTGGTATTCTCTTCAGCTTTTAGCGAATGCACGGCATTCTTTTTCATGCGTATAAGGATGCCGGGCAGCATGGCTATATCCCTGCCATCGAGCACGAAGGTCCCTCTGCCGTCCAGGAATCGAAGATTGGAAATAAAGAGAAGATGCAAGTGCTGAGAAGGCTCAGCAGTTTTGTCTAGAAAAGGCCGGCTCAGAGCCGTTATAGACGAGAGACGTGGCCATACGCCATCGGCTTTCTTTTCCCCTGCCCATCGAACAGGACTTCCATGGTGTGAAGGCCGGTGATGGCGGCGACTATGCCCCTGCCGTAACCTTCATGCTTTATAACGTCACCGACCTGGTACCGGCCTGTCATTCTATAAGGCTCAGGCCTTTTGCACCCCTTCATTTGCTCCAGCAAAGCCTGGTTTTCCTCTTCTATTCTCCTCGCCCTCTCATCTGCTTCAATGTAAAGCGAAGACCTCACAAGCGAAGAAAAAGCACCATCTTCTTGAACACGGGAACTCTGTCCGGTCAATCTGCCAGCGCTGTATCCTACGCCGCCGCCATCGTTAGACATGGAGCTGCCCGTATGCATCCCCGTTTCCCTGTCCGCACTCGATTTTCTCCTCCTTGGCATAGTCCGCTCCGTATAGTTTGAAACTATAAATCGCCTTTGATTTTTAAAAGCATATCCCAACCGGTCGGCTACCAGAAAAGTTCGTTTTCCATGCCGCTGGGCCTCAGGGATGAGCGGTGGCCTGTTGCGAGTATGACCCTCGCCTTGCTGTCAAATTCCACCAGCATCGTGTTGGGGCTCAGAATCTCCAGAACTCTGCCGGGGCCGTATCCACTGTCCGGGCCGCTTCTACCGTCGGGGCCTATGTCGTGCCTGATTCTCTGCCCCGTGGCGTATCTCCTGGTTTGCAGGTACCGCTGAGTAGACGCGGTCTTTTTCGGCTCGCGCATCTCAGCGAGGATTTTCTGACGTTTTGCTTGTATCTCCCTGATTCTCAGAGCCTCCTCCGGGCTGATGGGTTTTTTAGACTCAGCTCTTATGTAGCTTTGTGCAGGCCTGGCGGCCTCTATTTCAGGTGGCGCGAATATGTCTATGCCGGCATCCCTTGCCACAGTCTCGACGGAGCCCTGATAACTCTCAAGCGCCTGTAAATAGCCGGCGCCGATTAGCCTTTCCCTGTCCGGAAGCTTTCCGTGGGCGCCGTAGTATTCTGAAACGAAGATCCTGAGCGAATCCCTTCTTCTGACCATCTCCAAATCCGGGGACTTGGGTGCTTGGGCCGCAGTCCCTGGACCACCTTCCGCAAGGTCTTCGCCAGCCACTGGGGCTCCATGCTCATTGGTATAACCCCGACCCTTCCTTCTTATTGCGTGTTCTGGAATCCCGGCATCGCGGGCTGCGCTGCTCAGGCTCATGTTATATACCCTGCTCAGTGCAGTGCCATGTCCACTTTTCAGTATCTCGCCTGACGTCGGGTAATTTCCTGTTCTTTGCCAGCATTCTCCGAGATAGCCCAAAAGCCCACTCCTCATTTCTTCCCTGGTCTGCCCCGCGGTGACGGGCTGCTCTGCGATTCTTGCCACTTCTTCGTCTGTCAGTGCCATCGCAGCCACGTATGCCTCGTGCGGGCTGTTGCCGTACCTTGTTTTAAGAACCGTTTCGAATCCCAAACTTTTAATTTCAGTTGCAGTCGGTCTTTCTCCATGCTCGGCAGCATAGTTGCGGATAACTAAAAGCATATCCAATCGATGGCTTTCCATTTGCTCACGTGTACGAATCACTCTTCTGTGAGTTTCTGGGGCTGCTGATGTTTCCACCGGCTCATCATGTACCGTAACATCAGTATGCAGCGGCTCTTCTGTCAGGCCGGATGCGCCAACTCCACTAACGCCTGCTAAGCCTGCCGACGCTCGCCCCCCTTGGCCTTTGACTCTTATGTATTGCTCAGGTATCCCTGCGGCCCTGGCAGCCTCGCTCATCCTGCCATGGTAATGCGCGGATAGCGGACCTGTAAGCCTGGCTCCAAGTACGTCATCATAAGACGGATACCGCCCCGTTTCCGGGTCGAAGCCGTCGCTCAGAAACTTCAGCAGTTCCCCCCTGGTTTTTCCTCCCCTTTCGGCATGGAGTTCCGGCGTTGTTGCGGCAGGCTCTGGAGCTGGTTCATATGCTCTTGCCGGAGCAATTTCACGGACTTCCGCAGAAGGACTTGCCGAATGATGCCTATCTTCTATAACCCCGGCAGCCCTGGCCGCATCGGTTATATTGCTGTCATAACATTCGCGAAATGTGAAATAGTGGCCTGCGTGGAAAATACGGACAACATCCGGGAAAGTCCCATTATGTTCAGCAGTAAAGGCCCTGAAGTAGTCCAAAAATGCCTGTCTTTCGGCCTCCTGATTCGGTGAAGTATCAGCCATGCTATCCTCTTCTGAAATATCATATTTTAACTGTAAATTTTATAAATGGGAAGCAACCGGCATTTTTTAGGACGCGGCGCGTCTTTAAATTATGCTGCGGGATAAATACTATTTTATGCTTGTTGTTTCTGGTATTAAATGAGGCGGAACATGGAGGCGAATGAAAGGCTGAAGGCTGGAGAAAAGGCGACTCTTGTCTCAGGCTGCACGTCAGTAGTTCTCGCAATCATAAAGGGCCTTGCCGGCATTTTCACAGGCTCCATAGCGCTCATCACGAGCGCCCTCGACAGCATAGCGGACATAATAGGCATGCTGACGTCCTGGTTCGGATTCAGGATATCCCAGAGAAAGCCCGACGGCAAATTCCCCTACGGTTACTACAAGGCCGAGTCCGTGGCCACGCTCTTCATATCGTTCTTCATACTCTATGCAGCATACAGGCTGTTGGTTGGCGGCTATGAGAGGCTTTTCGTGCCGCCGCAGATATCCATGCCCGCCATAGCGCTGTCCATAGCGTTCGTCTCAATCTTCATATCGCTTGGGCTTTCCAGATACCTGAACAGGACGGGCAGTAGGATAAACTCCGACCTTCTGCTGACGAATTCCCGCGAGAGGCTCGGCGACGTAGCGGCTACGGTGGCGGTTTTCGTGGCCATTGCCATGAGCTACCTCAACGTCTACTACGTCGAGGGCATCGTGACCATAATCATTTCACTGCTCATCCTCAGGCTGGGGCTGGTGGCACTGAAGAACTCGCTCTATGCACTCATGGACGTGAGCCCCGGCGGTGAGAATAAGGATATGATTACAGATATCATAAAAAGAGTCAGGGACGTGGAATCTTTCGACGGCCTTAAGCTCAGGAAGTCCGGGCCGTTCGTTTTCGGCGAGGTCGTCATAAAGATAAGAAAGTCGGCGAATGTGAACAGGGCCCATGAGATATCGGACATCGTTGAAAAGAAGGTGATGGAAAGGATGTCCGAGATAGTTTCCTTCATCGTGCACGTTGAGCCCTACAAAAGCGAAAAGTACAGGATTGTGATTCCTGTGAAAAGCAACAGCGGGCTCGATTCGCCGCTGAGCCTGCGGTTCGGAAGGTCCGGTTATTTCCTTTTCGCTGACATCGACCGGGGCAGCGTAAAGAGATTCTATTTCAAGAAGAACCCCTACAGCAGGAAGGCGAAGGTGGGGCTCCTGGCGGCCAACTTCGTCATAAAGGAGGGAGCAAGCGCCCTTTTCGTGAAAAAACTGGGCGAGATATCCTTCCACACGCTGAGGGATCACCTCGTTGACATATACAAGGTCCGCGGCAGGACAGCGGGGGACGTGCTTCGCAATCTCAAGGACGGCAGGTTCTCCAGGCTGAACGGGCACGTGAAGACAAGGGCGCCGAAGTGAAGTTTCCGCGCCGGCATTTCCCTGCCAATTCTGAAAATTATATATAGGGCCGCTCCATTATAATCCTATGAAAATTGCATACGTAATTCTGGCAGCCGCGCTGGTCGTACTGGTTGCAGCCAGCGGGTGCCTGAGCGGCAACGGGAATGTGCAGGTAATAAGCGACGGGACCGTGCTGGAGCAGTCATTCTGCTCATCAAAAAGCCTGGATAAGCAGGTCACTGTTTTCCACTCACCGGAATGCCCCGCGTGCCGAAGCACGGTTCCCATTCTCGAGCAAATACAGAATGAAACCGGCGTTAGCTTTGAATTCATAGACGTCAGGGCAGACACTGCGAGGATTTCAGAGCTGGGCATAAAGCCCGAATACATACCCGCTGTCATAATAAAATGCAATGTCTACGTGGGGTACAAGACCAAGGAGCAGTTCGAGAGCCTGATTTTCGGGTAGGCATTCAACAAATTTAATTAACCCATACAATAAAACAGTATGTCAACCCTTCTGTTCATAATCGCGGCAACGGTGATAAACGGGCTGATTGCCCTGGTCGGCGCCTTCTCCCTCCTGATAAAGGAGAATGTACTCCAGAAAATACTGCTGGTGCTCGTTGCATTCTCTGCCGGCGCACTGCTCGCGGGCGGCTTTTTCCACCTGCTCGCGGAAGCAATCCAGACCATGGAGATTAACACCGCTTTCATCATACTCCTGGCAGGTTTCTCGGTTTTCTATATAATCGAACGGTTCCTTCACTGGCACCACTGCCACGACGGGAAATGCGATGTCCATTCTTTTACCTATCTCATACTGATTGGCGACGGAGTGCACAACTTCATTGACGGGCTCATCATCGCTGCCAGCTTCATCGTCAGCGTGCCCTTCGGTGTGATAACTACGCTGATGATAATCGGCCACGAGATACCCCAGGAGCTCGGCAACTTCGGTGCGCTCGTCTACGGCGGCATGAAGAAGAAGAAAGCGCTCCTGTTCAATTTCGCATCCCAGCTCACATGCGTTATAGGCGGAATCGCCGGATTCTTCATTTCCGGCATAGGCAGCTTTTCCATCTTCCTGCTTCCGTTCGCGGCCGGCGGATTCTTTTACATAGCGGCTTCTGACCTCATACCCGAACTGCACAAGGAGCCGAAAATCAAGAAGTCAATCGTCTACTTCCTGTTCTTCCTGCTCGGCATCTCCTTCATGGTCGCGACCAAGATGCTGCTTGGGGCCTGAGGCAGGTAAAACATTTTAATACCGGCGATGACAATTCTGTAGATTGGAGGTGCTGATGATGGTAAAGGTTGACGCCAAGAAGTGCATAGGCTGCGGGGCATGCGCATCCATCTGCCCGGACGGGTTCGTCATGAAGAGCGACGGGAAGTCGCACGTGAAAAACCCGAAGGCAAAGTGCATCGACGAAGCGGCCGATGCGTGCCCGGTCGGAGCGATAAGCAAGTAATCCGGAACCGCCGAATAGCGGATTTTGATGAGGTTGTATCATGGACAAGGACAGGAAAAAGATAGCTGAAGGCTACGGAAAATATGCGAAGTCCAAAGGGTTCAGGCTGAACCCGGACGAAAAGATAGTAGAGATGATAATAACAGGCCTGCTGGCCAACGAGAAGAAGCACGGCGCAAGGTACTGCCCGTGCAGGCTGGTGACCGGCAAAAAGGAAGAGGACAGGAAGATAATCTGCCCGTGCATCTACCATCAGGAAGAGATGAAAAAGATGGGCCACTGCCACTGCAGGCTGTTCGTGAAATGACAAGGCCCATGACTTCACTTTCTCCCGCATTTCACGGCATTAGGCGAATACCTCGTTCGCTTAGTACTTGCTAAGTCTAATCGAGGTCGGCTCGCATTTTATTTGGTAAAAAACCGAAAGTTATCGACAGATTTAAATATGATTTTAGTTTAAACATAATCATGAAACAGAAAATTTTGACTTTAATATTATTGAGTGTATTTTTGGTTCCGATAGTTAACGCACAGATTAATGAATATCCGCAAATTACTGACCAATCATGTGACGCTGCGAATCCTTGCCCTGAAGGATTAGAATGCTTTAGTTTTTCAGGTATTGGTTTGAGATGTGCTCAACCAAATCCATGTAGTTATTTCAAATGTCCCGAGGGAACCCAATGTAGCATCGCCGAAAGTTATCCCGGTCAGGTGATGTGTTCTTGTGTTGGCCCGGAATGTCCAGCTACAGGTGGTGATGAAGATACGGTAGGATATAATCTATCAACTCAAACTGCAATTCATGTTATAAAACCAGATGGACAAACAGCATCTCATAACATATCTATATGGAAAACTACCGATGAGAATAGGGGTATTTTAGAAACAAATGCCTCCCAAGCTGAATACTCCAACTCACTGGTCGTTGAAAATTCTAAATTATTAATGGAAACTTCCACCGGTAAAAAACAAATTAATGTACTACCCGAAGATGCAATTGGAATTTCTGAAACCCCAGATAAAGAAGCAGTTGAAAAAATAGAGCTCAGAGAAGAATCGCAGAGGCCTGTATATTCTGTGATAGGCACAAAACAAGCAAGATTACTTTTCATAGTACCTGTGAGTTTAGAAGTTGAAACAAAAATAGACGCAGAAACAAGTGAAATCATTTCTGTAAACAAGCCTTGGTGGAGCTTTCTTGCTTGGTAGAATATAATTTTAGCTCCCCGACCCCGACTTCTCCGAGACTTTACTATTCTCCATTAGTCCGCTGCAGGCTGTTCGTGAAGTAGAAAAGCGCGAAGTATTTAGGAATATGCATCAGATGTCACCCCAGATGCATTGTATGGACCCGGCCACGTCCGCTTTTTGATAACCGCGACCTACGGCAGTGCATTAATCTCTATTTTAATGTTTTTAAAATGGGGAATGTAAACTTTGATATGATTGTATGAAGAAAGCTGTTTATATTTTGCTTGTTCTCGGGATTGCGATGATTATACCACTTTTTCTTCTGCTGAAGCCCGATACATCAATCTCGATAAACCTTTCGTGTTCTGCTGACGCAATATACCACGACACCGTTGATTGTACTTGGGATTCGTATATGCCTAATGGTTCTGCGACTGTCTTGGTTGGTGGCGCAGTTTACAATAGCTTTGCTACTAGTCCGATCATAATAAACAAACTTATGCCCAACTCAGTATATAGCATCACCGTCTGGCATCATAATTCTACCAGTGATAACAACGCAACAGTTAATGTTACCACCGGCGACTGGTATTATCCTCCGGTTCCGAATATAGATGGTTCGTTTGCAAATATGACTACGGCAGACCCACTGACCGTGTGTGTAAAAGATAGTTCCATATTGCGATATCTGGAGAACGATTCCATAGCTTTCATTAACAACAAATTCTGGATTGCTTCTACAACTTTCAATGCCACCAAAAGAGAAGCGTATATGACTATATATTCTAATGCTGAGTTAAATTATTCTGGCAATTGGACTATTGAAGCAAGGTATACCGATTCTGCATGGTCTGCGGCGGATTACTTTATATACAACGACACATTTTACATAGCCGTTACCAATAGTTCTGACCCAGACTACCCACTACATTTAATGAATGCAACAACCCCAAATGGTTTCGACGTGTCTAAAAGTATAATTGTAATGAATAAAAGCGATACGCTCGGTAATGAGCTGATAGATGCAGATTATTCATTTTTTGATTCCATGTTTTTTGTAGTTTATGCGTATTCTAATCAGTACACCTATGCCTTTACAACCGACATAAATAATGCCTCATCGTATGTAAAAGCTGGAGATTTAGCCGAACCCGCGGGTTTCAAGGAGGGTCCTGCGTTGTTCAATGGAGTTTCTGACAATGAATTATATTTGATGTACGTTGGTCTATTTGGAAATCCACATGACCAAATCTGGATAGCCAGAACTATAAACAGAAATATTTCAACATTCAGTACCGGTTATTTGCTATCAAGTGGAGATGAATATGGGTGTTATGCAATTGGCCGCGGGCACGGTGACATTGCGTGGTACGGCAATTCTGTTGTTTTTGTATACCAATGGTTTCAGTATGGGGATAATGTTACCTATGGAGCCGACACGGCATTGGCTTTTAGTCGTCCGTATGTTCCAGCTGCAGAAGCAGCACCAATATCTGAACTAATTAATGGGACTTGATAGAACGCTACTTTCATGATGAGATTAATAAGAAAAACGATACAATAATCTATATGGCAGTTCTGATAATCGCATTCCTGTTTTCACTGCTGTTCTATCTGGCGCTTACCGCCGGTTCAGGAACGGTGATATTCTGGAGCTTTTATGAGATAGTATTTGGCATATTTTTCGCTGCCATAGCCGCGCTGCTCGCCGGCAGGCTTTTCCGCATCGCCGGCGTCAGGCCCGGGCTCTCCTGGCTGAGTCCGGCCAGGTGGGCGCTTTTCGTCGCCTATGTTCTGGGGCCGTTCCTGTACAACATGGGGAAGTCCAACCTTGACGTGGCATACAGGGTAGTGACGGGTAGGATAAGGCCCGGGATAGTAAGGATTCCGTCGGGCCTGAAGACGGACTTCGGCATAGCCATGCTGGCCAATTCAATAACACTGACGCCCGGGACGCTGTCCGTTGACGTGGATGAGGACGGTAGCATCTTCGTGCACTGGATTAACGTCGGCAGCAAGGACCCGTCGGCGGAAGACATATGTTCCTCGTTCCCGAAGTGGGTAAGGAGGATTGCCGAATGATTCAGATAGGAACCGAGCTGATGCTGCTGGCAGCGTCCCTCGGGATTTTGATGATAGTCTCTCTGGTCAGGGTGGTAAAGGGACCGACCATGCCGGACAGGGTTGTGGCGCTGGATGCCATAAACACGCTGGTCGTCGCCGCGATGGTGGTTCTTGGCGCGGCCTTCGGCGAGATAATATACATAGACATAGCCATAGTCTACGCGCTGCTTTCATTCGTTTCAACGGTCTACATAGCGAAGTACCTGGAGGGGAAGAAATGATCTGGGTGCTGTACGCGCTTTTTGGCATTGGCGTGTTTTTCCAGGCCATCGGGGTGCTCGGGCTGTTCAGGTTCCCTGACGTATACACGA
>Ga0315291_10010236_pt1 | contig 11473 bp, 10 predicted proteins | sample YL17G12_20_MG_FD_203070 | JGI IMG/M metagenome (GOLD analysis project Ga0315291, IMG submission 203070) | Sediment microbial communities from Yellowstone Lake, YNP, Wyoming, USA - YL17G12_20 | ecosystem: Environmental > Aquatic > Freshwater > Lake > Sediment | place: USA: Wyoming | collected...
CAGTAATACGCCTGAAATCCGCTAATGTCAGTTCACCGTCATTATTTCTATCAAGGAATGAGTCAAACTCTTCTTCAGTTATTTGATTGTCCGACACAATCTCGTTGATTGAGTGACGGCTCTTACCAAATACTCGTCTTGACTCATTGAGGAATTCCAGAACGGAATCCCAGTCCTCCTGAGCCGCTTGCACACCGTTAATTGTATATACATCCGGCATAAAAACCGCCCTGACTGCTTATCGGTTAACATACAGAATAGTTGCTAATTTAATAAAGCGCAAAATTGACATTGGCAATCCTCTATTGTTGCCGCCAGATTTGGCGATTATTGATCGGCGCCCGCGCCCCAGTTTGTCATTCTGACCTCGCGCGAAGTCGAGAGGGAAGAATCCCCCTTTTAGTGATCAGTTTTCAGCGGGCCGCAAGCGACCGCAACTGAACGACTTTAATTGCGTTGCGGAGGGACGGATGATTCTGTTGATGGCCTGTCCCTCAGTTGCCGCAGTTTCTGCAGGACACGAGGGCCCACGCTATTGTGACAACCAGGCGTAGCATCACTTTCCCCCATACTTTCAAGTGCAGGAATTGCAACGATGGCCGCTTCGCCAATACTGCCTAACGCCAAGGCGGCCATTGCACGCACATACCTGTGCTCATCCCTTAACGCCTCGATCAATGCGGGTACTGCTTGAGCTGCTGTCGCCCCGATTCTACCTAATGCACGGGCGACACCTGAACGCACATACCAGCTCTCATCCTCTAACGCCTCGATCAACGCAGGAACTGCTGGCTCCCCGATTTCCCCTAATGAATCAACGGCTCTTTCATGCACACGAGTATCCTCTAAATTCACATCCCTTAACGCTTCGATCAATGCCGGTACTGCCGGCTCCCCGATTTTACTTAATACCTCGGAAGCCAACTGATTCACAGCCACGTTCTCATCCCCTAACGCCTCGATCAGTGCGGGTACCGCCGGCGCCCCAATTCTGACCAAAACTTTGACGGCATTCTCACCCAGATAAAAATTCTCATTCCCTAACGCCTCGATCAATGCGGGTATTGCCGGTGCCCCAATTTCGACCAATGCTCCAGCCGCATTATGCCACACACTCCAATCCTCATACGCTAATGCCTCGATCAATGCAGGAACATCTGTCGCCGAAGTGTCTCCGCCGTCTGATGCTTGTTTAGCACTTGATGTATCACGTTCGCCAATCAACACTCTTGGATCTTCTAAAAATATCTTGCTGCAATTACCATCTTTGTATCGACTCGCATCAATCATTCGTTGATCTTGAATATTTGTAGAGAACCGTGATGGGGTCTGCTTAGCAATTGGTATCTTTGACAAATCCATTTGCAGTCTAGTTGATGCGGTATCCATAGCGCCGACATTGACAAATGATGATCGATTAATTTGACAGTTTCCCATAAAAACCTCCTCTATTTATTGTTTCCATGGCATATCGTTTATACAACCCTTTATCGGCATGTCATCATATTTAGTTGCGTGTTTTTTGTTATGTCACCGCTTAGTAGAAATGCGACTGAAACCGTGATATTTGTTACATCAAATTTGTGTTGAATAGACATAACATAATAATATCAAATGGATATACCATCATAGGCGGTATCATCAAATTCGAAAATGGATTTAATCACTTTGCTCCGTGACGGATGGTTATTGATTGGCGCCTGCGCCCCGCCGGCGGAAGGGGGCGGAAAAGCGTAGATTTTCGGGGTTTGCTCCGTTACCGGTGGTTTCTGTAAATCCTAGTCGCTGTAAAACTCATCGATAAACATCATGCCGAGAGCCCAAAAGAAACGATCGACGATCTTTCGCTCTTCATCGGTCAGTTGATAATTATTTGCAGTTAGATAGCGTAAATACAAATTTGTATCCGCTTTAACGCAATGGTGTATGGAGAAACCGTTTTGACAATATTGAGGGAGTTTTTCCGCTTCAAAAAGCTCTCCCACATAATGCTCCTGTGGCCTCAAGAAAAGTAGCCTGTTATTTGTTGATAATAATATTTTGAGAGGCAGAGCACCATTTGCCCGAGGCTCACCATCTTGTGGACCGTACTTATAGGCAATGACGTCACCATTTTCTAGCAGACAAAACGTACTGGATTCGTCCACCCAACCCTCCGTATGATAGTAAACCTCGAAAGCATCAACAATGCTGTCATTTCCAGGATCTTCAATAGATGCTTCGTCATAACAATCGTACACAGCCCGAGACAGCTCTTCATCGTATTGCCGCTTGTGTGCAAGTTGGTCTCTCATTTCAAAGAAACGATTTAGAAAGTCCCCGCTACCCTGAGAGCTCCTTGAAATCTGATTGATTACATCATGGCATGCCCTTGAAATTTGGTGTAAAATATAACTCACATTCACCTCCCTACTTTACCGTATTCTTCAATGGCAGATTCTGCGTATATTATCGACATAATTTAAAAAAAGTTGCGTACTTTCAGTTTTAATAGCCCGCATACCCTGTAGTTTCAACCATATATGGTGGCGGAAAAGCTGCGTTTTGAAGTGGCTCGTAGCAATCCCATCGCCAGGTCAGAATAGACAATGCTGCGGGAGAAAAATAATTAGATGATAAAATTGATTATCGATTACCGATTTATCCCCGCGCCCCGCCGGCGGAAGGGGGCGGCGGGTTTGAAATGTCAAATGTTGGGGTCTGACACCGCGCTTTCCGCTCGTAGACTAGTTAATCACCTAATCATTATTATCCGATATTACTTCAATATGATGTTCATCAAGATAGGCAATGAGGAACCAGTGACTAAAACTGACCAACCGCCCCATTGCCTTGAAGATTCTCTCTGTCCTATCGCGTACATCATTATCATCTGGACGACTGAAATCAATCGACGATCTTACAATCTCACTTCTTATATCGTCCGCAATTAGAAAACGCGTTGCAGCAGGTGTCTGACCAATAATGAAATGTCCCGTATGCTGCCTGATACTGCATAAAGCTTTAACATAGGAACCATATTGGTAATGGAAGGTCGCATCATCTCGAATATCCTTAAGAACATCCTCATGGAGAGATGTTGCACCATATGTCTCACTTTCAAGAAAGCTTAATGCCTCTCGGCCTTCCTTATCCAATTTTGGAAATAGTTTTTTCGCGGCAGGATCCTCATAAAGGTGTTTAAACGCCGACAATCCTTCCCGCAAGAATCCCATTGCAAGCAAAAGAATAAAGTTGCCCTCAGCGTGCTTAACTTCTTTCCCAACATCATCCTTCTGATGCGCATAATCTAGATATAGTCTTTGAAGGAATACAATGTCATTTGCCGCAGATAAAAGCCGAAGGAGCTTCACGGAACTTTCGCAGTCATCTGGAAATGCTTTATGAAGATCAAATGAAAATCTTTTCGATTTCGCGAACAGTTCTTTCAGAAAACACATATTACCTCCTAAACTTTACCGTCTTCCTACCCCATCTACGCTCGCGCGACAATAGTATAAAAAGGGCCAAGAACATTATAAAGACGAATTTTCAACGCATTAGACCCCAGAGCATTTTGCTGATTTCTGTGAGGCGCGATTTCACTGAGCTAGCAAAAAGAGGCCGCATGAGAGCAAATGAAGAAGCCAGATCGATGCATGCTGAGACTTCCACAGCCGAGGCACGAGCGATCTCGAAGAAGCGGCGGCGTTCGACCGTGCTCCTGCGTGCGTTTCCTTCCGCGATATTGAGAACGACTGACGCGATTGCGCGGCGCAGCTGATCATAAAGATAGCCAAGCCCGCGGGGCCACCTGGCACCCTCCTTGCTTAACTCCTCTGCTAACTTTACTGCGCCTTGGTAGCACTTCAGTTTTTCGTGCAACATAAACACCTCCTAGTTTGTCATTTTTCGCTGCCCTCTCAAAAGGGTGGAGGGCAGCGAAAACTGACAAACCAAAGGAGGAATCATGAATCACGAAAAACTAAAGTGCTACGTGCAGTTGCTTTCCATTGCAGAGGAGGTTGCAAGGAGGGTGACCAGGTGGCCCAAAGGACACGGCGATCTTGTAGATCAGCTGCGCCGCGCAACGGTCTCGGCAGTTCTCAATCTATCGGAAGGCAACGGCAAAAGCAGGTTCAAGCGAGAACGGCGCTGGTTCTTTCGCATCTCGCTCGGCTCGATTGCAGAAGTCGCGGCCGCGCTGGATCTCGCGCACGCGTTCGGGCTTATTGAAATCACTGATCTTGAATCTCTCAAATCCCGGCTTCGCCTCGCATACGTGCAAGTGAGGGCTCTGCCATGAACTCTGTTATCTTTGATCAGTTGCTCGGTTCTCTGTTCTCTCGCTCTGTTATCTGTTTTCTGATCGTAACGGCGATGACAAAGCGATGGTACAGCGATGAAAAAGCGATACAAAATAAGAAAGCCCCGTGCAAAAGCACGGGGCTTTCAAATTTAATCCGGCAGCGTCCTACTCTCCCGCGGATCATAACCCGCAGTACCATGGGGGCTGAGGGGCTTTGTCATTATATAGGGGAGGGTCTCCACCCTCCCCTCGAGCGCGGAGTGAATCCGACGCTCTCACCCCACTCCAAATTTTGCTGGCGCAAAATTTTCCAGTTAAGCCCTCAGCCATCTTGATTCTATGATTTATGATCCACGGGAGTGCGGGAGCTCACGAATGAATTTGAAAGCCCCGCAGGTTTGCCACAAATGAAAAGCCCCGCGGGCAAACCCGCGGGGCTTTCAAATTTAATCCGGCAGCGTCCTACTCTCCCGCGGATCATAACCCGCAGTACCATGGGGGCTGAGGGGCTTAACTGCCGAGTTCGGAATGGGATCGGGTGTATCCCCCTCGCTATAGCCACCGGAAGTCTGATGTGCCGCCGATCTGCGTCGGATTGCTGCGTCAGTCGCCTCGTCCGCTCCCTGCGACGTACCATCTAGGTACGCCTCGGTCGGGACTCGGCGCCTTCCTTGCACTCCTCGCATCTCGACGCCACATATTATCGAGTTTTAAAACAACGCGATCAAATTTCGAATGAGGCCTCTAATTCTCGACACTAAAAAACTAGTATCCAGAAAAATGGCCAAGCCGAACGGCCGATTAGTACAGGTTGGCTCCACGCCTTACAGCGCTTCCACCTCCTGCCTATCAAACTCGTAGTCTACGAGTAGCCTTCAGGGAAACCTTATCTCGAGGACGGCTTCCCGCTTAGATGCTTTCAGCGGTTATCCGTTCAGCACATCGCTATCCGGCTATGCCACTGGCGTGACAACCGGTGCACGAGCGGTGCGTCCATCCCGGTCCTCTCGTACTAAGGACAGCTCCTCTCAAGTTTCCTACGCCCACAACAGATAGGGACCGACAATTCTGTTACTTTCTCCGCTATCTGCGGAGTAATGACCATCGAGCATTCGATGGCGCTGGTTGATTTCCCAACCAGTCTGCATGTCGCCATGCAGTTCGGACTATATCTTTACTTGCTACTTTCTGTAACAAGCGCCGAGCGTATAGTCTCTGAGGATTTCAGGGAGGTAAGAATCTTTTCGATTCCGACCTTTCGATACATACCATGCGCATTCATTGAATACGCGATCTGCACTATCTTCGAGAATCCTTCTTTGGAGAGATGTTCGTTTTGTTCCATCATCTCAACTACCGTTCGGAACTTCTGAAAATCTTTCCACTTCTCCGTATGCAGACTGTATGTTTCAAAAAATGGTATCACCTTTTTAATCAAGTCCTGTCGATTTCTCACGACGTAGACAAATGTTTTGTCTCGCGTGCTCTTGGCATGGTTTGATTTCACATAACCACAACCAAGTTTTTCTCGGATCGCTTCCAGCACACCCTTTGAAGGCCAATTCTGGCTGATGTGAAATTCCGGAATTGCCTGCCATCCGATTTTCACATCTTTGCTTCTCTGGAATGCTACGTGAAAGCTTCCTTCTCCATCAACAAAACCCGCTATATAATGATTTTCCATTTCCCCGATCTTTCCTGCTGATTATCCGCACCGAACCCTTTATCACTGCCTTCGTTAAAAGGCGAGTAGGATCGGATACACGGGTTTTCCAGCAAATAGCTCGGTTTTAAGACAGCAAGGTCACTTTACTGTCTCACGACGTTCTGAACCCAGCTCACGTACCGCTTTAATTGGCGAACAGCCAAACCCTTGGGACCGATTACAGCCCCAGGATGCGATGAGCCGACATCGAGGTGCCAAACCGCATCGTCGATGTGAACTCTTGGATGCGATCAGCCTGTTATCCCCGGCGTACCTTTTGTCCGATGAGCGATGGCCCTTCCATGCGGGACCACCGGATCACTAGGACCTACTTTCGTACCTGCTCGACATGTCTGTCTCGCAGTCAAGCTCCCTTCTGCCCTTACGCTCGACGGCTGGTTTCCAATCAGCCTGAGGGAACCTTCGCGCGCCTCCGGTACATTTTAGGAGGCAACCGCCCCAGTCAAACTACCCACCAGACAGTGTCCTTCTCCCGGTTGACGGGAGGAAGTTAGAATTCCAGAACAATCAGGGTGGTATTTCAAGGTTGACTCCACCCGAGCTAGCGCCCAGGCTTCAAAGTCTCCCACCTATCCTACACAAACCGGCCCGAAATCCACTGCCAAGTTATAGTAAAGGTGCACAGGGTCTTTCCGTCTTGTTGCGGGTAGACAGCATCTGCGCTGTCAGTTCAATTTCGCTGAGTCCCTTGTTGAGACAGTGTGGCAGTCGTTACGCCTTTCGTGCAGGTCGGAACTTACCCGACAAGGAATTTCGCTACCTTAGGACCGTTATAGTTACGGCCGCCGTTTACCGGGGCTTCGGTTCAGAGCTTCGCACCTTGCGGCACTAACCCCTCGCCTTAACCTTCCGGCACCGGGCAGGCGTCAGCCTGTATACGTCGTCTTGCGACTTTGCACAGACCTGTGTTTTTGATAAACAGTCGCTGCCACCGTTTCACTGCGACCCCGGATCGCTCCACCTGTATAGGCTTCACGACCCAAGGCACGCCTTCTTCCGAAGTTACGGCGTCAACTTGCAAAGTTCCTTAACAAGGGTTCTCTCAAGCGCCTTAGGATCTTCTCCTCGTCTATGTGTGTCCATTTGCGGTACGGGTACCATTAACATCATATCGAAGCTTTTCTCGGAAGCTGGGATCAATCACTTGCGGGTTTTTGACAACCCACGTCATCACGCCTTCGAGTTGACTTGCCCCGCTCGCGCGGAACTCGTCCGATATCCGGATTTACCTGGACATCCTCTTATACGTTTAAACCGCCATCCAGCAGGCGGCTGATCTGCCCGTCTCCGTCCCTCCGACACATAACATGCCAATGGTAGTACAGGAATATTAACCTGTTATCCATCGCCTACTCCCTTGGGCCTCGGCTTAGGACCCGACTCACCCTGGGCGGATTAACCTTCCCCAGGAAACCTTAGACTTACGGCGAATGCGTTTCTCGCGCATTTTATCGCTACTTATGTCAGCATAAGCTCTTCCGATACCTCCAGCGGTCCTTACGGTCCACCTTCACAGGCTTACGGAACGCTCCCCTACCGCTCGTTGAATCCCGGAGGATCCAACGAACCCGCAGCTTCGGCAGATAGCTTCATAGCCCCGTTACATTTTCGGCGCGGACTCACTTGACCAGTGAGCTGTTACGCTTTCTTTAAAGGATGGCTGCTTCTAAGCCAACCTCCTGGTTGTCTGTGCGCTTCCACTTCCTTTCACACTAAGCTATCATTTTGGGGCCTTAGCTGGCGATCTGGGCTCTTTCCCTTTCGACCATGGACTTTAGCACCCATAGTCTGCCTCCCACGCATTACTTCTCGGCATTCGGAGTTTGATTGGGTTTGGTAATCTTGTAGGACCCCTAGTCCATTCAGTGCTCTACCTCCGAGAGTATTCACGTGAGGCTATACCTCAATATATTTCGGGGAGAACCAGCTATCTCCAGGTTTGATTAGCCTTTCACCCCTACCCACAGTTCATCCGAGGACTTTTCAACGTCCACCAGTTCGGACCTCCATGTGGTATTACCCACACTTCATCCTGACCATGGGTAGATCACACTGGTTTCGGGTCTACTGCCGGCGACTAAATCGCCCATTTCGGACTCGCTTTCGCTACGGCTCCGGACATACGTCCTTAACCTTGCCGACGACAGTAACTCGCTGACTCATTATGCAAAAGGCACGTCGTCACACGTTCCGCTTGCGCGGCATAGTGCTCCGACTGCTTGTAGGCATGCGGTTTCAGGTACTTTTCACTCCCCGTCAGGGGTACTTTTCACCTTTCCCTCGTGGTACTAGTTCACTATCGGTCGTTTGGTAGTATTTAGCCTTGGATGATGGTCCACCCGGCTTCCCACAGGGTTTCTCGTGTCCCGTGGTACTTGGGATACCGCTAGGGTGCCCGCTGATTTTGACTACGTGGCTATCACACTCTTTGGCAGGCCTTTCCATACCCTTTGTCTATCATTGGACAATCCCATATCGCGGTCCCGCAACCCCGTGAGAACTTACGTCCTCACGGTTTAGGCTATTCCCCGTTCGCTCGCCGCTACTTAGGGAATCTCTGACTTGATTTCTATTCCTGCAGGTACTAAGATGTTTCAGTTCCCTGCGTTCACTTCATGCGCTTATTTATTAGGCGCACGATATCCACCGATTAAGGTGGATGGGTTGCCCCATTCGGAAATCCCCGGATCACAGCTTCCTTAGCAACTCCCCGAGGCTTATCGCAGCTAGGCGCGTCCTTCATCGTCTCCAAACGCCAAGGCATCCACCACATGCCCTTAGTAGCTTGACCAAATCTTAAGAGACCTCATTCGAAATTGAATCGCGTTTACTCTTTCTTCTTCCTTCTATTCAGTTGTCAAAGATCGTTTTTAATTTCCGAAGACATCAAGTTGCCCGCCACAAATATTGGCGGGCAGCGTTCCATCTCCGGTGGAGCTGAGGGGATTCGAACCCCTGACCCCCTGGTTGCAAACCAGGTGTTCTCCCGCTGAACTACAGCCCCGCTATGCTGATTTTGGTGGGCCCGGGTAGGATCGAACTACCGACCTCGCGCTTATCAGGCGCGTGCTCTAGCCAACTGAGCTACGAGCCCCTCGGGCCATCTTCAAAGAACAAGCCAGCTCTCTCAAAACTAAATAGCGGATGCACACAACCGAAATGCAAGTTTTGACCGGGACTATTAAGGTTTGCACCTTAGAAAGGAGGTGATCCAGCCGCAGGTTCCCCTACGGCTACCTTGTTACGACTTCACCCCAATCATCGCTCATACCTTGGGACACTCCCTCCTTGCGGTTGGGTCATGCACTTCTGGTATAAACAACTTTCGTGGTGTGACGGGCGGTGTGTACAAGGCCCGGGAACGTATTCACCGCTGCATGCTGATCAGCGATTACTAGCGATTCCACCTTCATGATCTCGAGTTGCAGAGATCAATCTGAACTTAGACTGGTTTTTTGGGATTGGCTCCACCTTGCGGTTTGGCGACCCTTTGTACCAGCCATTGTAGTACGTGTGTAGCCCTGGGCATAAAGGCCATGAGGACTTGACGTCGTCCCCACCTTCCTCCGGTTTATCACCGGCAGTCCCCCTAGAGTGCCCAACTTAATGATGGCAACTAAGAGCAGGGGTTGCGCTCGTTGCGGGACTTAACCCAACATCTCACGACACGAGCTGACGACAGCCATGCAGCACCTGTCTTGGGGTTCCCTTGCGGGCACATCGCTGTTTCCAGCGACTTCCCCAGATGTCAAGCCCAGGTAAGGTTTTTCGCGTTGCGTCGAATTGAACCACATACTCCACCGCTTGTGCGGGCCCCCGTCAATTCCTTTGAGTTTCAACCTTGCGGCCGTACTTCCCAGGCGGGGTACTTAATGCGTTTGCGTCGGCACCGAGGGGGTCAATTCCCCCGACACCTAGTACCCATCGTTTACGGCATGGACTACCAGGGTATCTAATCCTGTTTGCTCCCCATGCTTTCGCGTATCAGCGTCAGAATCCGTCCAGACCAGCACCTTCGTCACCGGTGTTCCTCCCAATATCTACGAATTTCACCTCTACACTGGGAATTCCCCGGTCCCCTCCGGACCTCCAGATTGATGGTTTCGGGCGCACTTCCTCAGTTAAGCCGAGGGATTTCACACCCGACTACTCAATCCGCCTACACGCGCTTTACGCCCAGTAATTCCGAACAACGCTTGCACCCTCCGTATTACCGCGGCTGCTGGCACGGAGTTAGCCGGTGCTTCCTTTGCAGGTACCGTCAAACCGATGGGGTATTATTTCCACCGGAGTTTCGCCCCTGCCGACAGAGCTTTACGACCCGAAGGCCTTCATCACTCACGCGGCGTTGCTGCGTCAGGCTTTCGCCCATTGCGCAATATTCCCCACTGCTGCCTCCCGTAGGAGTCTGGCCCGTGTTCCAGTGCCAGTGTGGCTGATCGTCCTCTCAGATCAGCTAACCATCGTAGCCTTGGTAGGCCGTTACCCTACCAACTAGCTAATGGTGCGCAGGCCCATCTACCGCCGATAGCTTACATGTAGAGGCCACCTTTCCCTCATCACCAATACGATGATGAGACGTATGCGGAATTAGCCTCGGTTTCCCGAAGTTGTTCCACTGCGGTAGGTAGGTTACCTACGTATTACTCACCCGTGCGCCACGGTACTAGTCCGAGTTGCCCCGAACATTCCCGTTCGACTTGCATGTGTTAAGCACGCCGCCAGCGTTCGTTCTGAGCCAGAATCAAACTCTCCAGTTAAACTTGGATATCGCATTGCTGCGATTTTATTTCTTGTTGTTCGTTACTTCACATTGGAATTTTCCAATGAGCCCACTTGATTTCGATCGTGGCGTATATATCCGCTATTTAGTTTTCAAAGAACCGGCACAAACTCTCCTGCCGCCCAGTCCCCCATTTTTTATCTTCGGGATTGGAACTGCAGGTTATCATTAAAAAATGTGTACTGAATCCACCGCAAATTCGGCGCCACGGTTGGCGCCGAAGTGGGGGTGTATCTACAGAAAGCGCCCACCCGTGTCAAGTAAATATAATTACAAATAATATCAAGGGGTTAAATGCGCTCAAAACCTAGCAGCAGGCGGCCCCCTCTTTCTTGTGGTTGACCACGCATCCGATCAAGCCAAGCACGAGCGAAAAAATGCCGCACACGACAACGATAACTATGCTCTCTTTGTCAGTGAGCGCGTGTTCCGCAAGTGTAACTGGCCAGCCGACGATGACGCGCACCAGATGCATGACCGCCGGCATCGCAAAAAATCCGGATAGCCACAAAAGCGCGCAGTGACCGCAACAGCATTTCTTTTCTTCCATAATCCCCCCTTTTTTTTAAAATTCCTCCCCTTTGTAAGGGGAGGTCAGGTGGGGTAGATCTACCTCCCCTAACCCCTCCTTACAAAGGAGGGGAATCAAGTAATTTTCCTAAATATCAACTTCGCA
>Ga0315291_10010240_pt1 | contig 11471 bp, 20 predicted proteins | sample YL17G12_20_MG_FD_203070 | JGI IMG/M metagenome (GOLD analysis project Ga0315291, IMG submission 203070) | Sediment microbial communities from Yellowstone Lake, YNP, Wyoming, USA - YL17G12_20 | ecosystem: Environmental > Aquatic > Freshwater > Lake > Sediment | place: USA: Wyoming | collected...
AGGATACTAGACTTGTTATTATAAGAGAGTTGAAATGTGTGGATGATGTGTTTATTTTCTATCAAGATACACCCGAATACAATATTAAATTGATGAAACCAGATATTCTTGTTAAAGGGCCAGAAGAAATAGGTAAAGAAATACCTGGCGCATCAATTGTGCTTGGATATGGTGGTAAAGTTGTTGTTCCAAATTGGCCTATTAGGGAATCTACTACATTAACTATTGAAAAGATTGTGAGGTTATATGGAAATGCCACTTCCAATCGGACTTAAGTTAATTGTTGATGGAGTAGAAATTACTAACCATCATGATTATGCGTTAGCTTTATATAGTAGCCCAGAAGGTTCACGACCTACTCTGTATTACAAAGGTAAACGAGTAACTAAAGAATGGTCTTTATATCTCTTGCACTCTCAACCAGAAGATAAAGGAGGATGTAGCGCGTGAATACCCAACCTAGGATTTTAGTGATTGGTGATATTATATTAGATAAATATTTAATGTTGGAATATTACAAAAATAATCCAGAATCAGATGGATCAGTTTATAAGATAGTAGGTGAGAGAAACCATCTTGGTGGCGCAGCAGCAGTAGCTTTACTAGCTAATTCTTTAGGTGGTAATGTTAAACTTGTAGGTGTATTAGGTGAGGAAAATGCTGCTACAAGATGTATATACAGACTAATAGACGCAAATCGCATAAGATCTGCTATTATAGAGAGGGGGGAACGTACTACTGTAAAAACTAGAATGATACTTGATGATTCAATATTTCCTGATAGATTTGATAATGAAGATTGTTCACCAATATCAAATAGTATTGCAGACAAATTTTTAGCAGAAATGGATCTATATGATTTTATTTTGATTTCAGATTATGGTAAAGGTGTTTGTTCAAAATATTTTCTAAATAATTTACCTGGACGCACATCTGGTAAAATTATTATTGTTGATCCAGCACATGGTGCTGATTGGAGTACATATCATAAAGCAGCACTTATTAAGTGTAATATGAAAGAAGCAGAAGCTGCTTTTATTTGTCATACTATTCCACATATTTCTGAATGGGCTAGAACTCTTTCAGATATCTATGATCGTAGTGTTGTAGTAACATGTGGGGATAGAGGAATACTATATTCGCAACATAATCAAACTGCAACTACACAATTCCATACTTCAGGTTGTATAGAAGCCCTTAAATGTGATATTATGGATGTTTGTGGTGCAGGGGATACTGTTTTTGCTGTACTAGGAGTATATCTATCTAGAGGATATCCACTTGGATATTGTTGTAAATTAGCTGTTGAGTACGCAACGCAACAAATACATAGTGTTGGGATTAGACCGTTAACTTTAATTGATGGGACTGAACAATATGCAAAGATTTTTCAATAAATCTGGTGGTGCTGTAGGATATGGTTGCACTGGAAGTACAAGTAACAGACCAATAATTCCACAACAACCACCAGATATGCCACTAGAAATTAAACAGTGGCTAGATGACGCAACAGGAGTAGAACCATTATGCGAAAAGGAATCGGAACAGTAATTAAAGAATTACTGTCTGCGTGGGGTATAACTTCTCATTATGGTTGTGGATGTACTGATCTTGCAATAGAAATGGATTCTGTTGGTACAGATGTAGTAGAACTACAATTAGATGAATACACTCAAAAAATGAGTTATTCAATAAGAAATTGGCGGTTGAGTTCTGGGATTCCGTTCCCAATACTTCACCCGCCAATGTTTCTTATTAAGAAGTTAATACAGTATGCAATCAAGAAATCCCGCGAAGATCTTCCTTCCTGATTTTTCTTGATGCCCCAACATCGTTTTTGATTATATAATCCCAATGTTTAGTGCCATTGGGATGTGGTTTTGATATACTATTATCAGCCACTACAATCCACTTTCTACCTTCAAATTCTACTTCGCTACCTAGCTCGATCATTATTGATCTCCTTTAAGACTCGTTCTTGCTCAAACTCTAGTAATTTGATGTGTGCATTAGCACCGTTAATGCACATTCTTTCGTATTTATCTGAATCTACACTACCATCTAGTACAAGATTGTAGTGTCTAGTAAATAATTGAGTAATTATGCTCAATCTAACTTGCTCACGATTGACTCTTGAAGTCATCTCTTGTTGCCTAATAGTACCCAAATCTGGCACAACTCCTGGATAAAGTCTTCTGTTATCATTCATCGTAATGCTCCAATTCGTTTGAGATTTCAGACCTAAGAAAGTGTAAGAACTCAACCCTACTTTTCCAAATAGGATACTTTCCTTTTTGATGAATCATTTCATGACACTCTCTACAAACATGTAATAAGTCTTCTTGTGTTTCATTTCCCAATCTAATGTAGGTTTTATGATGGACTGATACACCATATCTCATGTTGCAGCATTCACATATTCCAGCATTCCTATTCCTTATTGGTGCAGATCTAACGTACCATTCATCACTCTTTATGTACACATAGTAGTTAAGAACCATTTTCTAACTCATTTACCAAAATAAGAATACTGTATCCTGCAAGATCAAAGAAAGTATCTTGCAGAGATTCACCAACCAAATCAGTATTCCCAGATAGTAAATTTTGTAGTCTGGCTATTTTGTCTGATAACCTACATCTAAGTGCTTGATCAGATGTTAATTCTGGACACAAAATTGGTGGTTTGAATGCACTATTACCGTAGTTACTATTTTTATCTATAAGTGTTCTAATAACATGTAAACCAATTTGCGCTATTCGCATTTGGCCACTATGTTCGGTCAATACGCGACGTATCACAACTAGATCATTCTCAGTGTTGATGGCTTCTTCGGCGATCATATGCATTTTGCTCCTGGATTTTTTTGTAAGTCTGTTTGCCATATCTTTTAGTTGTACAAAATTTACATGCGGTTTTTTTCTGTATTGAAGCTCCATTTATTGCGTATGTTTTTTCACATATACCACACTTTACTTCATAATAATGATTATCCCCCAATGATGCTATCAATCTTAAAATCTTACGTCCATGTATCACGGTACTATTTGGATAAGGAACTTTCTGTTTCTTAGTCATATAGTCCCCGTAGGTTTTGACTCTAATTCTGAAATCTTATAACACAAAAACTTGATACAATCATATACATTTGAGTGTGTAGTACATAACTCACAAAACTTCCACCCATATTTATATAATGGTTGTGTAGGAGTTTCAGAATTTACCTGTAGTAGGGTCCTGATACTATTAAGATTACTACTATCCTTTTGTAGTGATCTGATTTCATATAGCAAATTTGTTATTTTTTCTTCGAGATTATCACTCATTTTTGTGACTCCAACTCTGTAATCTTATCGCATAAAAACGAAATACAATCATATACATTTGCTTGTATAGTGTGTATATTCTTATATACAAAGCCATATTTATTTAATAGATGCGCAGGGTCTGTAGAGTTTGATTTTAGTATTTGCCCAACCCATAGCAAATTATTACTATCTCTCTGTAATTCTCTAACTATATCTAGTAATTCAGTAAACTTATATTCTAGATCTTGATTCATTGTTATATCGCCCTTTTTAGGTTATCAACTGTAGTATCAAGTTCATTATTTAATCCTTTCAATAGCTCTTCCATTTCTATACGATCAAGATCGCGAGCTATAATCATCGCTGCCGCACCATCATATGGCACAAAGATTATATTATAACAGTCAGCTTTCCAGGATAGAAAATTGAACCTGCCTAGTACACATCTAATTTGCATTTTAGTTACCACACCTTTCAAATTTAGTTAAGAACATTGTTTCCAACTTTTTTCAGAACTACCAAACGCTGACAGAATTGGGACCGAGAAATCTACTCCTTCTAGTGGGCGCTCAATCTCATGTTTAATCTCTGGAACTAACTCATTAAGTCTATCCTTTTTAATAGAAAACAGCCAACTGTCATGAACTAACATATGCAAAAGGCAGTCTACTGAAATGAATTTAGCTAGCCTTAACGTAATATCTTTTTGTATATCTGCGCCAGTACCTTGGCAAACAGAATTAAATGCTCTATAGAAGTAGTCAGGATCAATATGTCGCTCTCTACCAAATAGAGTGCGAACATATCCACGAGATTTTATAACTTCACCGGCTCGAATACTAGTAGGTTTCAACTCTGGAAGAACTGAGTGATACGTGTTGAATATACTATTTGCTTTGCTTTTAATAGCCTCAATAGAAACTGATGCACCAAATACATCTGGCATTGCCATCATTGAATCCAATAATCCCTTCTTTCCACCACCATATCCAAGTCTAAAATTAACAGTCTTAGCTGGTCTTCTTTTAATACCACACATATTAGCTACCCACGTGTGAAAATCAGTCTCTGGATTATTTTTGTAATCTGCAATACATCGGGCATTATTAATGTAGTGCACGATGATCCTAAACTCAATCTGAGACAGATCAAATTCTACTAGAGAATATTCTTCATTATATGGTATAATGTAATACTTAGCCTTTGGCGGAAGAGTTTGCATAGCGGGGGCAGTTACTGACATTCTACCAGTTCTAACCTGCTGATTTATGTTACAATGTATCAATCCTTCACTACTAATATGCCCTTCCAAAATAGGAATAATATAACTAGTCAAAAGTTTCTGGTCTTCTTGATGTGATAGAAAAGAAGCAACCAATCTAGGATTTTTTGCCATGTGCTTTCTAATTGAGTCGTAACTATAAGAGTGTGTTGCATTATTTTCTTTCATTTCACCTTTTTTTATTTTCTTTATAGATGTGTCCGTATAATCTAATTGCCATCCTAAGTTCTCAACGAATAATTCGTGTAAACTATTCTTTTTAGCTATCTGAAAATGTGGCATACCAGAATGCTTTTTGACTCTAGTAATACGATTCTTTTGCAATTCGATCAAACGTGTCCAGTCATGACCCATTTTTGCAATGTCGACTTTGCAACCTATTTGCTCCATTTGTATTAGCATTGGCAATAGATTCATTTCCAATTGCTCTACCCTACAACATCCAGCAGATATTTTATTACGCAAAATACGAACTAAATGTCTGACAGCTAGAGTATCAACGGCAGCATATGTAGCCATTTGATCTGGGGGTATTAAACCATAATCTTTTAAAGTTTTGCCCAAGAAAGATTTAATTTTATCTTCATATGGTGTGATGTTAATACCACATAATAGCATCATTGATGTTAAGCCATACTCAAATCTCTCTTGAAAACTAGCTAACTTAGAAAGCACGATGGAGCATTCTAATTTACATTTAGGCATCACTCTTAATTCATTGAAGAAAACATGAGTATCATATTTAATATTGTGATTGGTCCATTTCTTAGCTATTGAAGTGATTTTCTTTAGCCAATCGTATACTTTTGGTATTGAATGGTTTTGGAGTGGCCCACTTCTATATTGATATTTACCATCATCACCAATATAGGCATGTCGAACCGGAATATAGTATGGTACTGCTTCATTATCGAAAAGAAACGCTACTCCACATATTTTGCAGTCTTTATGAAGATTGTGCGATTCGTCATCCATACTTTCGGAATGCGGATTTACGCTAGTTTTATTAGGGTTCTCGCTAGTAGTCTCGAAATCCATATAGAGGACATTTAGATTATTAGGTATTGGTATGTCGTCGTTAGCCTGAATAACGCGTACCACTGTGTTCCAGTTTTTATCTATATGGCATCCGATATCATAAATGGGTAATTCTAGCACTTTATTTCCTTTCGTATATACAATCCGGACAAATATTATCAACCAGATACTGCTTCATCAATAATTCACCACAAATTTTGCAACAGTGGTATCCAGGTATGTTGTTGCACCACCAAACCAGGCACTTAGTGCATCTGCAACGTCTAGCACTATCGTCTGTAATATGTTCTTCATGTAATACCATCATTAGTCTTTCAATCGTTTACCTATCCTACTAATTGCATTAGTAATGTTTTTTGCTTCTGTCTTTGCTATACCTTTTATTTTTAATAAATCATTATAAGACATTTGAAGTAACTCTACTAATGTACTAATGCCTCTAGACTCCAATATTCCTGCAGTGCGAAAAGATATTCCTGGCACGTCAATTATATTGGTGAATGAAATATCCACATGTTCTTCACAGTAATTACAATATTGTATAATTGCTGAGCAAGCCTTATGCCCATCAGGTGGATCTTCTGCCAATGCTAATTCAATTCTGCGCATACAAATCTCAAATTTCGTGGGATCTATTATTACATCCGACATATTAACCCCCCTATTAAAAAGAATCCCGCGAGTTTTTGTCCTCGCGGGATATTTCTAACTATCTAAAAAGTTTGCAGGCATACCATATGCCATTTACGCCTTGAAAAACTGCTTGTCCAATGCAAGTACGTTGTCCGGTATAACAACAAACACTTAATGCTCCTTCAGGTGTATTGCCCGTCCCTACACCCTCACAGGAACCACCACCAAAGCTTCCACCCATATGCCACATCCGGCAGTTTCTAGCCATAATGGTTGCTTTCTGCTGACAAACAGTGTTAGCGTCGCCAGTAAATTCTGTAGTTGTCGTAGTTATATAACTGCGACTGCGACCACGAAATCTAAATCTACCACTAGCCTCTGCACTAGAGATTAAAGTAGCCAAAAACAACACTGCAAAAAAGATGCGTTTCATTTTCTGTAATTCCTTTAGTGAGAATTTGAACCAAGAACAATAGAAATTGCTGTAGTAAATCCAGCGGAATGCACGTGACCTCCACCGCCGTAAGATTTAGCTATAGCACTAACATCCAAACCATTTTCATCACTTCGCAACGAGTAAACTCTTCTTACATTCGATAAATCAAACCAACAACACCCAAATAATTTATTCTTTGCTAATTCTCCTGCAACTTCGCTAATAATTTCCCCAATCGAGCAATAGCAACCCGCTATTTTATAGCCTGCAATTATAACTTCAGTGGCGTGTTTAATATGCGAATCAACAATATTATCTCTATATCGTTGAATAGCTTTACCCTCAGCAATTAAATAATTGCTTAAGTTATTTGCGATTCTGTTACAAAGTTCATCCCAAGTTTTAAAAGTCATTGGATATGATCTAATTGCTATATTAAGTTCTTTAGAATATGGTATTCTAAAAGTCCACAAATCTCTATCTTGGACTAATTTTACTAGTTGTATCATACCATGAATGTATCCAATTTTTTTATTAGTAATACAGTAATCAAATGCTAACATTGCACCACTTTTTTCCATATTAAATATACAAAAAGATAATCCCTCACAGTCTTTTTGTGATGTTTTATGATGATCTAAAACATGCAAACTTTTACAACGTGTTTGCAATTCTATCATCACTTCTCTTGGATAGCTAAAATCTAAAATGAAGACATCATCTTTTAGATCAATTGGTGGCAATGTATCACCATATTGCGCTGAAATAAATGTAGCATCTGGGTAGGCTTTGCTAAATATCCATGCTGCGCAGAATCCGTCGGAACAGTTTGCATGATAAATTACGATAGTTGACATATTAAGATCCTTTTGTTAATAATTTAGCTTTGAATGCTTCTATTCTTTCTTTAATACCCTCAGTTTGTTTAGCTTCGATAGCTTTGATTGTATCCCTAGCCTCTATAACTTTCAACACCATCTCGTGAGATTTCAGCCACTTAATATCAATCGAATGGATATATCCTTGATTTTCTGGATACTCAATCATCATCCGCTGCATGTCCTCAAAATCATGTGTATAATGTACCACCTTATAACAAATATCTTCTGGAAACCATTTGTGAATTAGATAATGCATAACTGGTCCTTCATTTGGTTTTAGAGTCAATTTATTCCACATAATTAGTGGGCACCATTCGGGTGTTATGTTGTAAGTAAATCCAATCCATCGAGCAGGCCTGTTGTCATCCAATTCGACGCACTCGAAATGCCCGCATCCATATTCATTTGGAGGATCTTCTATACCTCTATCTATATAGTCTAATAGCACTAGATGATGGCATTCTTTACAAGTCATTCTGCATTTCCTTTGCTATTTGTATGTTTTCCATATCTTGTCTCAAATCTTCTAATTTCTGTTTGAGTTCTCCTAGCATCAAACCTCCTTCTGTTAAATCTTCCATAGCCCGTTGAATACGATCATAATTTCTAGTACAACTAGAAATTATCGGTCCATAGGATAAAGCCGCTTTCATTATTTCAGCCGTTGAAATGGAACCCCCATATTTATTACCAATATCAAACACCTCTTTTTTACACAGATCAATCTGATATCGCAATTTCTTCAAAATTAGTTCTCCAGCTTCAATACTACGCATAGAATCACAAATGTCTGTGTACTGAGCCATGTATAGTTTCGCTATTGGTTCGAGATTGGCTAGTCTTCTAGCTAAATCTTTCGGCTTAAGGGTTGCATAGAGAATTGGGTCATAAGCCATTAGAATTTCTCTTTCCGAATATAATCTGGAATCTCTAACTCAAACCTATTGTTAGCCAGCAGTTTATTGAATTCAGAAGTTTTGCTATACCTATCTCCTTTAATTCTAGTAATAGCATTACTTTGAATCAATCTAGCAAATAAAGTAGTGCCAACGTAGAAATCACCGCATAAATCTTGCACAAATCTTCCACTAATTTCATCAATCTCACTGAGTTTAAGTGTAATATTCGCAGCATTATTTATGCCCTTTATATAGGCAAGCAATCCATCCTTATCCCTAAGCATAGAACTACACCTAACGGCCTTGCTTTTTTCATCTAGTCTAGCACCAGAAGAACTATAGATTCGAGTAAGAAATTTCGCGATTAACTCAACGTGGCATTTTCTTACAAACAATACACCATCTATATAAGAGTGCGTTCTAGCTGCTAATGCTGCTGATAACTTGGCAAGCTTCAAATGTGATGTGTTGTTGTCAAGGATGGGAGTTCCATCACCAAATATACCAACCAAACTTCTAGAAGTTAGCAAGATATGCGCAATATCTTCAAACTCAATATCTTCACACTTCCAGGCCTTAAGTACTAATTTCATACTAAGATCGGCAGTATATTTATGCTCGACAACTGGTACGTTTAGAAGTGTCTTTGTTAGCGCATCTTGATCTATGTCACTCTTAGCCATTATTAATGTAGCATCAAATCTTCTTAAATCTTCATTCGTCCCAATAACACCTAATGCAGCCTCTATTCCATATGTATAAGAAGCGATTTCTCTGAATGGTGGTGGATTGGATATCGCAAGCAATCTAACGCGAGCTTTCCGAATTTTACTATCAATCTTTGTTATTTGAACATTTCCAGAGGACCTAACTTCAGTCATCGCTTGAAAAACTTTATGATTCATTCCTATTAGCTCTTCAAAAATAACTAATTTCTTATCATTCTTAGGATATACACCATAAACAGCAAAGTATTTATTTGGGCCTCTATCTAAACCTATGGTCAATCCTGGAAGAGTAGCGTTTTTACAATCAACACTTACGCCTAAACCATAATGTTTTTGTATATATTTGCTTGCTTCACTCTTGCCTTGCCCGGTATCGCCGATCACTAAGGCTTCAACCCAACCATTAACATTCTTATTATCACCCAACTTAAAGTTTAATATCGAATGGTATACTAGATCTATTAGTAAGTGATAATCGCGACGTTGATATATTTTAGTAATATTAGACTCAAAGTCAGCATAGATATCATCTAATTTAGCCTCAACACTTTCTACTGTCCAATTATTAGGAACAAAGATCTGTAATTCTTCTGAATCATCGGAAGAATATGAGTCCAGAGAATCCATCGTTGTTTCAAGTGATGAAATTAAAAAGGTTGATACCTGATTTTTCGGTGACGGGTAAAGGCGCCCCGTTATATTATAGGTTTGTTGTTCTATTAAAATGTTACTATTAACTACATATGCAGATCGCATACTCATAGCTTCAGATCTAGAAGTGGCATCTACTTGTTCGTCCAATCTAACTTCAACTAAAGAGGTGCTTTTCTTTACCTCAAAATTACACTGTCGACAATTTTGTGGAATTCTAAAATTTGTTTTGTATATTTTGCGATGCTCTTCAGTCTTTTCGCCGATTATAGCAAGTAAACACGGATGCTCTTCACTAATTTTCATTTCTGTCCCAATAATAGTAGTATCTAGTTGACTTGTCATGGCTTGTGAATTTACATCACAAATTGTGCAAAATTCTTCATTGCGATTACATTGAACTTCTACTAATACTGGTGCCAAGAAACTATTAGCATTTACTGAAGCTACAACTCCTTTAAACTTTAACTTTTTACCTACATTACTATGCGCATAAGCTTCGTGAAAAGTTGACTCCGTTGCTAATTCTTCTAATATCTCCCCACCCGGAACTAATATCCATTCTTTTGAATCTATTATTAACTTGTAAAGATCACCACCTAACCTAAGAAAATCATTCATATCCCCTTTTGGCAGCGATCCCACCATTTCCGGTGTAAAAATTACTTTATGTACTGCGCGTGCTACAGTTTGTAATATTCTGCACCTAATCTCTGAATACTTCTCGCCCGTTGCGTCAACATCGCAATTTATATAAACTAATTTATTAGCAAATCTATCATTGTATTCACTAGGCCATGAGTTTTCACCGCAAGTAGGTGCAATTGCACCAATATCATATTGATTTAATACAGCCGCGGCAGCGACAGCTTTTAGCTCGCCCCCGCACACTAAAATTGTGTCATATTCTAATTGCTCTATGGGGTATAATCGAGTTTTACTCCTATCCTTGCCAAGTAAATTAGTAAACTTACGCTCAGTTGCACCCGGCAAATATAACCTAATAGTTGCATACTCGCCTATATCATTAGGTATAGGTATACAAATTCTGTTCTCTTCGCCAAATGTCTTACTTCCTAATCGATACTTACGTATTAGTTCATCTGTGATACAGCGGTGGTGTAGGGCGTCTAAAAGCTGTTGATGCTGCCATATTCGTAGATGGTCAGCCTCGATGTCTGTCGGTGATATAGGGTTTTTACAATCTGTTTTATATCCAATCTTAGCATTTATTGTTTGTACTGGAGAATTAGTAATCTTAGATAGAAAAGATACTATTGTTGTACGCTTTTTACACGACCAACAATTAAAAGCACCTGTTTTTTGATGTATACATGCGCTTGGATTCACATCATTATGGAAGGGGCATAATACAGAAAATAGCTCAGGTTTTTTGGTATATTTGACGCCAAACGAGTTTAGTATGTCTTCGATATTCATGTATATCTTTCATGTGATGCCATATTTATTTACCTTTCTTTTAATTTTCTGGTCTTAGTGTTTCTTCTATAGCTTCAAACATGTAGCTCTCACAAAACAAAAAGAAAGAAAAAAGAAAGAACAGCCGGCATTTAGCCGGCTGTTCTTAGAAATAGAAGACTAGAATTTTGTTTCCTT
>Ga0315291_10010241_pt1 | contig 11470 bp, 13 predicted proteins | sample YL17G12_20_MG_FD_203070 | JGI IMG/M metagenome (GOLD analysis project Ga0315291, IMG submission 203070) | Sediment microbial communities from Yellowstone Lake, YNP, Wyoming, USA - YL17G12_20 | ecosystem: Environmental > Aquatic > Freshwater > Lake > Sediment | place: USA: Wyoming | collected...
ACTGCGTTCTTTTTCTTCCGCGATTTCAAATAATTTTGCGCGAAGCAGCTTCATCGCTTTGGCTCGGTTCTGGTGTTGGGAGCGCTCTTCCTGGCAGGCAACTACAATGCCGGATGGAAGATGAGTGATTCTGATCGCGGAGCTTACTTTATTGACATTCTGTCCGCCTGGACCGCCGGCTCGATAGGTGTCAACCCTTAGATCCTTTTCATCAATATGAACATCCACATCTTCCGCCTCGGGAAGAACAGCAACGGTCGCGGCAGAAGTATGTATTCTTCCGCCTGCTTCTGTTTTCGGCACCCTCTGCACCCTGTGCGTCCCGCCTTCAAATTTTAAAAGACTGTAAGCGCTCTTGCCGATTACCGAAAAAACGGCTTCTTTATACCCTCCAAGACCGGTAGGGCTGGAATCGATCATTTCTGTTTTAAAACCTTTTTTTTCCGCATATCTTAAATACATCCTTAAAAGATCCCCCGCAAAAAGAGCGGCCTCTTCGCCGCCGGTGCCGGCGCGCACCTCTATAATGATATTCTTTTCATCTAAATGATCTTTGGGAATGAGCAGGTATTCGAGCTTATCTTTTAACGATTGCTTTTTTCCTTCAAGATTTTTGATCTCAGCCCGAGCGAGCTCTATTAGTTCAGGGTCAGAAAGCATAGCCTGGGCATCTTTTATTCCGTTTTCCACTTTTTTATAGGCGCGGTAATTTGAGACCAGCTCTTCCAGATCTTTCATTTCCTTTGAAAATTTCTGGAATTTTTCGCGGTCTTCGATGATCTCGCTCTTTTGAAGCAGTTGTTCCAGCTCTAAATAGCGCTCTTCGATTTTTGCGAGCTTGTCTTCTAACATTTGAGGTTGTTACTTTTTTGGGGCCGCTTTTTTCTTTATGACTTTTTTTCCGCCGGAGGCGGATCCGCCTTTGGCGGACTTCTTGACTACTTTTGGTTTGATCTTGACGCCGGCGTATTTCTTCTTAAACTTCTGTATCCGTCCTTCAGTGTCTAATAACTTTTGTTTGCCGGTAAAAAGAGGATGGCAGGCCGAGCAGATATCAACACGTATGTTTTCTTTCGTAGAACCGATTTCATACTGCGCTCCGCAAGCGCAGGTGGCGATTGTTTTAAAATATTTCGGATGAATCTTTTCTTTCATGATGATCTTATTTTATCAAAATATTAAAAAAAGCGCAAGCGTTTTTTCCGATGTCACTTTTTCCGGCTATCCCCGGCCAGATATCTTCGCTCCTCCTCAAAGCTCGCCCGTTTAATGTCTTTTTCCTTGTATCTCCAGTGGGCGGCTTTGCCTCTTTCTGCCTGTTCGTGCATCTTACGCGACCTTAACTGGAAACTTATGGGGAAATTTCTCTTTTCTCTCTCGAAACTGACATGATAAGACCTGTAACCGTTCGTTTTTGGATTTGCTATATAGTTTCTGTCATCTCGTTCGGGGTTTGTTATCCATCCCTGCGCCACAAAGTAATCCTTTGCAATGGTTGCGATAAATATCCAGATCGGGTCTTTATTATCGGTTTCCCATTGTTTTATCTCTTCATCATCCATTTCTATTATAAATCTTATCTGATTTGCATCCCTTGTGATGTCTTCCCCTTTCTTTTTTTGTTCTTCATTGACCCATAGAGCGTAATGCCTTTTGATCCTTTTCTGGAAAGTATTTTTGATTCCATTCTTGATTAAATAGGAACTTATATCTTTGCAAAGCGCATCTAACATCTCAAGCATGTTCTTTTTATCTTTTTTTCCATTCAATTCCGCAAGTGTTCCTTCCCAGCGGTCGTATTCTTCAGGATAAGCGTGATGGAACGCGATTTCTTCCATATTATAAGCGAATTCCTCTTTTTTCAGCAGTTTCAGCAGGACCGAGGTAACGTAAAGAGCGTGCATAGCGATCCTTTTTGCCTTTGTTTTCCTTGCCGGATTAAAAAGAGTGATGTATTCATCAGCCGCTTTTAATAGATGAACATTAGGATTGTCTTCCGAAGCGATCAGACGATTCCTGCAGTCATTCCTTTCGCTCTGAGTATTGCCTGTCAGTTGCAATTCCTCACGACTTAAATTCTCTTTGCGTTTCAAAAGATCTACGATATGTTCATCAAAGAATGATGTTACGTTTTCCATTGGCACTTCGGTTAAAAGACCGGCGATCACAACATCCGGCTCGCAGCCCCATTTGGCGAGTAATCGGGCTACCTGGAGATTATGTGTGAGATTATCCTGAAAGGATCCTTCTCCTACCTCGATCAATCCCTTGACTATTAATACATTAAAAGCGTCGGCGAGTTTTTGTTTCGTGCCATTAGTAAAGTTTGTTGAAACGAGTTCGACCGTTTCCTTCCATATCTTCCCTACCAAATCTTCGGAATGGAAACTGGAAAGTAAAATGTCGCCGACCATATTTGGCGTTGAAAATGGCAAAGCGGCAGCGGATCTTGGAGCAACTTCTATAGGAGAAGATGTATCCTTTGGCCTCAATGGAGATTCTTTTAGGAGGTTTATTCTAACACCCATAACACCCATATATCCATTTCGATATTTCCCAGCAAAAATTTCAATAAATATATCGGGAACTGAGGTGAATCTTACCTTCGCGAAGTACAAGAGGCGGGTCAACAGAAACATCAACCACAGTTGAAGCCCTGCCCATTTTGCACCGTCCGCCGTCTAAAAGAAGGTCAGCTTCAATTTTTACCTCCTCAGGCGAGGTAGGATCGGGTTGGCCGGATATATTTGCCGATGATGCCACGATGGGCCCAACTTCTTTGATTAGTTTCAAGATTGTTGAATTTTTCGGCATTCTTAAACCAACCGTATTGCCGGAAGAAGTTATGATATCTGAGACCTTAGGCTTTTTTTTAAATATAAGGGTCAAAGGTCCCGGCCAATATTTTCTCATAACCTCTTTGGCTTTATTGCTTATTTCTGAAGCGAATTGATTAACTTGACTTATATCTGAAATCAATATTTGCAGAGGTTTACCATAAGGCCGTTTTTTTACTTCAAATATGCGTTTTACCGCACTCTCAGATGAAGCAAGCGCACCGATGCCGTAAACAGTTTCAGTCGGAAAAATGATAATGCCATCTTTTTTTAATATCTTAGCGGCTTCATTTAATGACTGCCGGCTGATTTTTAATTTTTGCATACATGTATTTTATCATGACTCGCCGTATTTATGATAAAATATCAAAGTGATGATTGTAGAGCTAGCTGGTGTAAAGGTTGATAATGTCACCATGGATCAGGCCTTAAAAAAGCTTGAGGAGTTCATTGCCGAGAGATGGCCGCACTTAATCGTCACCCCGAATCCGGAAATGATAGTTGCCGCGCAGGATGATGAGGAACTGCATAATATATTGGACAATGCGCATTTAAGATTACCCGACGGGATTTCTATGGTCGTAGTCTCAAATATCTTGCGATGTCCGCTTAAAGAAAGGATTGCCGGGATTGATTTTTTACTCAGGTCGGTTGAGCTTTCAGCCCTTAAAGGTTACAGAATATTTTTATTAGGTGGGGCTCCAGGGGTGGCGGAAGCGGCTGCCAGGGTATTAAAGTCAAAATATCCAAATCTTATTATTGCAGGAACGCAGCACGGATATTTCTCCGCCGGAGGCGGATCCGCCTTTGGCGGAAAAAGCAGTGAAGAACAAGAAATCGTAACCAAAATCCGCACATCAGCACCCGACATTCTTTTTGCCGGCCTGGGGATGGGGCGGCAGGAAAAGTGGCTCGCCCGGAATTTAGCCGATCTTAATGTGCCGGTAAGCGTTGGGGTGGGGGGTAGTTTCGATGTTATTTCCGGCATCAAACGGCGGGCGCCAAAGTGGATTCAAGGACTTTATATTGAATGGCTTTACCGTTTGATAACCGAACCTCAAAGGTGGAAGAGGCAGCTTGCCCTGCCAAAATTCCTTTGGCTGACTCTTGTAAAAAATGTTATAATTCGGTTTAAATGAGCGAGCAGGCAGTTTTAAAAATCGAGCTCCCTGAATATCAACTTTTGAAAAGCGGCAAGGTGCGGGAAGTTTATGACCTTGGCGACCGGCTTTTGATTGTAGCCACCGATCGTATATCTGCTTTTGATTATATAATGCCTAACGGTATTCCCGATAAAGGAAAGATTTTAACGCAAATATCGCTTTTCTGGTTCGATTTTACAAAGAAAATTGTTCCCAATCACGTGATCACATCAAATATAAATGACTATCCTTCAGATCTTAAAAAATATGGCCCGCTTTTGGAGAAGCGTTCCATAATAGGGAAAAAAGCAAAAGTTATCCCGGTAGAATGTGTGGTCAGAGGGTATCTTTCCGGCTCCGGCTTTGCGGAATATCAAAAGTCACAATCCATTTGCGGCATCAAACTTCCCTCCGGTCTTGTCGAATCCGATAAACTGCCTGAGCCAATTTTTACTCCGACTACAAAGGCGGAGGCGGGCCACGATTTAAACATAACTGAGAAAGAAGTAATTGATGCGGTAGGGGCGGAAACGGCGCGCTTTATTGAAGAAAAAACAATCGCCATTTATCGCGCGGCGGCTGAATACGCAGAAACAAAGGGCATTATCATTGCTGATACCAAGTTTGAATTTGGCATTTATGAAAACGGCATAATTTTAATTGATGAGATTTTAACGCCGGATTCATCCCGCTTTTGGCCAAAAGACAGCTATAAGCCGGGAGGAGGGCAGTTAAGTTTTGATAAACAATTCGTTAGAGATTACCTTGTTTCTATCAAATGGAATAAGGAGCCCCCGGCTCCTAAATTGCCGGAGAATGTGGTCCAAAAAACAAGAGAAAAGTATCTGGAAGCATATCGAAGGTTGACAGGAAAAGTGGACTTATAGGAGACATATGAAGAAGAAACGAAATAAAGTAAAGATCGGGAATATCATGATCGGCGGCGGCGCGCCCATCGCGGTGCAATCCATGACCAAAACCGATACATCAAATATTGATGCTACAGTTAAACAGATACGCAAACTAGAACAAGCCGGCTGTCAGATTGTAAGATGCGCTATACCCGATGAAAAAGCAGCTTATGCTTTGGGTGAGATTAAAAAACAAATAAACATTCCTCTCGTGGCAGATATTCATTTTAACCACCGTTTGGCGGTGATTGCAGCTGAGATGGGAGCGGATAAACTCCGCATCAATCCCGGGAATATTGGAGACATTGAGAAGATAAAAGTGGTTGTAGCGGCAGCCAAAGAAAGAAAAATACCGATAAGAATCGGGGTGAATTCCGGTTCCTTGGAAAAAAAATTAAAGAAAAAATACAATCACGTCACGGCGGAAGCTTTGGTTAAAAGCGCTTTAGGGAATATTAGAACGTTAGAAAAACTGGATTTTTTTGATATTGTTGTTTCGATCAAAGCAACTTCTGTTCCCATGACTATAGCTGCTTATCGAATGATCGCAAAAAAGGTTGATTATCCGCTGCATGTAGGCGTGACTGAATCCGGCATTCCAAAGATCGGGTTAGTGCGTTCATCAGTCGGTATAGGAGTTTTATTGGCTGAAGGAATCGGTGACACGATCCGCGTTTCTTTGACCGGTGATCCGACCGAAGAGGTTAGGGTGGGATTTGAAATATTAAAGTCCCTGGAGCTTGCCTATCACGGGATCACAATAATTTCCTGCCCAACTTGCGGACGATGCAAAATCAACCTTGAAGCGATCGCCTCCGAAATTGAAGAAAAAACCCGTCATATAAGACAGCCGTTAAGAGTCGCCATTATGGGTTGTGAGGTAAACGGCCCGGGGGAGGCGGCGGATGCTGATGTGGGGTTGGCCGGGGGCAACGGGGTGGGATTGATCTTCCGCGAGGGGGAAGTAGTGCGCAAAGTCCCTGAGGCCGAGATGATCGAGGCGCTTTTGGATGAGATCGAATCAATGGCAATTAGATAGGGGAGGAGCAAAATGATTGATCGTTACACGACGCCAAAAATGAAAGAGATCTGGTCGGAAGAGAATAAGTTCCGCAAATGGCTTGAGGTGGAGATCGCGGCCTGCGAGGCCTGGGCTAAGTTAAAAAAGATACCGCAAAGTTCGCTTATAAAAATTAAAAGCAAGGCAAATTTTGACATAAAACGGATAAATGAGATAGAAAAAACGGTTGACCATGATGTGATCGCTTTTTTAACGTCAGTCGCAGAAAAGGTCGGACCGGATTCACGGTTTATCCACATGGGGCTTACCTCCTCGGATGTGGTAGATACTGCCCTGTCGCTTCTGATGAGAGAAGCGGCGGATATAATCCTGGCGGATATTAAGGATTTGATAAAAGTCCTAAAGAAGATGGCCAAAGCTTATCGCAATGCCATAATGATGGGCAGAACTCACGGCGTGCATGCAGAGCCAATTACTTTCGGATTAAAAATGGCGCTTTATATGATGGAAATGCAGAGAAACCTCCAAAGAATGGAGAAGGCAAAATTTGTAATTTCGGTGGGAAAGATTTCCGGGGCGGTCGGTACTTATTCAAACATTGATCCGAAAGTTGAAGAATATACCTGCAAGTCTTTGGGATTGGATGCGTCCCCAATCTCGTCGCAAATTCTGCAGAGAGACAGGCATGCGGAATATCTGACTACTTTTTCCGTTATAGGCGGGACGCTTGAAAAAATAGCATTGGAGATCCGCGGCCTTCAGAAAACAGAAATAGGGGAGGTTGAGGAGCCGTTTAAAAAAGGGCAGAAAGGTTCTTCCGCCATGCCCCACAAGAAAAATCCCATTATCTCAGAGAGGATCTGCGGGCTAGCGAGGGTTTTGCGCGGCAACGCGCTGGTGGCGCTTGAAAATATCGCCTTATGGCAAAAGGGATATCTCCCATTCTTCAGCGGAGCGGATAATAGTTCCCGATTCCACCGCAATTCTTGATTATATGCTGCAGTCAATGACCAGGGTGGTTGATAATCTGGTGGTTAACACCGAAGCTATGAAGCGCAATATTGACAAAACGGGAGGTCTTATTTTCTCTCAACACCTTCTTCTGGCATTGGTTGACAAAGGGTTAAAGCGTGAAGACGCTTACCAGCTCGTACAGTCCGCGGCCATGCGCGCAAGGGGTTTGGGTAAAAATTTAAAAACCGTGGCCATGGAGGATCGAGAGATAACGAAAAGGTTATCGCTTAAGGAAATAGAAGAAGCATTTGATATCCGCTATTATTTGAGAAATGTTGATAAAATATTTGAACGGCTTGGTTTATGATTAAAAAGATCTTTTTCTCATTATTATTAATTTTGATTATTCCAAATAATTGCTTTGCTTTTAAAGTAGAAAATATTCCTCTAATATCTGATTTTCATATTGGGATTTCTACCGGCGTAGGCACAGGCATTAATATTGGCGCAAATGCCCTGCTTTCATATAGAAGATTAAAATTCGGGTTTGAGGTTGAACAATTAATGACGGATGTCAATTATAGCGCTACAATCAACGCCACCCGATTCGGCGGAGTAATTGGATATGTTTTGTCTGATGTTATAAGAGTTAATTACCATCTTGGTAATTTTAATTTCATGCCTTCCCGCCTTTTTCAATATCAGGATTCAACCGGTCAGACCTATAGAGTGAATGAAGCTACAAATTATAAAGGCCAGTATTGGGCGCTGTCGCTTGATTATTATGCCTGGGATTTTTTATTTTCTCCCAAATTCATAGTTAATGGCATATATAATCAGGGCATGGTAAGGGAAATCGATTTTAATATCGGCAAATCATTCTAGTTTAGTACCTCAAAAAAACCTTTCCGTAATCGCTTCATATTTTGCCTGTTCAAAACTGGTGTGGATAACTTCCGGATTACGCAATATTTACTGTTACAAAGCCAAATAATGAATACTAACCATCTGTTATGTACTTGACATAAGATATATTATACGACGTTGTAGCTGATGGGAAATTAATCGCCTTATTTTAATGGTTTTTTACTTTCCGCCTGAGATTCTTATTCCAAATGAGTAATTTCTTGCCGAATTAAAGACATCATCAGCCTGGAGCAAAAAGTCCATATAATTTGTTAGGGCATTATAGCTGGTGAATCTGAACTTAGGCACATTTGGCTTGGGATTATTAATATCATATATATCACCGGATAATACCCAAAGCGGGTTTAGATAAAGATCAAGACCGCCTCCCAGCCGCGAATTCATCATTCCAATTTTTATGCCTAATGAATCAGCAGCTTTTCTGGATATTAACAAATCCTGCAGGGCGAGGTCCCTTGTTGGACCCTCCCCTATCCCAATTCTTAAAAAATCTTTTTCAGTCTGCAATATATCAACATTACCTCTAACCTGATTGGCCGATGAGCCATAAAGTACATCGCCGCTTGGTTTTAAATTGATTTTGCCGAATGATTCAAAAAATTTGTTAGCGGAAGTCAGAGTCTGGTTGGTTTGCGCGATCGTCCCTTTAACATTTTCCTGGAATTTCGGATCGGTTGTGATCTGCATTATGCCTCTATTGGTAGAACGCAATTCCTGGGTCAATTTGTTCAGATTATCCGTTATTTGCTCGGTAGAAATAACTGCATCTTTAAACGCCTGCTGAAGTTTTGGATTTTCAACCAGTATCCTTACGGTTTCCAAAATTGCCTTTGTTTCAGTCAAATTTTTGGTGCCGATGTCGACAAAATCAACAAGACCTGCAGTGCTTATTCCCGGCAGAACTTCACCTTCGGAATACATAACCTCCATTGTTCCCGGCCGAATTTCAAGATATTTAAGTCCTACGATTCCGTCAAACCCGATCCTCAAATATGAATCTTTTGGAATCTTAAGCTCTCTTTTCACGGTGGCATATACTTTAATGTCTTTGGGACTTGGATCGGTGCGCATAACCTTGCCTACATTGAAACCTCTGTATCGGACTTCAGATCCAACGGTCAAACCTTCGATATTTGAGAAAGAGCCGATAATCTCAATCCCTTCGCGCATCAATAAAAGATTGCTTTTCCATGTGATCATAGCCGCTAAAGCGATAACCCCGATCAAGGTTAAAATACCGACTTTTGCTGCAGTTGATAAATTCATTTTTATCCCTTCCTTATTTTAATTATTGTCCGGCGGTAATAAATCTGTAAACCACCGGATTTTTTGACCTTTTAGTTTCTTCAACCGTTCCGCTTTCTATAAACTTTCCCTGATCCAGCATTATAATACGATGAGCGGTGCGAAAGACAGTGCTCAATTGATGAGTCACAATTATTGACGTAACTTTTAATCCTGCCGCCAGTTTATTAATTAAATTCTCAATTGTAGCAGAGGTGATGGGATCCAGTCCCGTTGTCGGCTCATCATATAAAATAATTTTTGGATCAAAAGCCAGAGCTCGGGCGATCGAGACCCTTTTTTGCATACCGCCTGAAAGCTCTGAGGACATAAGTTTTTCCTTACCGGTTAAGTCTACCATTTCCAGCTTTTTGGCGACTATTTCTTTGATCTTATTCTCGCTTAATCTGGTATGTTCTCTTAATGGGAAAGCTACATTCTCAAATACACTAAGCGAATCAAAAAGCGCGCTGGATTGAAAAACCATGCCGATTTTTTGCCTTAATTTTATCAATCCCGTATCAGATAGTTTTGACACATCCTGGCCATCTATAAATATTTGGCCAGAAGTCGTTTTATCAAGCCCAAGGATCAGCCGCAGGAGAGTCGATTTGCCGCAACCGCTCGGACCGATTATGGCCAGGGTTTCCCCTTCGGGAATATCAACTGAAACACCATCCAAAACCACAAGATTGCCAAAAACCTTTCTCAGATTAATAATTTTTATCATTTAAACAATAACACCGAAAGGAAATAATTGGTGATAAAAAGGGTGATCAAGGACGTGACAACCGAACTTGTTGTTGATTCGCCGACTCCCTTGGCTCCTCCCTTGGTCGCAAGCCCTTTGTAGCATGCGATGATCGAAATTATCATGCCGAAGATCAACGATTTAAAGATTCCGCCGTAAATGTCATTGAGCTTGAGCAGCTGCTGGGCGGAATTTAAATAATCGACCGCGTTTATTTTTACAAGATAAACGGAAACAAAATAGCCGCCCAAAAAGCATAAAACGTCGGCCAAAACAGTAAGCAGGGGAAGCATAAGCGTGCAGGCGATAAATCTCGGGATCACCAGATATTTAACCGGATTGCTGCCGAACGCGTTCAGGGCGTCTATCTGTTCGGTAACCTGCATCGTCCCAATTTCAGCGGCAATCGAGGCCGCAACACGGCTGGCAATAACCACTCCCGTAAGAGCTGGCGCCAGCTCTCTGGCCACCGCGATGCCCATGATCCCGCCAACATATTTGCTGGCTCCGAATTTCACGAATTCGGTCGCCACCTGCACGGCAAAGACCATTCCCACAAAAGTCGCGGAGGTCAAGGCAATGGGAAGCGAATCGACGCCAATTTTGACCATTTGTTCCAGAACCAATCGTATCTTCATTTTTCCGGTTAATATGAATTTAATCGTGTCAATGCCCAGCTGGGTTGTGCGCCCTATTTCTTCAATATAGGCAATGATCAGATGGCCTAAATTTTCGATCGATTCGAAAAGATTTTTAACCATTCTTCTGCACCTTCCGTATCGCCTTTGGGATGCAATCAATAATATCCGAGGCAATCATTCCATATTCTCCCCGATCCCCTGCCGCCATATCTCCGGCCAAGCCATGAATATAAACTCCGGCGCAGGCGGCCTGCAATGGATTTAGGCCTTGCGCGGCTAAGCCGGCTATGATACCGGTTAAAACATCCCCTGCCCCGGCAGATGCCATGCCCGGATTGCCAGTTTTATTTATATTAATTTTGCCGGTTTTGTCAGCTATTATAGTTTGGTGGCCTTTTAAAACTAAAATACATCCTAATGATTTAGCTGTTTCGCTGGCTATCTTCTCCCTATTTTTTAGGATTTCACCTGTTGATTTTGAAAGAAGTTTGCCGAGTTCTCCAGGATGCGGAGTTAAAATGAGATTTAATTTAAGATTTTTTAATGAATTAAGTTCGCCGACAAAGGCGATCAGTCCGTCAGCGTCCAACACTATTGGTTTTTCAAAACCTTCTTTACTTAAACCAAAGAGCAGATCATAAGCAGTTTTCCTGCGCGAACCAAGACCCGGCCCTAAAGCAAGTGAATCTGCACAAATTGCCGCTTCCTTGAAATCGGCTGCTTCATCGCCGCCGACAACAATGACTTCAGGTGTAGCTATATTTACAATATCTCTTGACGCTTTGGGAATGCCAAGATAAACAAGCCCCGCCCCTGCACGCAACGCGCCCCGGCTGGAAAGGATTGATGCGCCCAACATGCCCTCTGATCCGGCAAGGATAAATACCTTTCCGTAATCTCCCTTGTGAGATATCCTTTTCCTTTTGGGAAATAGATTTTCATTTATTTTCATTCAATATACCAGCGTCAGCCAATCGGAGTATTTTGGATTATCTCCATGGG
>Ga0315291_10010242_pt1 | contig 11470 bp, 8 predicted proteins | sample YL17G12_20_MG_FD_203070 | JGI IMG/M metagenome (GOLD analysis project Ga0315291, IMG submission 203070) | Sediment microbial communities from Yellowstone Lake, YNP, Wyoming, USA - YL17G12_20 | ecosystem: Environmental > Aquatic > Freshwater > Lake > Sediment | place: USA: Wyoming | collected...
TTGACCCTCAGATATCTAATGTCGTATACGGATGCACAGTTTGCGTGGTTCAGCCTGGTTTTCACGTGACTTGGCAACCTGGGCGATTTGTGCGGTGCGGCATTACTTTTCTGAGGATCAATAAACGTCTGAAAGTCGATAGCGGCCCCACACCGCTGTTTAGCGGCCGCCGGCATAGCGGCCCCACGTCGTTGTTTAGCGGCCGCCGGCACGGCGGCCCCACACCAAAGGAAAGCTGACGCGTGTCCACCGAGACCATCCGGCTGCTGAGTCCCGAAATCGTGCTGATCGCCACGGCCGTGTTGATCTACCTGGCCGGTGCGCTGGTCGATGCGCGGAACTGGTGGGCTTGTGCCGCGGCCGCCGGGATCGCTGCCGCGGCCATCATCCTCTGGTGTACCCCGCAGGCGCTGCCGACTGCCGGCGGACCGCTCACCGTGGACGCGCTGGCCTACTTCGGCCGCTGGCTGGCGCTGGCGATCGGCGGTCTGTTGCTGTTGTTGGCCTCCCGACCGCTGGACACCCCCGGCACGCCCGAATACGTCGGCTCGCTGCTCTTGGCCATCGTCGGACTGATGCTGGTCTGCGGCGCGGGGGACCTGGTGCTGTTGTTTGTGGGCTTGGAGCTGATCTCGATCCCCACCTACATCATGCTCTACCTGGGACGCCGCGATTCGATCTCCCAGGAGTCGGCGGTGAAGTATTTCTTCCTGAGCATCCTCGCCTCGGCGATGCTCTTGTACGGACTGAGTTTCCTCTACGGGACGAGCGGCTCGACCAACCTGGCGGCGATCGCTACGGCCTGGGCCGCCCGGGGAGGCACAGCGGCCGGACTGGCCACGCTCGGCAAGGTGGCCTTCGTGCTGATCTTGGCCGGCCTGGGTTTCAAGCTCACCGCCGTGCCTTTCCATTTCTATGCGCCCGACGTCTACCAGGGGACCACCTACCCGAACGCCGGGCTGCTCTCCGTGCTGCCCAAGGCCGCCGCCGTGGTGGCCCTGGTGAGGGTCGCCGTGGTGGCCATGCCCACGCCGCCGGACGCGGAACCCTATGCCTGGCGCGTGGTCTTGATCCTCTCGATGCTGACGATGACCGTCGGCAACGTGACGGCCCTCTGGCAGGAGAATCTCCGCCGGCTGCTGGCCTATTCCTCCGTGGCCCACGCGGGGTACATGCTCATCGCCCTGGCCGTCGGCCTGGTCCCCGTCGCCGCACAAGGCAGGTGGAACGGGCTGAGCGCGCTGCTGTTCTACCTCTGCGTGTATGCCGTGGCCACCATCGGCACGTTTGCGGCCCTGGAGTTCCTGGGCCACCGGGATCGCCAGATCGAGGCCGTCGAGGAGCTGGCCGGCCTGGGACGCACCCGCCCGCTGCTGGCCCTGGCCATCGCGGTGTTTATGTTCAGCCTGGCGGGCATTCCGCCGCTGGCCGGCTTTTGGGGAAAGCTGTTCGTCTTCGGCAGCGCCTTGAGCGTGGACGCGGGAAACTTGGCCGCCGGATCGCTCTGGCCCTGGTTCGTGGCCCTGGCGGTGGTCGGCGTGCTCAACGCCGCCGTGGCCGCGGCCTATTACCTGCGGATCGTGGCCGTGATGTACTTCCGCACCCCACTGGCGGTCCTCAGACCCCGAGGCGGCACCGGCGCCTGGCTGGCCCTGACGGCCTGCGCCGTGTTGACCCTGCTGCTGGGCATCCTTCCCGGCCCGTTGTACCGGCAGTCGGACGGTGCCAGGCCCGTTACGGGGGCCGGTTCGCCCCGGCAACAGCCAAGCGTTGCGGCAGCGCCGGCATCTGTAGGAGGCGACTCCAGTCGCCGATAAGCCGGCCGGTGGCAGGCCGATCGGCGTCTGGAGACGCCTCGTACAACCCGCCGATAAACCGGCCGGTAGCAGACCGAACGAGAGATGCCGCCACCCCAGTCTGCTTCGTTAACTCCCTTTGGGCGGCGGCTTAGGTTTTTGCCCAAGCGCCCATATACAGCTCACGGTGACACGCCTCTGCCACCCGGCGGGAAAGTAGTCCGCAGAAAACCTGCAAGAAACCTTGCCTCCTCCCCCACAGGCATGGCCCGACAGCGAATCAGTGCCGGTGAGTTGGCTAAGATGCTCAACTCCGCCACCCAGCCCGTCTACGTGCTGGACGACGAGTTGACCGTGGTCTTCTGCAACCGCGCCTGTTGCGACTGGCTGGGGCAGGGTGCCGAGGGGCTGATCGGGCAGCGGTGCGCCTACCACTCCAGCCCCGACCTGAGCGGGCCTGCGGCCGTGGCCGCCGGGCTGTGTCCGCCCCCAGCCGCCATGGCCGGCACGCAGTTGACCGCCCACGTCTCGTGTGCCGGTACCGACGGGCAGGTCCGCTGGCGCCGGGCAAGGTTCGTCCCGCTGGGCACCTGCCCGGAGGACCTGATCGGCCTGATCGCCCTTCTCGAAACGCAGGACCTCCCCGAACCCGACTCCGCTGGGCCCCCGCTCCGCTGCGACGAACCCCAGCCGACCGACCTGCACGAGCACGTCCGGCACTTCCGCCAACAGGCGGCCGCCCGCTATCGGGCCGATCGGCTGATCGGCAACAGTCCGGCCATTTGCCGCGTGCGGGCCCAGATCGAGCTGGCCGTCGGCAGCCGGGCCAGCGTGCTCCTGGTCGGACCGCCCGGCAGCGGGCGCCAGCACGTGGCCGCGGCCGTCCATTACGGCAACGACCCCCAGTCGGCCGGCTCGCTGATCCCGCTGGCCTGCTCGGTGTTGGGAGCCGACTTGATCCATTCCACCGTGCTGGCCTTGGCCGCGAAGGATCCGCTCGGCGAGCGGTCCAGCCGCAGCACGCTGCTGCTGAACCAGGCCGATCAGCTCCCGCCGGCCGTACAGGCGGAACTGGCCGAGGTGCTGGCCCGAAGGTCGTTCAAACTCAGGCTGATCGCCACGGCCGCCCAGCCGCTGGAGCAGCTTGCCGTGGCAGGGACTTACCGAGCGGACTTGGCCGCGCTGTTGAGCACGATCACCATCGAGCTGCCGCCGCTTGCCCGGCGCCGCGAGGATTTGCCCCTGTTGGCCCAACTGTTCCTGGAGGACGCCAACGCCCGCGGCGGCAAGCAGCTTGGCGGCTTCACGCCCGAGGCCCTGGATAAGTTGGACGCCTATCCCTGGCCTGGCAATCTCGACGAGCTGGCCCAGGTCGTCGCGCAGGCGCACCAGCAGGCCGAAGGCCCCCAGATCGGCCCGCGCGATCTGCCGGAGCGGATTCGCCTGGCGGCCGCAGTCGCGGCCCATCCACCCCGGGCCGAGGAGACGATCGAACTAGACGAGTTCCTGGGCCGCGTGGAGCGGGAGTTGATCGGCCGTGCGCTGGCCCAGGCCAAGGGAAACAAGGCCCAGGCCGCCCGGCTGTTGGGCATGACCAGGCCCAGGCTCTATCGCCGCATGTTGCAATTGGGGTTGGAGGAGAATGGTGGTTCCTGAACATCGAACATCGAACATCGAACAAGGAACGTCGAAGTACGAAGGGGGCTCCCTACGCTGCATACTTCATACTTCGACGTTCCTTGTTCGATGTTCGATGTTCTGTTAGGGCAAGTGAGATGGACTGCGGATTCGTTCTTCTGCCCGCCGGTGCCGCCGCCGCCCGACTGATCGTCTGCGAGCCGTCGGGGCGTTGGGCCGTGGCGCTCCGAGGGCAGTTGTGCGCAACGGCCCCGCGGGTCTACGAAACCCGCAGCCTGGCCGACTGCTGGCAGATGCTGGCGGAGGCCCCGGCCAGCTTCGTCGTGGTGGAACTCACTGCCGGCAATGCCGTCGCGCTGTTACAGCGAATGGCGCGGCTTCAGCGCGACTTCCCGTTGGCCCGGGTGGCAGTGGTGGCCGAGCGGTCGCTGGCCGACTACGAGTGGCTGCTGCGGGAGGCTGGGGCGGCCCATTTCCTCTGTTCACCTCGGCAGTGCGGCCCGCTGGCCGATCTGGCCCTTGGCCACCTGGCCCAAGCCCCTCCACCGCCGCGAAGTCTCACCGAGCAGACCTGGGCCGGTTTGCCCTGGGCCAGGCAGAGTTAAGCGGCGTTTCTTGCCAACACCCGACGTTGGATCCCAGTGTGCCACTGCTTCGCAGAAGCAGTGCGGGGAGGGGCGGAACACATCATCACTGCTTGCCTTACGTCAAGCAGTGGCACACTGTGGTGAGATCCCTCACGACCACGGCCGGCGGCCGGTGTAGGCTTGCAGGGTGGCGTAGCTGGCGTAGGCCAGATAGCCAAATAGCGCCGGCACCCAGAGCATCCCCAAATCGAATTGGCCGCCGGCGGCCTGGATGGATCGGACTAGGACGAGAACTGCCACGGCACCTCCGGTGAAAGTCGACAGCAGCAACGACTGGCGGATTCCCTCCCGCGGATTGGCCACCAGGAGGATCTCCCTGGCGATCTGCCCACCGTCGAGCGGATAGACCGGCAACAGGTTGACCATCCCCCAGATGATGCTGATGAAGAGCACGTACCAAAGAAAGTAGTCCAGGTAGAGGGAGCCGACTTGATCCATGCGGATCAGCACGCCGTAGGTGCCTCCCAGGGCGAGCTGGACCCTGTAGCCGGCCAACAGGATTGCACCGATCAGGATGCCCGCCAACACAAACCCCGCCCCAGGCCCGGCGGCCGAGATCAAGATCTGCCGTAGCGGCCCCGATCCTCTGGAATTGTACGTGCCGGCCGTGTCGCAGGAGGCCAGCCCTCCCAGCCCGTAGAGCGTGATCCACGGACGAAACCCGTATGCACGCATGATCGTCGCGTGTCCCAGCTCGTGGATCAGGATCGCCAGAAAGCACGCGGCGACCCGGACCAGAATCTCGGCCAGTTCAGTGTTGATCGGGCCCAGCAGTACGCCGACTACCCAGAAAAACGGGTGCACGCGGACCGGGATCCCGAACAGCGAGAAGTTCAGATCGACTTGGGTTCGTTCCGGTTCGCCCAGCAGCACCGCTCGGTCTCCTGTCCGTTTTGCATCGGTTGGGGAAGCGGAGTATGCCCCACAAGCGACTTGCATTGTAGCACAAAGCCACACGGCCGTGAGGGGGGGCCTCGGCCACCTGCCGTTTAGCGGCCGGGCCTGCCCGGCGCTGCGCCTGGAGGCCCATTCGCCCTGCCGCGGGAGCGCCGGGCGAGCCCGGCCGCTAAACGCGCCCCGGCAACGTCTTGGCTTCCGTGACGGGGATGAAATGCGGCCGGGGGATCGGCGCCGGCCGCCCGGCGAGGATGTTCAGGATGTACTCGGCCGCCCGGCGCGACGCCCCGCCGGCGGCCACCTTGGCCTTCAGCCTGGCCAGTTCGGCAACCTTATCTTCGCGCTTCGCCCTGTCCACAAGCCATTCGACGATGTGTGCCGCAATTCGGACCGACTTGTCTTCGCAGGTCAAATACTCTGGGAAGAGCACCTTCTCAGCGTCTTCCTGGGCGGGATCAAACGGCGCGAGGTCTTTTGGAAACACCTCCTCGGTCGAGAGCAAGTTGACCAGCGTGATGTACTTCACCTTGCGGAAGAACCCCTGCACGAAGTACGCCGTCCGGCCGATCCAGTACAAGATCACCGTGGGCGTGGTGTGGTAGAGCAGTTCCAGCGAAACGGAGCCGGAAACCGCCATGCAGCAATCGGCCAGGCTGATCAACTCGGGCGTCTTGCCCACGAACACCTCGATCGGCAGCCCGGGTACCGCGCGGTGGGCGGGTATGGCATCGGCAGATACCCCCCACCGCCGGGTGGCGGCCACCTCGCGCCGGGCCAGTTCGGCCTGCTGCGGCTTGAAGGCCGCCACGGCAAACCGCGCCTGCGGCACCTGCTCTCGAATCCGGGCCGCCGCCTTGAGAAACCACCTCAAATTGTTCGTGACCTCCTGGGTCCGCGAGCCGGGCAGGATCGCCACCAGCGGGCCCTCCCGGCGGCCGTGCTCTTCCAGGAACTTTTGGTCGTACTCGTGCCGGCGGACCTCGTCGAAAAACGGATGGCCCACGAAGGTCGCGTTGCACCCCTGCTGGCGGAACCACTCCTGCTCGAAGGGCAGACCGCAGAGGACATGATCCACGAAACGCCGCATCTTACGGACCCGCCACCTGGCCCAGGCCCAAATCTGCGGCGGTGCGTAGTAGAACACCGGAATCCCGTGGGCCTTCGCCCGCCGGGCGATCCACCAGTTGAAGCCCGGATAGTCGACCAGCACCACCGCGTCGGGCCGATGGTGGCGGAAGTAGCGGTCGGCGCGGCTCGCCAGCCCCCAGAACTTGTGCAGGTTGAGCAACACCCGGGCAAACCACATCACCGCCAGTGCCGTCAGGTCGGCGTGCAGGCAGCACCCGGCTTTGGCCATCTCTGGCCCCCCGTAGCCGACCGCCCGCAGACCGGCGCAGCGGTTCCGCAACTGCCGGATGAGGTTAGCCCCGTGCAGGTCTCCGCTGGGTTCGCCCGCAGAAAAGAAAATCGTCAACGGTTTGGATGACGCCATTGGGGCTCTGGACCGTTGCAGCCGATACACTGGAGGGGGCGGCGCCGGCCGCCTCAATTCCTGTAGGAGGCGACTCCAGTCGCCGATCTTGTAGGAGGCAAAGCGGCCGTCCAACAATTACTCCCCTCTCCCGCGTGCGGAAGAGGGGCAGGGGGTGAGGGCAGCGGCCGGCGAAAACGCGAAGTTGTTTTTGGACAGCCGCAGAGTATCGCAGATCGGCCGGCCTGCCGGAAGTCCAGTTTCCCTCGACTGCCCAGTTTAGCCGCCGGGCCTGCTACCGCTTGGCGGCCGAAGGCCGTAAACGGCCTTGCTGCGGGACGCCACGAAACGCCAAATCTCCCGCGGCCCACCTGCGCGTTGTCGATCTGCAAACGGTGTCCCGCACCCACCGCTCCCGCCGCAAACGCTGGCCTCCAACGCCGTGGCGTGGTATCATAATAGTTTGCCCAAATAGCCAAACACCCGCTCGGGGAAGAGTATGGGTGCCGCGGGACAGATTTCGCTGCGGGGGGTCGAGGTCCACAACCTCAAGGCCATCGACCTGGACCTGCCGCACCGGAAACTGATCGTGCTCTGCGGCGTCAGCGGCAGCGGCAAGAGCAGCCTGGCGCTGGATACCCTCTACGCCGAGGGGCAGCGGCGGTACATCGAGAGTTTCTCCGCCTACACCCGGCAGTTCCTCCAGCGGCTGGAAAGACCGGACGCCGACCGGATCGACGGTATCCCGCCAGCCATCGCGGTGACCGGCAAGAACATGGGCCGATCGAGCCGCTCGACGGTGGGCACGGCCACCGAGCTTGCCGACTACCTGCGGCTGCTATTCGCCAAGATCGGCCGCGTCTTCTGCCGGCAGTGCGGTCAAGAGGTCCGCTGCGACAGCCCGCAGAGCGTCGCCGAGCTCCTCGCGGCCCTGCCGGCGGGCACCCGGTACATGATCACCTTCCGCTTGGAAGCGGCGGACCGAAACGGCCTGGCTGAAGTGGCCGCCGGGCTGAAGGAGGAGGGTTTCGTGCGGGTGATTGCCCAAGGGCAGATGCTCAACCTGGCCGATTTGGGAGGCGACTCCGTCGGCGACAGTGCACGAGCAATTCCCAGCTCATCGGCGACAGAGTCGCCTCCTACAGTCTTTCCGACAGAGTCGCCTCCTACAGTCTCGGCGACAGAGTCGCCTCCTACAATCTCGCCCGGTAACACAACGGCCAGTAACGGGCTGTACGTGGTGGTGGACCGGCTGGCGGCGGGGACCATGGCCGCCAGCCGCATCCGCGATTCGCTGGAGACCGCCTTCGCCAAGGGGCAGGGGAAGTGCTACGCCTTCGTTGCCGACGGCAGCGTGCCCTCACCCCAGCCTTCTCCCGGAGGGAGCGGGAGTCTTGGTTCGACGCCCTCACCCCAGCCCTCTCCCGGAGGGAGAGGGAGCACTTGTTCGATTGACGGCCAGTCGTGGCGCCGGGTCGGCTTCAGTACCGAGCTGGCTTGCGAGGACTGCGGCGTGGCGTACGCCGTGCCCGAGCCGCGGCTGTATAGCTTCAACAGCCCGCTGGGTGCGTGCCCCGAGTGCGAGGGCTTCGGCAACGTGATCGGGATCGACATGGAGCTGGTGGTGCCCGACCGGCGGAAGCCGCTCGCCGAGGGGGCCGTCGCCCCTTGGAACAGCCCGGCCTATGCGCACGAACTCCAGGAGCTGCTGTCGCTGGCCGAGGACTACGATCTGCCGGTGGACGTGCCGTTTTCGGAGCTGACTGAGCGGCACCTGGGGTTGATCACCCACGGGGTGCCGGAGCGGGACTTCGGCGGCCTGGAGGGTTTCTTTGCCTGGCTGGAGCGGCGGAAGTACAAGATGCACGTCCGCGTGTTCCTAAGCCGCTGGCGGAGCTATCGGCCGTGTCCGCGGTGTGGCGGGACCCGGCTGCGGGAGGAGTCGCTGGCCACGCGGATCGGCGGCCTGAACATCGCCCAGGTTGCCGCCATGAAGGTCCGCGACGCCGCCAGGTTCTTCCACGAGTTGCGACTCTCCGATTGGGAGGGCCAGGTGGGCCGGATGATGCTCGAACAGGTCCAGAACCGGTTGGCGTACCTTCAGTCCGTGGGGCTGGGGTATCTGACACTGGACCGCACCGTGCGGACGCTCAGCGGCGGGGAGTCGCGGCGGGTGGCCCTGACCTCCGCGCTGGGCTCCAGCCTGGTGAACATGCTGTACGTGCTGGACGAGCCCTCCATCGGCCTGCATCCCCGCGACATCGGCCGATTGATCGAGGCCGTCAAGGCGCTGCGCGACCGCGCCAATACGGTAGTGGTCGTCGAGCACGAAGAGGCGATGATCCGCGCGGCCGACCAGGCGATCGAGATCGGGCCCGGGGCCGGCCAACGCGGCGGCCGCATCGTCTTCCAGGGCACGCCCGCCGAGATGGAGCAATCGCCGCAGAGCCTCACGGGCGACTACCTGGCCCGCCGCCGCGGCATTGGTCTTCCCGGCCGCCGCCGGCCGCCCAACCACGGTTGGATCCGGCTGGCCGGCGCCCGGGGGAACAATCTGAAGAACGTCACCGTCGAATTCCCGCTGGGCGTGCTCTGCCTGGTGACCGGCGTGAGTGGTTCGGGCAAGAGCACGCTGGTGCAGGACACGCTCTATCCGGCCCTTTGCCGCCGGCTTCGCAAGGACGCCCCCAAGCCCTACGAGCACGACGACGTCTACGGCGACGGGCAGATCGACGAGGTGCTGATGGTCGATCAGAGCCCGATCGGCCGCTCGCCGCGGAGTAACCCGGTCACCTACCTGAAGGCCTTCGACGAGATCCGCGCCGTGTTCGCCGAGACGGTCGAGGCCCGCACGCGCGGCTACACGGCGGGCCATTTCAGCTTCAACGTCGACGGCGGCCGCTGCGCCGCCTGCCAGGGGGACGGCTACATCCAGATCGACATGCAGTTCCTGGCCGACGTCTACATGCGCTGCGGGCAGTGCAACGGCACCCGCTACCGCGACGAGATCCTCCAGGTGACCTACCGCGGCCGGAGCATCGCCGAGGTGCTGGAGATGACCGTTCGGGAGGCGTTTACGTTCTTCCGCGGCCGGCCCAAGGTCCAGGCCCGGCTCAAACGGCTGATCGACGTGGGGCTGGACTACGTTCGCCTGGGGCAGCCGGCCAACACCCTCTCCGGCGGCGAGGCCCAGCGGCTGAAACTGGCCGGGTACATGTCCAGTGCCCGGCGGGGCCGCTGCCTGTTCATCCTCGACGAACCGACCACCGGGCTGCACTTTTCCGACATCGTGCAGTTGCTGGACTGCTTCGACGCCCTGCTGGCGGTGGGCCATTCGCTGATCGTGGTGGAACACAACCTCCAGATGATGAAGGCCGCCGACTACATCATCGACCTGGGGCCTGGTGCTGCAGACGAAGGGGGGGAGGTCGTCGTCAAGGGGACCCCCGAGATGGTGGCCAACTGCCCGAACTCCGTCAGCGGCCGCTACTTGACCACCGTGCTGGGCGAGGGTTTCCAGGAGACCGCGTGAGCCGGATCGAAGGCCCCTTCCGCCTTTCCGGTCTTCGGCCTTTCCTTTGAATCGACCTTGCAGGGAACCGAGCTTCCGGTTATCTTCCCCCCCACTCTTCACCGAATCATCGTGGCAGAGACAGGTAGATTCCGCCAGCTTCCACTTTCGGGCCGCGATCGGCTGACGACAACTGCGCTGGCAGTGGGCCTGCTGGTCCTGCTGGCTGCGGCAGCGCTGCTGAAACCGGACCCGCGGGGACTGGGGACACACCAGCAGTTCGGCCTGCCGCCGTGCACGTTCAGGTTCCTATTCGGCCGGCCCTGCCCGACCTGTGGGATGACGACTGCCTGGGCTCACCTGGTGCGAGGACAACTGATCGCTGCGCTGCGGGCCAACGTGGGCGGGACGCTGCTGGCGGCGCTGGCCGTGGTGAGCGCGCCCTGGCTGGCGATCTCGGCGGCACGCGGACGATGGCTCCTTTGGGCCCCCCGGAGCATCGTGGTGGCCTGGGTGGGATCGGCGATCCTCCTGGTAACGCTCATCGATTGGGTCATTCGGCTGGCAGCCGAATAGCCCGTCGCTACTGCGCAATACGTCGAAACTGCAAGTCACATCGAAAACGGGGAAGTACGATGGATCGTCCCTCTCTACGGTACGGATACCTGGCAATCGTGCTGGCGTTGGCCGCCGGCGGACTGGGGCAAAGCGGCTGCCGCAACGCCCTGGCCACGGCGATGTGGCTCACCAGGGGCACCGACGTGCCCGCCGAATACGCGGGTCTGCGGGGGAAGAAAGTGGTGGTCGTTTGCCGCCCCTTGGCCGATCTGAAGTACCGCGACACGAGTGTGGCCAAGGATCTCGCCCGGCAATTGAGCGTGCTGCTCCAGCAGAAGGTTCCCAGGATCAAGATCGTCGATCAGCGGAAGGTGGCGCAGTGGATCGACGAGAACACGTGGGACGAGTACACCGAGATCGGCGAAGCCCTGGACGCCGAGATGGTCGTGGGAGTCGATCTGCAGAATTTCAGCATCTACCAGGGCCAGACGCTTTACCAGGGCAAGGCGACCGTCGCTTTGAAGGTCTACGACTGCAAAGAGGGCAGCCAGCCGGTCTTCGAGAAGGACCTGCCGCAGGCCGTCTACCCGCCCAACACGGGAATCCCCACTTCGGAGAAGCTCGAGGTGGAATTCCGCCGCGAGTTTGTGCGGGTGTTGGCGGACCAGATCGGCCGGCACTTCTACGCCCACGACGCCCACGACGATTATGCCCTGGACGCCACGGCGCTGGATTGAGTGCCGCGTGCGGGCATTCACTGCGGGCGAGGCGATACCCAGCCCCCTCCGGGGAGCTATTGATCCTCGGAAAAGGCATGCGACATGCCGTTTAGCGGCAATACCGTTGAATTAAGGGCGAACTTGGCGTCAACACAGTGGCACCGGCGTCTCGCCGGTGGCACGTAAGTGAACGCGTTGCCATGAGTTGTGCCACACCGGCGAGACGCCGGTGC
>Ga0315291_10010244_pt1 | contig 11469 bp, 8 predicted proteins | sample YL17G12_20_MG_FD_203070 | JGI IMG/M metagenome (GOLD analysis project Ga0315291, IMG submission 203070) | Sediment microbial communities from Yellowstone Lake, YNP, Wyoming, USA - YL17G12_20 | ecosystem: Environmental > Aquatic > Freshwater > Lake > Sediment | place: USA: Wyoming | collected...
GAGCTGACGACCCGAGCATGATTGCTTGCCCGCTCAGACTCCTCGAACGCTCGCCCTACTCCGCGAGTGTAAAAATCACGTCCACTTCCGTCACAACTTCCACCGGCTCGCCGTTGAGCAGTGTGGGCTGGTAGCGCCAGCGCTGCACTGCCTCCAGGGCAGACTTGACCAGGAGCGGGTGGCCGCTCATGACCTTCAAGTCTTGGATTGTCCCGTCCCTGCTGATGATGGCCTCCAACCGCACCGTTCCCTGAATGCGCGCCATCTTGGCGAGGGGGGGGTACTCCGGCTTGGGTTGGAAAATGAGTTTTGCAGACTCCACCTGACCGCCGACGCGGATGCGTTTGGGTGTCGTCGTCTTGGGCGGGGGGGGAGGAGGAGGAGCCGCGGCGGCACTGCCAATAATGCTGCCCAGCACTCCACCCAGCGTTCCACCGGGCATGCCGCCCGGGACTCCGCCCACCACACCCATGGCCCCCGTTTGAATGTGCTCGGGCTCGTCCTTGATCTGGGCGATCGTCTTAGGAATAACGGTGGGAGCCCGCATGATGTCTTCCGCGGTCACCCGCCGGATCACTTTCACCAGCGCCGCAGCGACCGGAGGTGGTGGAGGCGGCGGGGGCGGCGGTGGGGCCACCAGGAAGGTCATCAACTGCGCCTTGGGGAGCGCTTCCGTGTAAATCAGGGGCACCAGGATGGTGCCACCCACTATCAGACACTCGATGATGTATGCAATCGGGATGGTCGCTCGCTTCCAGTTGTCCGTCTTGGCCGCGGAATACACTAGATAGAAGAGAAATCCCACCACGTTCAGCAGAAACGTCACGACCATCCACGGCCATGTGCTGAGACCCAAATGGCGCGAGTCGGCGTAGACGTAGCACAGGAAGAGCGCCGTGAAAAACAGTGGAAGAGCCCCGAGAATAATCGACTGCGTGATGAGCACCTTTGTTTCGGGGGGAACAAAGAGCACGGGTAAGCCAAAGAACACGGCGAGAAAGCCCACCACCCCCGCGCCGAAGCAAATAGCCCAATGCGTGCCCGTCAGAACCGGTGCGCGTGACGGCGAGGAATCCAGCAAACTCTCGTCAAACATGGATTCTACCTCCTACGTCGGCTTGCCCTCTTCGGGCCCGCGAGCCCGGCAACGCTCGCACGAAGCTAGCGTCGAGCGTCTGCCGTTTCGCGTTCCAAGACTCGGGGCTTTTCGCCCATCCGGGTCTTGCCTACCCGCTGGTAAAAGAATACCAGAATTGGACTGGCAATCGCGATCGAAGAATACGTGCCAATAATTACCCCAATCACCAGGGTCAATGCAAATCCGTGGATGACTTCCCCGCCGAACAAATAGAGCGAGAGAACGGCAAGGAAGGTCAGCCCGGAAGTCAGGATCGTTCGGCTCAGCGTCTGGTTGATGCTACGATTCACGAGATCGAAAAAGTTCTCGCGCTTGTTAAGGCGCACATTCTCTCTGATTCGGTCGAAAACCACAATAGTGTCGTTCATCGAATAGCCCACCAGGGTGAGCAGCGCCGCAATGACCGTGAGCGAGATTTCTTTGTTCAGCAGCGAGAAAATCCCCATCGTTATGAGCACGTCGTGAAACGTGGCGATGACCGCCGCGACGCCGTAGATTAGCTCAAACCGAAACGAAATGTAAACCAGCATTGCGCCCAGCCCCGCCAGGGTGACGTAAAGCGCCTGCCGCCGCAGATCTGACCCCACCTTCGGCCCGACGATCTCCGTGTTCCGCACGGCATAGCTGGAAAGGTAGAAATCCTTGCCCAGCGTTTCCAGGACGGCAGGCGTTGCACCGGCAACGCTGCGCAATTCCCCGAGATCGCCAATCAGGCCGCTGCTTGGCGGACTGTTGCGGTAATTCACCAGCGCCTCGGCCAGCTCTCGATAGGCTTTCATTGCCTCGTCGGAACCTTTGGAAGCCAGGTGAAGCGGGTCGGCGACCACCAGGTGCTCAGCAACGGTCTGCGGGCTGGCATTGTTGAAGTCTACCTTCCCAGCCGGGCCGGCGCCAAAAAGGCCCTCCAGGGCCGTAACAATGGCTCGTTTGCCGGCGTCGAGGGCATTGCTGGAGGCCGTCGCGCCCAGATCCAGGCCGATGATGACCTCGTTCTCCTGGGCCCCGCCGAACCTCTGGATGGTTGCCTCCCCCAGGTTCTCTCGCCGGAGTTGACCCCGAATCGCGTCCAGGTCCGGTGCCTTCGTAAACTTCACGTAAACCAGCGTGCCGCCCCGGAAGTCGATCCCGTACGTGAGGCCCCGCCGCACGGCGATGGACACCATGCCAGCGACAAGAAGCACCAGGGTCAGGCCGATGAAGTACCACTTCTTGCCCATCCAGTCAATCTTTGGTTCGTGAAAAAACTCCATGGGCTAGACCAGTCCTTCGCCTTCACAATTGACACCGGAGAGTCTCCGGATGTTCCACAATTTTCTAGATGCTGAGCTCTGCACCCTTCTCCCGCCGAGTGAGAACGTAGTCGAAAATAACCCGCGACACAAAGACCGAAGTAAACAGGTTCGCCAACAGACCGATAGTCAGCGTTACAGCAAATCCTCGAATCGGACCAGTTCCGAAAGTGAAAAGAATGAGGGCCGAGACGATCGTCGTGACGTGGGTGTCAATGATGGTTAAAAAGGCGTGTTCAAAACCCCCCGATACGGCCGAACCAACCGTCTTCCCCATGCGTAATTCCTCCCGAATGCGTTCGAAGATCAGCACGTTTGAGTCCACACCCATGCCGACGGTCAAAATGACCCCCGCAATCCCCGGGAGCGTGAGGACAGCGCCGAAATACGCCAGGCCCGCAACCAGGATAAGCAGATTGAGTACCAGCGCCAAGTTGGCGTTGATGCCCGAACCCCGGTAATAGACCAGCATAAAGGCCATGACGGCCACCAAGCCAACGATGGACGCCACCACGCCGTGACGAATGGAATCGGCCCCGAGTGAGGGGCCCACGGTGCGCTCCTCAAGGTATTTGATCGAGGCCGGGAGCGCCCCGGAACGCAGCACCAGCGCCAGGTCCGACGCCTGCTGCTGTGTAAACGACCCGGTGATCCGCCCGTTGTCCGTAATTTGGCTTTGAATGACGGGCGCGGAAAAGACCCGGTTATCGAGAATGATAGCCAGTTGTTTGCCGATGTTTTGCCCTGTCACCCGGCCAAAGCGCACAGCCCCGTCGCGAGTCAGAGTGAAGTTGACGCTGGGCCGGCCGTTCTCGTCCGGCCGGGGTTGGGCGTCACGCAAGTCGCGCCCCGTGACCGCAGCAATCCGGTTGATCAGGTACCAAGCCTCTCCGCCCGAGGATTCGCTGCTCGACTCCCGCTTGCCCGGCAAGAGTTCGGTGTCCGGCGGGAGAACCCCCCCGTGAGCGGCCAGCGCAGCGTCCCGGGTTGCGTAAGGGCCGTCCTGGACGATCTTGAGCATCAGCATGGCGGTATTCTGGATGATGTCCTTCACGCGGCTCGGATCGTCCACGCCAGGAAGCTGAACGACGAGTTCGTAATCTCCCTGCCCGTACTCAGCGATCGTCGGCTCGGTCACGCCGAGCTGGTCGATGCGGTTGCGGATGGTGTTCATCGCCTGCAAGAGCGCCTGGTTCCGGATGCCGGCTGCTGCACTGGCCTTCAGCGCCACCTGCCGCGCCGTCGGGTCCCCGGTCACCCGGCTCCAGTCCCAATCCGGGAACTGCTCGCTCGCCAGGGACTGGATATCCGTGGATTTTTCCTGGGGAATGCCCTTGATGAGAATGTGCGTGCTGTCGCCCTTCTGAACGTCGGCGAAGGCGATGCTCTTGGCCCGCATCTCGTCCTGCAGGCGCTCGCGCGTCAGGTCATTCGTGATGTTGACGGCATCCTCAACCTGGACCTGCAGGACCAGGTGCGTCCCGCCTTTCAAATCCAGACCCAGGCGAATCCTTTCGCGGACGTTTTCCTTCATGCGCTGGAAATTCGTGGGGAAGCCGACAATCTCCTCTTCCCCGTGGGGATAGCAAATGACGCCGAGAAAGCAAAGCACGATCACCGCAGCGATGACGATGACTCGGATGCGAACTTTGGTATCCATAGCTTTTCAGACCTGGCCGATTTAGCCTGTTACTTCTTGCCTTTCCCTGCCGCCTCGGCTTTCGCGGCTTCTTTCCCCTCCGAAGTCGCCTCATCTCCCGCTGACTGGAGAGCGGTAATCGCCGAGCGCGCCACTTCCAGCTTTACCTGGCTGGCAACCTGCAACTGCACCACACTGGCGTCCTTGAAACCGACGATAGTCCCGTAGACTCCGCCGCTGGTCAGGACCCGGTCGCCGGTTTTGAGGTTGGTCAGCATATCCTGAGTCTTCCGCCGTTGGCGTTGCTGGGGCAGAATGAGAAGGAAGTAGAAAATACCGAAAATAAGCACGAAGGGGAGAAGCTGGGTCAGCCCCGCCCCCATGCCGGAGTCAGCCGCAATGACAGGAAAATGGACTAGCAAACGCGCGATCAAGGTCAGGCTTTAAGGATTCAGATAAAGAATGAGAGACCCCGCTCGATTGGGGCAGGATCAGTAGGGTCCGTCCGTTTAGCTTTCCAGGATCGGCTCAGGAATGATCTAGACCGGTTAAGGCCTCGCACGTACCCTAGAGCACAGCTTTCCAAATTCTCCAGAACGAATAGCCTGCCTAATTTTCCTCATAGTGTCAAGGTAAAAGTACAGGTTGTGATGGGTCGCCAGGATGCCCGCCAGCATCTCCCCCACCACGAACAGGTGGCGAAGGTAGCTCCGCGAATAGCGCCGGCAAACCGGGCAGCCGCAGGCGGGGTCCAGGGGTTGCTCGTCGCGGGCGTAACGCGCATTCTTGATGACCAGCTTCCCCTCCGAAGTGAAAACGCACCCATTCCGAGCATTGCGCGTGGGCATGACACAGTCGAACATGTCGATTCCGCACGCGACGCACTCAACCAAATCCTCCGGCGTCCCCACCCCCATCAAGTACCGCGGCCGATCTTCCGGCAGCAGGCTTGCGGTGAACTCCGCCACGTCGTAGGTTTCGCTCTTCGGCTCGCCAACGGAAAGACCTCCAATGGCATTCCCTTCAAAGCCGATTTCCACAACCTCCTCCGCGCTCTCGCGGCGGAGTTGTAAGTCCGTGCCACCTTGCACGATGCCGAAGAGAGAGGAAGTAGGAAGTGGGCAGTCGGAAGTCGGGACTGGGTGCTGGGTGCTGGGCGCTGGGGACTGGGGCGCCGCCGTCATTTGATCCTTTGACCCCGGCGCGTGTTCTTCTCGCGAATCCCGAGCCCCGAAATCCGAACCCCGGTCTCTTTCTTCTGACTTCCGACTTCTGACTCCTGGCTCCTGAATCCTGAATCCCGAATCCCGCCCTTCCGCTGCCCTACTTCCTACTTCCGACTTCCTACTTCCGCTTTTCAGTTCCTTATAGTGCTTCTTCGAACGCTCCGCCCATCGTCCCGTCAGCTTCACCGCCCGCTTGAGCGCCTCGTGGCTGGCCGGGTACTCGACGCACTCGTCGAGCGTCATAATGATGTCGGCGCCCAGCGCCATCTGGATTTCCACGGCCCGCTCGGGCGAGAGGAAATGCGACGACCCATCCAAATGAGATCGGAACCAGACACCGTCCTCGGTGACCCTGCCCAATGCTTTCAGGCTCATCACCTGGTAGCCGCCGCTGTCGGTCAGGATGGGGTGCGGCCAGCCCATGAAGCGGTGCAGCCCGCCGAGTTCCCGAACCACCTCGTGCCCGGGCCGCAGATAAAGATGGTAGGTGTTGGCCAAAAGCATCTCGACGCCCAGGCTCTCGAGCGCATCCTGCGTCATGCCCTTGACCGTGCCCGCCGTGCCCACGGGCATGAACACCGGCGTCTCGACCACGCCGTGCGCCGTGTGCAGCAAGCCCGCGCGCGCCCGCGTGCCGCCATCCCGAGCAGCGATCTCGAATCGCAATCCCATGGGTGATTGGAAGCCTAGAGGAAGACTCCCCGAGTTGGCAAGGAGAGACTGGAACGCGGCAGCGTGAGAGCCAATCCCGTGATAGGTCGTTCCCCTCAAAAGGGCGATCCACTCCCTTAGGGGCTCGGGGCGGCGAGGGACAAAATGTCCGACCGTCAGCCGTGCCCACCACCCGTTGCCCAGATTTAGGGTGTAGCGGCGATTTCACATCGTCATTTGTAGCGGCGGCCTCTGACCGCCGAGATGTCGGGCCGCCCCGTCGCGGCGATCCCGCAAGGCCGGGTCGCCACGTTTCTGACGCGAGCCCTTTGCCCGCTGGAGAGGGTGTCGTAGCCACCCGGCTCTCGTGCAGACGGCCCGATGGGCCGTCTCAGAAGTTCCGGCATAACATCTCTTCTACGTCGCGCTTCACGCGGCGCGCGGAGCTAAAGCTCTGCGCCAGCCCGGTGACCAATCACCTGGTGGTCGCAAAGTCGAAGTAAGCTCTTCGCGGACGGAACCGGCCAGCAATGCCGTGCCGCAGGTAGCCGCGGCACGGGGTGGGTGGGCTATTGTCGGTTCCAATGAAGCGGGGTTGGTTTGTGACTCTGCGGCTTGTTGCTTCCAGGATTAAGGAGCCGCAGTTCGTCCGCCGACGGGCTGCGCTGGCATCTACCTGTTGCGATACCGCGCAGCAGGCCGGCTGGCGCAGACCGTCGCTCTTGACGGTCTGCGATCTCGCGCAGCGAGTGGTTGGCAGCGCACGGACGCGGCTCCAAGTTACGTGTTGTAGAGGCGATCCCGCTAAGAGCGGGGTCACCAGTTGGCGGTACCGCTCAGAGCGGGACCGCCGCACCATTGCCGTGGCGGCAACCCACCAACTCTTTTCGGCAAATCGCAGACCCTAGAAACCAGGGGTCTGCGCCAGCCAGCCTGATCGGCGTATAGGGCGAGGGTATCGGTCGGTGTAACGGTAATACCTTTGCAAACGCTGTGCAACGAAAAAAGAAGTCAGGAGTTAGAAGGCGAGGGAACAGGGGACAGGGGGAAAGAAACGGTAAAGCTTCAGCCGCTCATAACGACCTCGCGGTCTGCGGGAACCGGTGGGGAGTCGAGGCGTCGCGCCACGATGCCGACCCCAAGCTTTTCGAGGGTTCCCTCGGGATGATTCAAAACTTCCGGAGGTATTCCCCGACCCTCATCGGTCACTTCCAGGGTGACTTTGCCGGAATCCTGAGAAAGGTGAATCCGGGCTCGCTTGCTTCCGGAATGGAGCAGCGTGTTCGTCAGGGTTTCCTGCACGATGCGAAATAGCGCGGTCTCCACTTCCGCGGGCAGCCGGCCGATATTTTCCGGCAAGTTCAGATCAATCTGCAGCCCGCCGCGCTGGGCGACCCCGTCGTCATACCAGCGAATGGCCGAGCCCAGCCCGACTTCGTCGAGCATGGGTGGGTGCAACAGGTAGGAGAGCGTGCGAACCTCGCGAACAATCTGCTCCGACAAGTTGAAACACTCGGAAAGAGCCTTGCGCGTTTTCGGCCCGAGGGCCGCGGCCTTCTGGCCGGTGCTGTCGTGCAATTCGCGCGCCAGGCGCCGCCGTTCCTCATCCTGCAACTTGAGGAGCCGCGCGGAAAGAAGACGCCGGGAGTGACCGCGTGATCGACATGGATTTCCGCCCCGTCCAGATCACCGATGAGCGGGTCGGGGATGTCCCTCGTGACCACGCGGATGCCGTAGAACCGCTCCACGTGCTCCTGCACCCTGGCAGCGTAGTCTGCAAACGCTATCGGCATCGCTTCCCATGGTATCCGTGTGACGTCCATTTTTCCTCGCTTATCGCCGGGAATAATGCCTCGGCCCGGGGGAGGCAGCGTGGCTGGCGCGGACTTTCAGGCCCGCAAACTTGTTTGGTAGCACCAGTTAATTTGGTTTGTGGGGTAAGCGTGGGTTCTTGAAAATGAATCAATCCTTCCCCAGTCCTCCGCCCCGAGCCTCCGTTTTCTTATGCGCCTCGTGCCTCAACATATGGGGTTGATTTGGGAATGGCCCCAACCGATAGTAGGGTGCGGGCGGAGGCAATGCGGCGACCTCGTCAATGTCTCTCAAAAGTTGAAAATGCAAGATTTAGCTATTGACTACGCAGCAGGTGTTGGCTATATTTCGCAAATCAATCGAGCGGTTCCTTCTGAGTCGCGTGGAGGCGCGGCGAAGCAGGGACAGCGCATCAGTGACTTACCTCTGGACCCATCGAAAAGCGCCAGGCGAAGGGTACTGCGTCCTGCACCTAGCGGGATCGCAGAGGGAGCAGTCGGCGGCAGTCTGTTGTTCGAGCCGCCGGGAGAGCGCCAACGATGGGGAATTGTCTCAACCAGTTGCCTACCACCCTCTGGTTGCCCACCCTTGCCTCCTTCCTGCTGCTCGTATTTGTTATTCAACGCCTGATGCACCACCGCGGTGAGCAGCGGCGAAGCGAAGCGCAACTTCTACACTTCACCGACCTGCACCTGCTGACCACCACCCTCTCCTCGGCTCCGGACCTGAAGCAGACGGTTGACCAGACGCTGGAGGGAATCCTGCAGGCGCTCGACCTGACGCAAGGCTTCGCCATCCTGCATCTTCCCGGCTCGGACGAGCTTAACTACACCACCGCGCGAGGCTTCTCCGCCCAGGCAGTGGAGCGCCTGGCCACGAGCCCGCTGCGCGATTATCTCGCCACCTCCGGGGAACGCTGGGGAACCCTGATGGTCTTTCCGGACTTGCTGCGGACCGACTTGATTACGGCCTGGCAGCGCGATCCGCTCTTTGGGGAGTTTCGAGCGCTTTTTGCCTCGGAAGGACCACGGACGCTGCTGGTGGTGGGCCTTCAAACCCGGGAGCGGTCCTACGGGGCGCTGGTGGTCGGGAGCCGGCAGGTGACGACGTTCCAGCCCGGAGAGCTTCGGCTGACACTCTCCATCGGCAACCAGATCTCCGTGGCCCTCGAGAACCGATCCTTGCAGAAGGCGGCGGAGCGCCAAGACGAGGAGCTGAGAATCCTCCATCGCGTGGGAGAAGCGCTGAGCGCCACGTTCGACCTGGAAATGCAGCACGAAATCCTGCAACGCGAGCTGAAAGGGCTGATCGGCGCGGGGAATTTCTCCCTGGTGTTCCAGGAGTCGCCCGACGGGCGCCCGGAGACCGCCTACGGATTGAACCAGGGCTCGCCGGAGACCGCGCGGAATCCCGCCAGCGCGGATGGCCCCTCCGAGTACGTCCTGCGCACGCGCACGCCGTTGCTGATCGCGAACGATTTCCTGGGCGCGACGCGGCGGCTGGGAATTTCGCCGATTGACCCGCGCATCATGGCCTGGGCGGGCGTTCCGATCCATTTCTCCGACGGGTCGATGGGCGTGCTGGCGGTTGCGGACTTCGAGCGCGAGGGCACGCTCAACGAGCGGCGCTTCGAGCTCCTCAAGATTCTGGCGGGTGAAGTGGCCGTGGCCATCGAGAATGCCCGGCTCTTCCAGCAGGAACAGCGGCGCGCGCGCCACCTGGCCCTGCTCAACGAATTGGCGCGCAAAGCTTCGGCGGTCCTCGACCCCAAGGAATTGCTCTCCGGCATCTGCCAGCAATTGCGCAGCACTTTCGGGTTCGACCTCACGCGGGTTGAGACCCTGGATAAGGAACTGGACGAACTGGTCGTGCAAGCGCAGGAAGGTTACGCGCCCGCTTTGCTGGGCCGCCGCGCCAAGCTGGGCGAGGGGCTGTCGGGTTTCGCCGCCGAAAGCGGTGAGCCGATCCTGGCCAACGACGTGGCGCGCGACGACCGCTACATTCCCTTCCACGCCGGAGTCCGCTCGTCATTGGCAATGCCACTGAAGTATCGCTCCGAAATTCTGGGCGTGCTGAGCATCGAGAACCTGCGTTCCAACAGCTTCTCCCAGCAGGATGTGCTGACGCTGCGGACGTTGGCCGACCAGCTTGCCATCGCCCTCAAGAACGCCCAAGCCTACCAGGTGGCGCAGGAGCAGGCCATCACCGACAGCCTGACGGGCTTGAAAACCCACCGCTACTTCATGGAAGCGCTGGACGTGGAGTGGCGCCGCTCGCCGCGTTCGGGCCAGCACTTCTCGCTCATCATGATGGATCTCGACGACTTCAAGCTGGTTAACGACCGGCACGGCCACCTGGAGGGCGACCGCGTGCTGGCCGCCGTGGGACGCGTGCTCGACGCGCGCTCGCGCCAGTCGAACGTCGTGGCGCATTACGGCGGCGATCAGTTTGCCGTCCTGATGCCCCAAGCCAGCCCCGAGCAGGCGGAAATTCTCGCCGAACGCTTGCGCTACGGACTCTCCGCCGACCCCTACCTGGCCAGCCGCGCCATCACCGCCAGCTTCGGCATCGCCACCTTCCCGGTGCACGGCGCGACGCCGGAGGAAATCGTGCGCGTCGCCGAGTCCGGGATGTATCTCGCCAAACACGAAAGGGGAAACAGCGTGCGGGTCGCTTCCGGTTCTTCCGAATCCCCCACCACCGACTGGAAACACCAGTTGCTGGAAGCCTACCTGGGCGTGGCGGTCAAGCGCATGTTCTCCACCGGCCCGGAAGTCTTCAACCAGTACCTGGCACGCTTCGAGGCGGCCACGCGCGACACCAACGGCGAAAATCCTTCGCTGATGGATACGGTCACCGCCCTGGCCTTCACCATCGACGCCAAGGACCATTACACCCAGGGCCATTCGCAGTCGGTCTCGCGCCTGGCGGCGCAACTCGCCCAGCAACTGGGACTATCGAGTGAAGAAATGGAGGACATCCGCCTGGCCGGCATCCTGCACGATATCGGCAAGATCGGCGTCCCAGAGAGCGTGCTCAACAAACCGTCTTGCCTGACCCCGGAGGAATACGAGCTCATCAAGAGCCATGCCATCCTCGGCGAAAAGATTTTGGAACCGCTCAAGGTGAAAGCCATCGAGCGCATCCGCAAGATGGTTCGCTCTCACCACGAGCGCGTTGACGGAAAAGGTTATCCGGACGGGTTGACGGGAGAAGATATCCCGCTCGGCGCGCGCATCATCACCATTGCGGATTGCTTTGACACCCTGGTCTCGGAGCGCTCTTACAAGCATGCCTGCCTGCTCGAAGAGGCCGTCGAGGAACTCCAGAAGGGTAAAGGCACACAGTTCGACTCAACATTGCTCGATGCCTTCTTGACTTCTCTGGCCGCCCACGGCGCGCCGCGGCGCGGCGCTGCCGCCTGGTCAGAAGCCAATTAGCCCTGGACTACGCCTGCTTTATTACCCTCCTGCCAGGGCAAGCCACCCTCTCCCAAAACGAGAGGGTGGCTTTTTTTGGGGCACCCTCAGCTTCCCGCTCCAATTGCCGTAGCCGATTGCCAAGGATATAATCCTCAGACGCAGGGAGTCGCACAACAGCCAGACTTTGTCTAAGGGGGGTGGATATGGCTATCACTTGTCCCGTTGATTTGGACACTCAGCGATTGCGCTTCGAAGTCTCGAGTATTTACTCGCGGGTCGTGGCCGAGCCCCA
>Ga0315291_10010245_pt1 | contig 11467 bp, 12 predicted proteins | sample YL17G12_20_MG_FD_203070 | JGI IMG/M metagenome (GOLD analysis project Ga0315291, IMG submission 203070) | Sediment microbial communities from Yellowstone Lake, YNP, Wyoming, USA - YL17G12_20 | ecosystem: Environmental > Aquatic > Freshwater > Lake > Sediment | place: USA: Wyoming | collected...
CTCTCCCCCTGGATGAGGATGTTGGTCCGGGTGGTGGCGACCGACCCGATCATCTTGAAGACCTCCCTCATCCGGGACGAATGGCCGACGAGATTGTCAATGGTGTATTCCTTTTGTTTCTCTTCCACGAGGTAGCTGACCTTCTCCTCCAGGGCGCGGACCTGGAAGGCCTTCTCGATGGTCAGGTCGAGCTCCAAAAAGTTCAGAGGCTTGACCAGGTATTCGAAGGCGCCCGACTTGATCGCCTCCACCGTCGTCTTCATATCGTCGTAGGCTGTCATGACCAGGAAGACCGCGTTCCGGGGTTCCTCCTTGATCCTCTTGAGGACGTCCAGCCCATCGGCATCCGGAAGACGGATGTCGAGCATGACCAAGTCAGGACAGATCTCTTTATACCGTTCGATCCCGGTCGCCCCGTTTTCCGCCAGGGACACCTCGTAGCCCTTCCTGGCCAGATGAGACACGAGCGTCCGGCCGACCAACTTGTCGTCTTCGATGATCAGGATGGATTTCATTTTCCCTCCTCACAGGGAAGAGTGACGACGAACGCGCTCCCTTTCCCCCGCTTCTTGGCAACCTTAATGAATCCGTTGTGCTGCTCGACGATCTTCCGCGCGTTGGCGAGGCCCAGGCCGATGCCGGAGGCCTTGGTCGTGAAGAAGGGCTCGAAGATCGTCTCCCAATCCTTCTCCGGGATGCCGCCGCCGTTGTCGGAGATCCTGACAAGGAATTTCCTGGCCCCGTCCTCCTGGGCCAGGACCAGGGAGATGCCGATCCTTCCCCCGTCCTCGACCGCCTCGAAGGCGTTACGGAGGATGTTCAGGAAAACCTGTCTCATCTTGTCCCCGTCCACATTGGCGGGCGGCAGGCCCGGGGCGTAAGCTTTCTCTACGGTCACCTTCTTTTGCTGGAAGCCATCCTTAAGTATCTTAAGGGACTCTTCGATGACCTGCTCGATGGGGAACCTTTCCCGCACCAGCTCTGAGGCCCGGGTGAAATTGAGGAGCTCCTTGATAAACTTCTCGATCTGGCCGACCCCCTCCTGGCACAGGCTGAGGTGTTCCCGTTCGAGCTCGTCAAGGTGCTCGCTTTCGGCAATCCGTTGGATGTTGAGCTTGACCGAGGTCAGCGGGTTCCGGATCTCGTGGGCGATGGTGGCGGCAAGCCTTCCGATCGAAGCCAGCTTTTCGGCCTGGACAAGCCTGCGGTTGGCGGCCTCCATGCACTCCCTGGCCTCTATAAGCCGGTCCGTCATTTCGTTGAAGCTCCGGGCAAGGTCCCCAACCTCGTCCCTGGACGCCAGCCGGATCCTGTGGCTGAAGTCGCCCCGGGAGATCCTGATCGTGCCCTCCACCAGCTCATGCAAGGGCATGGTGATCCTTTTCGCCAGGAACGCCGACCCCAGCATGCCGATCAGGAGGCCGCCGACCCCGATGGCGATCAGGACAAGCCGGGTCCTGCGGACGTCCGCCCGCATGTCCTCCAGGGACTGTCCGATCTTGATGGACGCCCACTTGGACGGCGACCCGGTCACAAAAACGGGAAGCTCGATCTCCAGAACGCTGAATGTCTTATTCCGGATCTTGACCTCTCTCGGCTGGATGAAAAAGCCGTCCGGCCTGACGTCCCCCTGGAGGCGGCTGCAGCAGATGATCTCATCGAGGCCTTCGACCAACCGGTTGGCCGCCCGCGGCTTTCCGCTCCGGTCATAAAAAACGATGTAAACGAGCTTGTCGTCCGCTTGGCTCTCAACGTTCCGCCGGAGCGTCTCCTCGTCCCAAAGGACCAGGGACCTCAAGTTCAGGTTGGCGATATATTGGGCGGTCAGGATCCCACGGTTCCGGGTCTCCTGGGAGATCGTCTGGACCTCCTTCCGTTGGATGACGAAAACGATGATGCCGACGAGGCAGATGAGGAGGATCGTGACCCAGAAAAGGATGCGGGTATAAAGTCTTATCTTCAATTTCACGATATCCGTCTCATTTATCCAGCCAAATGTCTCGGACGTCCAGGATAGAATTACCGAGCGGAGGCGCCTTCGCGCCCCGGACGAAAGGCTGCACGGCCAGGCGCCGCTTGATCCGGTAAAGCGGGACTGCCGGAACGTCCTCGAGGAGGATCCGTTCCATCTGCCTGAAAAGCCCGGTTCGTTTCTCCCAGCTCGCTTCGATCTCAGACGCCGCCAGCAGCCCGTCCAAGCCGGGATTCGAATAACCTAAATACATTTTATTCAGAAGCGATTGGGATTGGAACAGGGGAAAAATGATATTTTCCGCGTCCGGATAATCCATGAGCCATTCGATGACCACCAGGTGCGGCGCCGTCACGGACCTCAATTCTTCGAGTGACCTGTAATACTTCATGACCGCCTTGATTCCGAGGGCCTCGAGTTCGTCCCGGATCTCCTTGAAGAGCCGGTTGTTTGCCTCTCCCCTGGGGCGGGCAAAGTAGACTTGGAGCTCGGGGAAGCCCTGCCCGGCCGGGAACCCTGCCTCGGCGAGAAGCCTCCGAGCCTTCCCGAGGTCCGCGGCGCCGATCCCCTCCAGGGGGAAGAACCCCGGCAGGTCGGGCGGAATGTAATTGTCGATAACTCGGGGCACGGACTCCAGGGAAAAGGCGGCCTGGGCGATCTTCGACTTGTCGAGAGCGAGGGCCAAGGCCTGCCGGACGTTTTTCTTGTCAAGAGGCCCGATGTTGCATCTCATGCCCAGGAGAACGATGTCGAGGGAATCGTTCTCCAGGACCTGGTAGGGGGCCGATGCCAGATCATTCGACCGCAAGGGGACGATGTGGACTTGCCCTTCCATAAACTGGTCCTGGGTAAAAAAGGGGCTGTATTCCACGGCGTCCAGGTATGGGAGCTCGCCGAAATAGTCGTCGTTCCTTTCCAAGCGGATTCCGATGATATTGAGCCGGGTATCCCTCAGCCAGAAACCGAACTTAAAGGCCCCAGTCCCGGACGGTTTCCCGAAAAAGCCTTTCCCCTGGGACTGAACCAGCTCTTTGGGCAGGACCTTGCAGAAGGACATGCTCAGGAGGTAGAGGCCCGAAACATAGGGATCCGTCCAGTCGATCTCGAAGGTGTAGCGGTCGAGGGCTTTGAACCCCGCCACATCCGGGCTCCTCCCCTCCCGGAATTCTTCGGCGCCGACGACCTTGATGATGAAGTACTGGTAGTAAAGGAGACCGGTCTGTTTTTGGATTAGCCGTTCCAGGGAGAACTTAACATCGTCGGCCGTCAATTCTCGGCCATGATGGAATTTAACTCCCTTCCTGAGATAAAAAGTGAACTTTTTCCCGTTTTCCGAGATCACCCAGTATTCGGCCAGCGAAGGGATGATGTTGAAGTTCTTGTCCAATCGGACGAGGCCGTCGTAAAGCTGCTCGAGAAGGAAAAAGTAGGTCTCGACGGCGGGATCGAGCGAGGGCTGGAAGACATCGTTGAAGGGTTTGACCCGGAGCGTTCCGCCCAGCTTGGGTTTTCCCGGAGCGTTTTGTTGCAGGGGGACTTGGGGAAAGGCGATCGAAGCCAAAGTGAAGGCGACAAAGAGGAACGCGGCAACCTTGGAGCGAACGTGCATGAGCCTGCCTAAATCATACCCAAAAGCATAAATAAATGCATCAGGTCGAATAGAGAGCAATCTTCATGCCAAGATAGTCCAGGATATGGTCTGGCCTAAGACAGCGATCCTTGGGGAGAAGTGTAAACTTATTTTACACGGCCGTCTAACGCCGCGTTAAGCCGGCTGGAGACTTCGATGGCCGTCCGGAAGACGCGCATGAAGTTCCCGCCCCAGATCTTGGCGATGTCCTTTTCGGAATAGCCCCGTCGAATGAGTTCTTCGGTGACGTGGAACATGCCGCTGACGTCGTCACAACCGATGACCCCGCCTCCGCCGTCGAAATCCGTGCCGATCCCCACGTAGTCGACGCCGACGATCCTGGCCACATGGTCGATATGGTCGACGAGGTCCTTGACGTTGGCTTTTTCCTGGGGATATTTCTGCAAGACCGATTCGAATTCCTGGCGCGCCTTCGCCCGGGCGGCCTCGTCCTTCATCTCCCGGAAATTCCCGTATTTCGAATCGAGCTCCTTCATGGCCTGGTCCCTCTCCGGGTTCGGTCGCGGTTTCCTGACATAATTGGAGAGGAAGCAGATCTGGATGACGCCGTCGTTCGCCGCCAGCCCCCGAAGCATATTGTCGCTCAGGTTGCGCGGATTGTCGCAGATGGCCCGACAGCAGGAATGGGAGGCGATGACGGGAGCCCGGCCGGCCTTGACGACGTCGGCGAAGGACCGATCCGAAGCGTGAGAGACATCGACCAAGATGCCGAGTCTGTTGCACTCAAGAACGACCTGCCGCCCGAAATCGCTCAAGCCGCCATCCCGGGGGTCGTCGCGGTCAGTCGAACTGTCGCAGATGTCGTTGTCCCGGGAATGACAGAGGGTGAGGTAGCGGACGCCCCGGTCATAATAGGTTTTGAGGAGGGCGAGGTCCCTGCCGACCGGGTATCCGTTCTCCATGCCGATGAACGCGGCGCGGCGGCCTTCTTTCTTCAGCCGATACGCGTCCTCCGGAGAAAACGCGAGCCCGACGAGTCCCGGATAGTCCCGGCCCATCTTGTGGATGGCCTCCAGCCCGACGAGCGCCTCTTCCCTGGCAATGGCATTCCCCTCCGGGGTTCGGGGGCCCTGGCCCACGAAGACGGCAAAGAACTCGGCGTCCAGCCCGCCCTCGGCCATGCGGGGAAGGTCGATCTTGCCGCTCGCCCTGAGCGCGGGGTCGTGGCGGTCCCCGATGCTCCAGTCCTTCCTGAGCAGATTGAAGGCCGTGTCGCAGTGCGTGTCCACGGTCAGGACACGGCTGTGGATCTCCCGCGCCCGGGCTTCGACGCCCCTCTCATCGAGCTTCACCCGACATGAAGAAAGCACCGCGATCGATAACGTGATCGTGACGAATGCGACCGCTGTGTTCTTTATGTTCTTGAGGTTCCCGCGGACCATGTTCGCTCCTTCCGCGTTATGAAAAAGGGATTATAGCACAAACATTCCGATCGGTCAGGAAGTCCGTGCCTCTTTCAATTTGAATTCCTCCGGCGTTTAATATATCGTTACTCGAACAACCATGAGCCAGAAAAAGCCGGACTCCGCGACCACCTGCCTGATCAACCCCAAGGCGGCCAACGATAGGTGGATCAGAAGCCGAAAACTGCGCAAAACCATCGAAAGGAATCTCCCTGGCCGGTACTTCGACCTCCGCGGCGACCGGACGGACACAGTCCAGATGGCCAAAGAGTCCTGCAGCGACTCCCGGATGATCGTGGCCATCGGCGGGGACGGCACCATCGCCGACGTCCTCCAGGGCATCTTCGAATCCGGGCGCGAGAATGAGGTCGTCCTGGGCATCATCCCCTTCGGGAGCGGTAACGCTTTCCGCAAGACCTACGGCATCCCCAAGAACCCCAGGAAAGCGGTCGACGTCCTGACCAAAGGGACGGTCGTCAGGTCCGACATCATGGAGGTAGAAGGCCGGTATGCCGGCTTCGCCAGCGTCGGGGCCACGGCCGGGGTGACCCAGGAAAAGCTCCGGCACCCGGTCCAGGGCCTGCTCGGGCACATCCTCGCCACGTGGAAGATGTTCAAATTGCCCCTGGAAGAAAAGGAAATCGATCTCTTCGACGGAGTGGACGACCGGGGCCGGCACTTCGCCCGGAAGACGATCAAATCCCGGTTCTTCGACTGCATCGTCGCCAAGACGAATTTCTTCGGATATAGCTGGCGGGTGGCCCCAAAAGCCAATGTCCAAGACGGTTATCTCGACGTCACCCTGGTGGAGACCGGACCCGCCGAATACCTCCTCAACTTCGCCTGGCTCTACCTGGGACTTTTCCAGCAGACCCAAAAGCACTACAAGGCCCGAAAGCTCGTCATCCGGGGAAAGGCACTCCCCGTCCAATACAACGGCGAGGTCCTCGGCGAGCTCGACGAGGTCACCTTCCGCGTCCTGCCCAAGTCGCTCCGGATCGTCGTCAATAAATGAACCATAAGGAGTTATTTTTTGTTTCCCCGAAGTTTACCAGCATCTTTGGGCATGACGATCGCCCCTTCGATGAAATTCCCATAGATCTCAGCCTCACCCCGCAGGAATTGACTTCCCACCAGGGCGCCGGTCGGCCGCCGCGGCGAGCCTGCCAAGTCGAGCCCTAAAACAAGGCTAGCTTCCGTCCGGCCCTTCAAATCCCTCATGGCCGGGGTCGATCCGTTCTTTGAAACCGGTGGGACTTCAAGACGAGTGCCCAGGCAGGGCCCGGATGGCCTGTTCGGTAAACGCCCGCCCTTTCAGGGCTTGAAGGTCCTGGACGGAGCGCATCTCCAAATGACCCAGGTGGGCGGCGCCTTGGGTCATGATCCTGTCATAAAGCTCGGCCAGGGCGATCAGGGAGGACCCGAGGGGGATCCCGTCGAGGAACTTGTCCGTTGTCTCGATATCGCGCACATAATGCTGGAAATAGCCTTTCAGGAGAGGTTCGATCTCCTTGATGAGGGAGGCCGTCGTCTTCAGAAGGACGTGCTCTTTGTCCGTCAGCCCCGACCCTGTTCCTTTTTCGAGCCCTATGAAGCTCGCCACGTCCTCAAAGAGCGTCAGGCTCGAGCTCAGCTCTCCAACCTCGCAGAGGAGGGTGGCCGACTTGATGTTCTCGACGTCCCGACGGTTGAGACCTGCCCTCTCGGCCATCCCTCCAGCCAGACGGGCTATGCGGACCGACCGGGTCTCTTTTTCGTCCGCGACCTCCAGGTACTTGAGGAGGACGGCTAAGACCCCCGCGTAGGCCTGCTTCATGTTCTGGAACTTCTTCTCTCTCTGCTCGGCGGCCGCTCCCAGGATGCCGCCGGTCAGGATGAGGAAGCCACCCCAGGTGATGACATTGACGAGTTCGTCAAAGGAGAGATGTACAGTGCCTCCGAAGACATTCTCCTCGAAGACGAAATAGAGCGCGACGAGCAGGACGCAGAGGGTGGCCAGGAGGATGCCCTTCCGCTTGCCGAGGTAATAGCCGGCCAGGATAACGGGAAGGAAGAAGAAGTTAAGACAAGAGAACCGGTAGCGGACGAGGAAGGCGATGGCCAGGATACCGCAGAGGACGGCGCTGAGGATGAACCCCTCATAGTGCCCCTTGACAAACGCTTTGAGCTTTCGTATGGTCATCCGGCACTTCTAAGGAACTTATATCATCAAATCAAGTCGGGGTCAAACCTACTTTTCCTTATTTGACCCCTACTACGGTTTCGAAGGCCGGGGGCTTGAGGATGTGGGACTTGACCGCGCAGTGGTCCACCGCCTTGGCGATGGCGTCCTTGTACTTCCCGGGGAATCCCGGGGGGAGGTCGACGCGGATCGTGATCTTCGCGATCATCTTGGTTGCCGGATCCTTCTCCATCGCCATGGAGATATCGATGCCGTCCGTCGAGAGCTTCCGTCCAAGGCAGAAAGCCAGGACGTAGAAACCGGCGCAGGTAGCCACCGAGGCCAAGAAGAGATCGAACGGCGCCGGGGCGCTGCCCTCCCCGCCTTGATGGAAGGGCTGGTCGGTCTTGATCGTGTAGCCATGGTATTCGGCGTCGACCCTGAGCCCGCCGCCGAACCTGACGATGATGTCTTTTTCAGCCATCGTACGTTCTCCTTAGTTTTGACCTCAACTTCATTTGGCCCCTTTATTGAAAACGGCCATGAGGAACCGCTTGTCCCTGTCGGTCAGGGCGAGCCTCCCGAAAAGGCCCTCGACCATCTCCGTGACGTGGGCTTTGTTCGCGCCATGAATGAATCCGTTTTTCTCGAGTTTCATCAGGATGACCCTGACGCATTCGTCCTGGGCGCCCCGGACAATAGGCCGTGGTTCGAGCGGCCCGACGGCGACCTGCTCTCTGGACCGGCTGAAGAGCGCGAAGAGGGTCAGCAGCACCGCCGAGGCCAGGTTGTAGGACGGCTGGCGCGAGGCCTGGGGAAGGGAGAAGACAAAATTGGCGGCGCCGAGCTCCTCCGACGTCAGACCGGTCCGTTCGTTCCCGAAGAGGAGGCCGACGCACGTCGTCTTCGGGTAACGAAAAATCGTCTCTATCGCCTCCGGGAAGGTCAGGATGGAGAACGTATTCCGGGAGCGGGCGGTCGTGGCGAAAACAAGATGCAGGGACTTCGTGGCAGAGGGGAGGTCGGAATAGAATCGCGCTTTCCTGAGGATCCCCCCGGCATGGATGGCCGTCCTCTCGGCTTCCGGACCCAGTTTCTCGATCCCGACCAGCCTCAGATCGCTGAAGCCGGTGTTCTTCATGGCCCGGGCCGCGAGCCCGACGTTCTCGTAGTTTTCGGGACGGGAGAGGATGACGGAAAAGCGCTTCCGACCGATCGAGTCTTCTTCGCTCGTCCCGTGCGGCAGCTGCATATTGGAATTATACCTCAGCGCGCCGCGACGCGCACAACGATATGAGACGGAAATCTTTTCGTCCCGAAGACGCGCTGGGTGGCCGCCACGTAATCCGAGTCCCGGGCCAGGAAAATATTATCGACATATCGCTGGGGATTGCGGTCGTAAAGGGGAAACCAAGTGCTTTGGACCTGGACCATGATCCGGTGTCCCTTGAGGAAACGGTGGTCTTTCTGGTGTAGGTCCATCACGTACTCGCAGACCTTGTCCGCCGGGCCCGGCGATTGGCTCCCGGCGCGTTGACTGGACCCCGCGCCGGTGATATAAGATTCCTCCGGAGGGATAATCATGGCCTCAAAACAAGTTCTTGAAGACATATTCCGCGGCCGCGGCTTCGCGGATTTCCGCTGGATCGATCCGGCGTCGATCGTCGTCGCCCAGTGGGTCCGGATGAAGTGCATGTTCGGCTGCGGGGATTACGGCCGGAACTCCACCTGTCCTCCCAACGTCCCTCCGGTCCCGGAGTGCGAGCGCTTCTTCCGGGAGTATTCGGAGGCCGTGGTCTTTCATTTCGCCAAGAAGCTCGCCAAGCCCGAGGACCGCCATTTATGGGCGAAGGAGGTCGGCCGGACGCTCCTTGAACTCGAGCGAGACGTGTTTGTATCAGGCCACCCCAAGGCCTTCATGCTCATGCTCGACTCCTGCATCCTCTGTGATACCTGTACGGGCAGGCGGTCGACCTGCAACGAGCCGCAACTTGCCCGGCCGACGCCCGAGGCCATGGCCGTGGACGTTTTCTCAACGGTCCGCGCCGCCGGCTACCCGATCGACGTCCTTTCGGACTACGCTCAGGAAATGAACCGGTACGCCTTCCTGCTCATCGAATAAGGGCCGGAACGGACGCGCACGCCGGGCATTTGACAACGTCCGGCGATTTCTATAAATTAAATTCAAGGAGAGCGAAAAACCTACGCAGAATCAGCTCTCCGGCCGGCGTCATCGGGATATACTTAAGGGACAAGCCGAGCGCAAGGAGGGACCGAATATGATCACCGTCAAGCAAATGCTCGAGGAAAAGGGAAATGCCGTCTGGACGATCGCTCCGGACGCCAAGGTGTTCGACGCGCTGAAGCTCATGGCCGAGAAGGAGGTCGGGGCCCTGATCGTCCTGGAGAAAGGGGCCGTCGCGGGTATCCTCTCCGAACGGGATTACGCCCGCAAGATCGCCCTCATGGGCCGGCTTTCCCAGGACACCCTCGTAAGAGAGATCATGACCCTCCATGTCTACGGCGTCCACCCCTCCAGCTCCTCCGAAGAGTGCATGGCCCTCATGACGGACAAGCGCATCCGCCACCTTCCGGTCATCGAGAAGGACAAGCTCGTCGGCGTCATCTCCATCGGGGACGTGGTCAAGTCGATCATCTCCCAGCAGAAGGTGACGATCCAGCACCTCGAGAATTACATCATGGGGAAGTACCAATAAGACCGCGGACTCGGGTCCTACTTTTTCCGCGAACGCGAAAAATCGATTTCGTCCGGAAGCTCATTGACGTCGGTCGCGACGTTATAAGGGAAATGTTCGGCGAGCTTTTCACCGGCGGCTTCGATGGCCCGGACGAGTCCCTCTGTGAACTCACCCTTCCGGAAATGCTCTGCTAGAAGCGCCGCCAGGGCTTCCCAGAAATCCTGCCCCACCCGGGCATGGATGCCCTCGTCGCCGAGGACGGTAAACCGGCGCCTGGCCGGGACGATGAAGAAGAGGATGCCGTTCCGGTCCTTCGTCGCCGTCATCCCCATGCGGTCGAAGGCGCGCTCGGCGACGCGTCGGACGCTCCCCCAGAAGAACGGCGAGACCGATACCCGAACCTCTCCGGACGTCCGTTTCTCGGCCTCCCGAATGGCATCGAGCACGCGCTCGTGATCGATCGTTTTCAGCAGTTTCCGGCGTCCCACGCCCAGCATCGTATCCTCCTTCTCCTCACCAGGAGCCCGAAGCTCCCCCTCCTCCGGACCGGCCGCCGCCGCCGCCAAACGACCCCCCTCCCCGCCCGCCCCGGCCGCCGCCTCCTCCGGAGAGAAGACTGAAGAGAAGCCACAAGGCCAAGCGCGGGTTGGTGATGAACAGGATCAGGAAGAAGACGATCGCGATGACGGAAAGGACCTTTTGTCCTTTCGAATAACCGCTCTTCGCCCGGGAGGCGGATGGCGTCTCCCCTGACCCCGGTCCGGCGCCCGCTTCGCCTTCCCCCGCGATCACCCGCAGGAAGGCGTTGACGGCTCCGCCAACCGCCGCGTCGTTCTCCCCATTCCGGATGGCCGGGACCATAATGTCGTTGATGATGCGGCCGGCGGTGATGTCCGGAACGAGCCCCTCGAGGCCGTAGCCGACCTCGACGCGCACCTTCCTGTCCTCGGCCATGATAAAGACGGCCAGGCCGTCATCCAGACCTTTTCGGCCGACCTTCCAGGCTTGGAACGCCTTCGACGCCCAATCCTCGAGGGGGGTCCCCCCCGTCGTCTTGTCGATGTAGACGATGATCTGGCGTCCCGTCGTCCGCTCGAAGGTTTCGAGCCGGGAATCGAGCTCATCGGCCTTTGCCGCGGACAGGAATCCGGCCTTGTCCGTGACCCAGCGGTCGGGCGACCTCGGGATGTCCGCGCTTCGGCCGAGGGCCGTCCCGGCGAGGCCGGCAAGCAGCAAAGCCCCCAAGAACACAGGGACCGAACGATTCTTGAACAAAGCTTAAAACTGGACCTTCGGCGCCGTCTCGGCCCCGGACTGGGCCTTGAAGTAAGCCTTCTCGGCGAACCGAGATCCGAAGATGCCCGCAATGAGGACGGTCGGGAAGCTCTGGCGCTTGGTGTTGAAGGCCTGGGACGCCTCGTTGAACCGCTGGCGCTCTACGGTGATCCGGTTCTCCGTCCCTTCGATCTGGGTCTGGAGATCGCGGAAGTTCTGGGTCGCCTTGAGGTCGGGATAGGCTTCTACGGCCACCAGGAGCCGCGCGATGGCGCCGCCCAGTTCGTCCTGGGCCTGCTGGAACTT